>ERZ808275.195-NODE-195-length-33903-cov-17.801790_pt1 | contig 33903 bp, 31 predicted proteins | sample MGYA00520894_ERZ808275 | MGnify/ENA primary metagenome ERZ808275 (study PRJEB31516, sample SAMN03275598) | gut metagenome | biome: mammalia-associated habitat; material: feces | host: Papio cynocephalus | place: Kenya | collected 2012-08-03 ... | reverse complement strand
ATAAGTTCTTTTTCATCTGAAAAAACTTTTTCTGTTGAAACTTTTGTAGACGCGCAAGAAATAATGCAAATTGACAAAACTGCCAATCCAAGACAACTTCTTAATTTTCTCATAATTTTTCCTTGTTATAAAAAATAACAATTTATTATATCATTGTTACCCCCCCCCATGGTCAAGGGCACGCCGGCACTCGATGCGCATGAATTATAAATAAAGTTTGAGTACACGAAATGAAGTTCCGTAAAATTGTAAAAGTTTTAGTCCATCCAACCGGCATTTGCGCTGATTATAGAAGCGCTTACTGTTGCGGCGGTTTCTGTTCTCATAATTCTGCTTCCCATTCCGCAAAGAATGAATCCGTTTTCCTTTAAATATGTTCTCTCTTTGTCTGTCCAGCCGCGTTCGCTGCCTATTGCCGCGACGTAAGTCCTTTTTAAAGGTTCGTTTTCTTGCCCAAGTTCTGTTTTTTTTAGGATTTGCGAAAGGCTTCCCTGCGGAAAAACATTGTCAAGGCAAAGCTTTATGGAATTTTCTGGAATAGATTTTTTTACAGTTTTTATGCACTCTTCAAAATTTCTGTGCAAGAAAAGTTTCGGGACTTGGGTGGAAGCTGCTTGAACAGTTCCATCTAAAAGCATTTTATACGCGCTTCCGTGCTCAACAAGGTTTGACTGCATATAAGATTTTTCTCCAAGTTCTGTAGCCGTTAAATGAACTTCTTTTACTCCTAGAGCGGCAATATCGCGTAAGAGCCTTTTTAATTGAATCGGTCTAGGAAATCCTATTATCATAATGAGCGGAAAAAGAGGTTTTCCATCGCTTTGAGGAATAAAAGTGTACTTAATAAAAGAATCTGTGATTTCTGTTATTTGGGCGTTGCCAGCTTTGCCGTCGATTATGCCGGCGTAAAAAAAGTCGCCTTCATTTTTGTGCAAAATTTTTAAAATGTGCTGAGCTCTCTCGTCTTTTTTATCTAGCGGTTTTTCAATTTCGTCTTTAGAAAACAAACAGATATTCATATTTCGATTATAACAGATTGAAAGTCAGTAGTCATCTGCCCTTTTTCTTTCTAGAATATTGTGCTATTCTGAATATATGAATTACATTTCTTCTGATACTTTTGCAAAAAATGAACTTTTAGACCGGTTTATAAAGTACGTAAAAATATGGACAGAAAGCAATGAAGCTGCTGCAGATACAGGAAAAATTCCTTCCACAGACAGGCAGTTCGACCTTGCAGAAAAACTTTCTGATGAATTAATCTTGCTAGGTCTTAGCGAAGTTCAAGTTACCGAAAACTGTTATGTTCACGGTATTCTTAATGCAAGTGCAGGTTTTGAAAAAGCTCCTTCCATGTGCTGGCTTGCCCACTTAGATACTGTAGAAGAAGTAAGCGGAAAAGACGTAAAGCCGATAGTCCATACAAATTACGACGGAGAAGCAATCGACCTTCAGAATGGAATTAGGTTGGATTCCCATGCAGATTCTTACCTGGCGCAGGCAGCCGCAGAACGCGACACAATAATTACCAGCGACGGTACTACGCTTTTAGGAGCGGATGACAAGGCTGGCATTGCAGAAATAATGACGGCTTTGCAATATCTTGTAGGACATCCTGAAGTAAAACACGGACAAATTGAAGTTATTTTTAGTCCTGATGAAGAAACAGGGCACGGAATGGATAAAATTCCTTTGTCGCTTTTAAAATCAAAATTTGCATATACGGTTGATGGCGGTCATTTAGGGCAGTTAGAAACAGAGTGTTTTAATGCTTTTTCCGCATCTGTTACATTTACAGGCAAGGCTTGCCACACAGGAGATGCAAGAAAAAATGGCATGATAAATGCCATCTGTATGGCTAGCCGTTTTGTGGAAAATCTTCCTGCAAATGAACGCCCAGAAACTTCCTGCGGATATGAAGGTTTTTATGCCGTCATGAAAATGGAAGGCTCAATTGAAAAGGCTTGCGTTTCACTGATTCTCAGAGACTTTTCTGATGAAGGTATTAAAAGGCGTGTCGCCTATATTGAAAAACTTTCAGGACTCATTTCAGAAGGGTTTGGCGGACGTGCTCACGTAGAGTTTAAAGAACAGTACAGAAATATGAAGTCCGTTATGGATAAAAATCCTTTTGTTGTGGAAAAGCTGATTTGCGCGTACAAAGAAAGTGGAATTGTTCCAGAGTTTGTTCCAATCAGGGGAGGAACAGATGGCTCTAGGCTTACCGAGCTTGGAATCCCAACTCCAAATATTTTTACAGGCGGCCATAATTACCACTCAAGAAGTGAATGGGCAAGCCTTTCTCAAATGTGTTTGGCTACGGATGTTCTTATAAACTTGGCTGTTCAAGTTGTGCAAAATTGATTTTAAAAATTAATCTTGGGGGAATATTATGCATGAATATGCAATTGAGGGTGGCTTTCCTATAAAAGGAGAAATAGTTGCAAGCGGAAATAAAAACGCCGCTTTGCCGTGTATTGCAGCAAGCTTGCTTACAGAAGAGCCTGTAATCTTGCGGAATATTCCAGATATTGAAGATATTGCTGTAATGCTCAATATTTTGCAGTCCTTTGGAGCAAAAGCAACCAATTTAGGAAATCACAGTTGGAAAATCGAGGCAAAAGAGCTTTCTTCAATCTGCATTCCAAAAGAACTTTCTAAAAAGATTCGGGCCTCTATACTTTTTGCAGGTTCTATGCTTGCGCGCTGCGGAAAAGCGGAAATGCTTCCTCCTGGTGGCGATGTCATTGGAAGGCGTCGGCTGGATACGCATTTTATCGCATTGGAACAGTTAGGCGCTCGCGTTGATATTAATGGTTCTTTTAAGTTTACTGCGAACAAACTGATAGGAACAGATATTTTTTTAGACGAATGTTCTGTAACTGCAACAGAAAACGCTTTAATGGCGGCGGTTCTCGCAGAAGGCCGCACATCAATTGTAAATGCTGCAAGCGAACCTCATATTCAGGATTTGTGCAACATGCTAAACAGCATGGGCGCTAAAATTTCTGGAATAGGTTCTAACATTCTTTATATTGACGGTGTAAAAAAACTTCACGGCTGTGAATTTGAAATTGGTCCGGATTACATGGAAATTGGTTCTTATATCGGATTGGCTGCCGCAACCAAAGGATGCATAAAAATTAAAGGAATAAAAAATCTTGATATGCGTCCTTTAAAAGTGGGCTTTTCAAAACTTGGAATATCTTGGACAACTGAAGGCGATTCAATCACTGTTGGAGCAATCCAAGAGATGAAAACTAATGCTGACGTCGGCACAAAAATTCCTAAAATTGACGATAGCCCTTGGCCAGGATTTCCGCCTGATTTAACTTCAATTATGACAGTTGTTGCGACACAAGTTGAAGGGACTGTTCTTATTTTTGAAAAGATGTTTGAAAGCAGAATGTTCTTTGTAGATAAGCTTATAAGCATGGGCGCGCAAATTATTCTTTGCGACCCGCATCGGGCAGTCGTTTGCGGACCGAGCTTGCTGCATGGAGAGCATTTGGTTTCCCCAGATGTTCGCGCTGGAATGGCAATGGTGATTGCAGCAATGGCTGCTCACGGAGAAAGCCGCATAAGCAATGTGTATCAAATTGAGCGCGGATATGAGCACTTGGTAGAACGGCTGCAGTCTTTAGGCGCGCATATAAAAAAGATTCCGCTTGAATAAAAGGTCGAAGAGCGAGTTTTTGGGAAAATAAATATAGGCATAAGTGAATTCTCAATTTGTGAAGACTTTGCAATTTATAGAATCTTGACTTTTTATGGAAGTTAAAAATCTTGGGCGTTTCTGCAAGAAACAAAAGCCATTGAACTAAGCACAAAAACTGCGCAGTACACAACAATTCCGCTTATAATTGCTCCTTGATTTGCAAAAATTGCAAAAAGTCCGTAGTTTGCAAGCTTAAAAACTGTTAGAACAATGTCGTAAATCACGGTAAATGTTATGGCTAGAATAGGAATCATTATAATCCAGCGGAATTTAAATACTGATTCAGGGGCTGTTCTGCAGTTCCAAGAAAATATTCCAAGTACAATAAACATGCTTAAAAGAAACAGCGGAAAAAGAAGTCTGTTCATTAAATTCTGTTCAAAAATTTCTTGTGAAAATCCATAATTTTCTGCTTTTTTTATAAAACTGATTAAAGAAATTAAATCCATTGAATCTGCGCCTTTTGAAGCCTTTTTCAGCAGCGCAAAGTCAGAATATTCAATTGGGAGAATAAGGTTTTCAGAAAAATCCATTTTGCTGCTTTTATTTTTGTTTGCAAGCTCATAACCGCCTTTTAGTTCTGGTTTTGTAGCTATTCCTTCTTTTGTGCGGTCAACACAGCTCATGAAGATGTAAGGGACTTCTTTAATTGAATCTTCAATAAAAAGAGATTTTTTTATATCTTCAGCAAGATTTTTAGTCTGCAATGAAGTCATCTTGGCATAAGGCGTATAAATGCCAAATCTGTAGTTGCCTGTCGCATCTACATTGACAATTGTCATTCCTCTTAAATATTGAGTGCTAAGAGAGTCTTTTTTTGTAGGAGTTATGCCTTTTATGAAGAACAGGCTTGTAGAAGCGTCTGCCTTGTTGAATATGCTAAAATACACGTTTGAAGAGCTTTCAAAGCCTTGCAAGTTCATAGTTTCGTCTGTAAAAAAACAGTTGAGTTCAAGGTTTGTTTCAGAAATTTTTAAATAGCGCACAACATCAGGATCTACTGAAAGCTTTTTTGACTGCATCGAAAGCGTTTTGAATATGTAATATGACTTTAAAAAATCTCCTTCAAGCAAGGAAGTGTAACCTTCAAACTTTTTTGCATATATTTGCTGTTCTTGCGTAGAACCTTGCTTTTTCCCTTGGTTTAGCATATTCCAAGATTTTGCAGCAATTGATTTTAATTCGCTTATATTTATGTCCTGTGCGGATGCCGCTTGTAAAGCCATTTGCGCATTGTAGTGAGCGTTAAACCAATCCTGATTTTTTTCAAACTCTTTAGCTTTTAATAAAAGTGAATACGAAGTATAAGGCTGCGTATTTAAAGTTTGCTTTTTTATTTCCGGAGAAAGATTAACAGTTTGCTTGTTTTTAGAAAATGAATCTTTTATATTCTCTTTTGATGCCAGCTCAGTTTTAAATAACAATTCTTTTGTAATTTGATTAGAAGAGTCCAATTCCGAAGCTAAGATTGCATATTGATATGCTGCATCGTAATTCTTTTTGTCGTATAAACTTTGAGAATGATGCTGGTATTCTTTTAACAGTTTTGGAAGATTTTCCATCTCTTGCATTTTTAAAACTGAAGAAGGAAGAACAATTTCGTTAAAAAAAAGAATTAAAGCCACAAAAAAAATGCTTGAAATTAAGACTTTTTTAAAGTGCGAAAATATTTTGTCTGAAAAACGCGTCCTGCAGCCGTCTTGATTGCTGCCAAAATCTAAAGTCCAGCCAATAACAGCTGCTGCTGCCGTAATTGCAGGAAGAATTTTGCAGAACAATTTTATGCCTGCAAAAAATTTATATGACTTTACAGAAGAAAAAAGAAGATCCGGCGTTTTTGTAATGGTGTATCCAAGAACAACGCAAGTTATAAACGAAAGAGGAATTAAAACTAAAAAAAATATATGTGTTTTTTGCAATTTTATTGTTTTCATTTTTATCTTCCCTCAATGTGTTTCTTTGTTATATTAGAAATCAGAATTCCGCAAAGCAATGCGATTATTGTTAAAATGATATTTGCAAATAGCAGAGGAACGTCAGCCCCCTTGTTAGAAAGGAATAAAAACGCTTTGCATTTGTAGAATAGCTCATATAAATTTGCTCTTGCTTCATTCATGGCTGGCGAAAAATAAAAGTCATTTATAAAAATAGCCGATATAAAAAGAATTAGACTTGTGAATATGTTTATTAATTTCCATTCAGAAACTTTTAAAAAAGCATACATGGAACTCATTAAGAGTCCTACGGAACAAAAGCATAGCCATGAAATAAATCCGCAGTCGAATGCATTGTAGCATCTGTCTATAAAATTTTTAAAAACTTGAATTGGTTTTACAAATAAGGTGGAAGCGTTTTCTTTTACAAGAGAGTCTCTGTACGGCGATGAATAGCTTGCAAAATCAGAACCTTTTGCAACAGAGATTTCTTTTTCTTCTGCAAAGAATGAAGGATTGTTGCCGTTTGCGATTTCAATTACTTTTGCTTTTTTGTCTTTGGAGTTTTCTACAAAAAAGAAGGTTGAAGAATTTATGTTTCTAAAATATCCGCCAGAAATTTCTTTTGAATTTTGAATTTCTTCTTTCTGTGGAATATTTTTGCTTATTTTTTCAGAGAATGTCATTTGCAAAGGAAACAAAAGAATCCAGGCAAAAGCACATAAAAAAGCATAAACTATGGCGCTTGCTATAGGATTTTCTTTATGTCTTGCTTTGTAAATTATCATTGCAGCAGGAGAGAATATTATTACTAAAGGAATTATATCTTTTAAGGCGAATATGAAAAAATCCTTTGAAAATTTTACAGTTTCGCCTGCAACCATTATTGTGCTATTGAAATATAGTATGTAAAAAATAATGCCTATTAAACTTCCGGCTATAAGAGAAAACAAAAAGTAAAAGGTTAAAGAAATTGGTCTTTTCATAAAAATAAAACCTGCCGATTTGTTTATCGGCAGGTTTTATTTTTCAGTTTAATTATTCATTAACTTTTATGTCAACGCGAACAGAGGCGCTCTTTTTTTGTTCCTCTTTTGGATTGGTGATTCCATTTGAATCAAATGGTTTAGGTCTAAAATCAGAATTGTTCGAAAAGAAATCTCTGTTTCTTGAAGCTTCGTCTTTAGGTCTGTTTGGCATAAACGAATCGTTTTGAAAACTGGTTGACTGTCCTTCCACAATAAGAATGCCTGCAGAACCTTTTTCAGAAGGCGCGACGTCGCCCGGTTTTGTGAATGCGGTTGAGTTTCCGTCGGCAGGCAAATCTTCTTCAAAAAGTCTTGCTTCTTCTTCCGTTGCGCCCGGTGTTCCGTCGGCAGGATTTCTAATTCCGTGCTGTTTTGGATTGAAATTTTTTGCAGGAGTTACAAAAACCGCTCCAGAATAACATTCTACTGTACCGTCGTTTGAAAATAAAAAGTCCGTTCCCCGCACGGAAGCTACAGCGACAGGGTTTCGAACTGTATATGAGATTTTTTTGTTAGATGTATGCTTTACAGAAGAACGAACAGAACCTGTTGAAAGATATGCAGAAACGCTGTCTTTTTTTTCAGAAGAGGAGAGTTGCTCTAGCGTGATTCTTGTTAATGAGCCTAATTTCATTGTGGAATCTTTGTAGGAAATAATTGCTTCTGATTGGAAACCTGTAGAGATTATTTCGCCTTCTTTTATAACAGAATCCCTTTTTATAGGTACCCAAGAGTCTCCTTGTTTTAGCTCAACTGTTCCACGCGTAAAAAGGACGGTTGCATTTTCTGCAAATGTTGAAATTCCTGCAACGCTAAAAAGCAAGACGAATCCAATAATTTTTTTTGAAAATGTTTTTTTCATCTTAAACCTCCGAAAATCCTAGAATAAAAGCAAAAGGCTTACGCTTAAATTTGTTTTGTTGTTTGAAGCATCAGTTCCATAGAATTGATTTACTTTTGAAGAAAGTCTTAAATCTGAAAATATGTTCCACAGCGCGCTGACTTCCCATTCAAAGCCTTTGTAAGAAACGTTTGTTTCTGCGCAATTAAAGACAATAGCGCCGCCTGCATTAAAAAAAGCGGTGTTTTTTATTGTTGCGCATACAGAAAGAGAGGCTTTTATAAGCTCTTTGTATTCAGGCTCAAGTATAGAATAATCTGCCGTCATTGAAGAAACTCCTTCAAAACTTGAAAGAAAGCCGTGTTTTCCAGATGCGTAAACCCCATCTGCGAAAATTGTTACATACTTGCAGGGAGAATAACCGATGTTTATGTGCGAAAGGTTGAATACATTGTTAAAGTTTACAGTTCCAAAAGTGGTTGAAATTGCGTAAAAAAGATTTTTGCTTAAAAATCCGTCTAAATCCAAGGTCGCGTAATACCGGTTGTAATTGTCGCCGTTTAAGTCCATAAAAGCGCATGCTTCAAAACCAAGCTGCTGGTTTGCAAACAGCGATGGAAAAGTTATTGCTGCGGAAAGCGGAATGTACTTAGGCGTTAGCCTGTAAAAGTCATTGCTGCCTTCTGTGTAAGAAGAATTTTCAGGAGCAAGCATAGTTACATTTATTGCGTTCAAAAGGCCTGTGTATCCCGCGTAGAAAGAAGTTGCAAGCTTGTCTGCCGAATACTGAAATTTGATTCCGTCTGAAAGCTGGTTGAAAATAAGATTAGTTTTGTCGCTTTCTGAAAAGCGTCCGATTTTTGCAGATATTTTTCCCGCGTTTGTATTCTTGTTTATATTTAAAGCAAGCTCTGGAATGTCGACCGCATTTGTGTTTGTAAAATCGGTTTCAAACGGTTTTTTGCATAAAAACTTGTAAAAGGCAGAAGCGTTTAATGAAACAGAATTGTCTTTGGCTAGAGGTGTTTTTGTCCATAGCGTAGCATTTTCAGAAAGCTCAAGAGTTGGAGACGAAAGATTTTCTCCGTAAACATTCGCAGTGCTTAATGAATTTATTCCCCATTCAAAAGCGTTTATGGATGAAGCAAGACCGAGCATGGCTGCTATAAAAACTATTTTTTTCATTACGTTCTCCTATAAAAAGTCAAGAGTAAAACTTCAGTTTTAGGATTGACTTTTTAAGTTGTTTCGCAACAAAGTGAGAAACAACAGTTGAAAAGAAAGTTTGCAACGCAAACTTTTAAAGATAAAAACAGACGGCATATTCGGCTGTTTTTATCTTCCCTCCCATAAGAAAGTTTTCATCACAAATGTAAAAACAGTCTTACTGATTTTCAAAAGAAGATTGCTCTTCTGGAAGGTAGATATTTGTACCCTTTGTATAAAAGTTTAAAAGTTCAAGACCCGAAAGAATTTTATCTGGATCTTGATTTTGAGCAATCACACCATCTGATTTCATTTGCTTAAATGCATATCTTGCAGAGCCCTTTGTCGCTCTGAACATAAGTCCGCCTTTTATGCTCCACATTCTTGCAAAAAGTTCAGCCGCATCTTTGTAAGCAAGCTTGGTCTCTTCAGATACTTTCTTTGAAATTTGACCTTTTTCGTATAAAGCATTGTACGCTTCTTCAAAAGTTGCCTTTTCATTTATAAAGCCCTGTGTTACCGCAGAAATGTAGCAGGCACTTGTATAGCTGGCTTCGCTAGTTGAAAGCATTTTGTCTATAAATTCTGCTGATTGCGAAAAAGCACAAAAAGTTGTAATTAGGGATATAATGAATATTAAAACTGATTTTTTCATAGTAGGTTCCTAAAAATAAAACTCTGCCAGGTCGAAAGTCGAACTTCGACTCAATAAATTATAATTCACAAATTGGCAGATGTCCATAGTAGTTTTAAATCATAATGTTTTCTATATTTTTAATAAGTGCTATAATTTTTATATGAAGAAAGAAATTAGTCCTGCAAAAAATGTAATTGAAAATGTTTGCAAGGTAAGAAAAGATGAGCGCGTTCTTATAATCGCAAATCCGGAAACTAGCAGAATCGCTCAGGAGTTGTATGCTGCGTCTTGCGAAGCTGGAGCGAAAACCGTTCTTGCTTATCAAAGTATAAAAACTTCTTTTGACAACGCGGAAAAAGAAATTATTGCAGCAATTGCGTCAAATCCAGATGTGTGCCTTTCTGTTTCCGCGCAAAAACTTGGAAAAGATGCCCAGGCAACTGCAAATCCCTACAAAACTGAAGACGGTACTGAGTATCAACATATTTTTGATTTTCTTTTGGACGGAAAAAAGTCAATGCGTGCCGTTTGGACTCCCGGCATTACTTGGGACATGTACGAGCGAACGGTAAACATAGATTATGAAAATCTTCGCAAGAACTGTGAGCTGCTTGGAAAGTATTTTGAAAACGCTATAAGTGTTCAGGTAACGGCCCCTTCTGGTACTGATGTTGCAATTCCAATTTATGGAAGAAAATTGCAGTACGATGACGGAGACTTTTCAAAGCCAGGAACTGGAGGAAACATTCCTGCCGGAGAAGTTTTTATAAGTCCGGTAGTTGGCAGCGGAAACCAGCAAAAAGTGCTTTCAAAAGTAGAAAACTTTGTAAGTTCGATTTTAAAAAAGGAAAACACAGTTCCTGAAAATCAAGGCGAAGGCTCAGAAACCTCTTTTGGCACTCAGGGAAAAATAGTTTTTGACGGCTCAATGACCTTTGGCGACGGGGATTCAGTTTTGAATACTCCAATAGAATGTACTGTTCAAAACGGCTTTGTGACAGAAATTAATGGCGGTTCAGAAGCCCGCAGGCTTTTAAAAACTATTGTCGAAGCGGAAAACAAAGCGTTAATCCTTGAATCTGAAGGAAAGCTGCCTCAAAATCAAGGTTCAGTATATAGAAGAAATGCGCGGAATATTGGCGAGCTTGGAATCGGTCTAAATCCTGCTGCAAATGTCACAGGAAACATGCTGGAAGATGAAAAGGCTTTTAGCACCTGCCACTTTGCTATTGGCGAAAATTACGACAACGATGCCCCTTGCTTAATTCATCTTGATGGAGTGGTAAAGAATCCTACAATCACTTTGACTTATGAAGATGGTTCTACAAGAACAATTCTTGAAAATGGCGCATTGCGGTTTGAATAAACAAGTTGTGTTGTGCTATAATTTTGCTATATGAGATTTACGAGCACTAGAAATAAAAAAGAATCAGTAGGTTTTGCGCAAGCTGTTTTAAACTGTATGCCAAAGGATGGCGGACTTTATGTTCCTTATGAAACAGACGACCTGCGCCGATGGATAACCTTTGTGGACGAAAACACAACGTTTGCTTCGATTGCAGGTTCTTTGACTTCTGCTTTTATAAAAGATGAATTTAGTCCAATTATATGTGAAACCATAGCTACCAAAGCATTTAAATTTTCTCCAGAAATAAAGCAATTAGATGAAAAACTTTTTCTTTTAGAAATATACCACGGTCCTACAGGAATGCATCGCGATTTTGGAGTTTCGTATCTTGCTTCTTGCTTGGAGACAATACTTCAGTTGCGTGGCGATAATGCGATTTTTCTTGATGTATCGGCCAATGGGGAGCTTGGCGCAAGCTTGGCCTTTGCCTTGCGTGGAAAAAAGAATCTAAAAGCCGTTGTTCTTTCTCCTAAAGGTTTAGTTCGAGGAATGAACGAAGAAGACTTTGTTTGGAACGGCGGAAATATTTATCCAATAGAAGTTGACGGTTCAGAAGATGTTTGCCACAATCTTGTAAAAAAAGTTTTTTCAGACAGAGCCTTTGTAAGCCAACGATATTTAACGGTTGCGAACACAGCAAATATCGGAAGGCTTCTGCCGCAAGCTTTTTTTTATCCTTTTGCTTTTTCGCGTATTAAAAAGAAACTTCATTACAATATAAATTATGCTCTTGCGCCGGGAAATTACAGCAATCTTGTTGCAGGCTTATATGCTTGGCAGTTCGCGCTTCCTTTGAACGGCTTTGTAATTCCTTCAACCCCATCGCTTGGCATGGATGCAGTTGGCAATCCTATTTTGCTAGATTCCATAGTTCCTGTTAATGAACGCGAAAGTTCTGACCCTTCTGAGCCGTCTAATTTAGAAAGATTAGAAGAAGTTTTTAGCACGAATGAACTTATGATGAAGCATTTTATTTATCCTAGAAAAATTTCCAAGAGCGATGTTGACAGCGCTGCAAAACAGCTGTTCTTAAAGTACAAGGTTCTTGCGGACCGCCACACTGCTGGAGCGTATGCTGCTGTTCTTTCTAGGCAGGCTTCTTGCGAAGATGATTCTGCTACAGTTCTAATAGCTCGAGATGATCCTGCTCTTAGCGCAGACTTTGTTCGCCACACTGTAGGTGAAGTTCCAGAAATAAGAGATTGCGTGCAGGAGAGCCTTAAGCCCATAAAAAAAGCCCTTCCAAGCATAAAAACTTTGGAAGAGCTTAGAGCCATTATAAGCCGTATTTAAGCCGGCTATTTTTTCTTAGAAGCAGTTTTTTTCGCAGCGACTTTCTTTTCTTTCGGGGCAAACGGTTTTAGCCATTCTGCGCATTTATATTCAGCGCTTTGCATAGCTTTTACAATTTTGCCAAACAAATCAAGAATTTCTTCGTCCTTTTTGCCTTCTAGCAAAGAAACGGCAAATACATCGGCAACAGATTTTTCTGCAACTTCTTTATTGAACCAAACTATTCCGTTAAAGGAATTAGCGCCGGTCAAAAGACTTGCAAATTCTCCTTCTGTAAGCGAACTTACGATTTTAAATGCCGCCTTTTTTTCATCTTTTTCAGAATTCTTTGAAGCTGCAATTTCTGCTATGGAAAAAAGTCTTGAAAGCTCGTGTTTCATGTCGCATTTGCAAGCTCCCGCGCCAGAAAAGAATTCATGAATTTTTCTGTTTAGCGCCCATTTTTTTGCAAGCCCCATTTCAGCGTATTCTTTTATCATTGCGTAAGAAACCAGCAAATCGTCAAGGTTTTTGTCAAAACTCATTGCCGCGCAGATAAAGTTTTCTGCATTCTTGCACTTTTTCAAAGCGGAAATGAGGTCAGGCTGTTTTTTACTGCTAGTTTCTTGCTTTGTAAGAACAATTTTTTCAAGAAGTTTTCCGAATGTTTCAAACTGTTTTTCAGGAGTAACAAGTTTTGCGTCAAGTCCAGCAAATTCGTTTGCGGTTTGATAGAAATTTATTGCAGCCGTTTTTGCGCTTTCAAGCAAGGCTTTTATTTCTTTCTTTATTTTTGCGGCAGCAGGCTTTTTCTCTGTTGCAGGATTCAAAATTAAGTGAATTTCTGGAATAACCGCATTTGCAAATGTGCTGAACGTTTGGTAAAGCTCGCGGTAGCAGATTTCTTCCCATTCAGTTTCAAGGTCGTAGCAGCCGCGGCCCTGCAAAGTGTCGCACAAAATCTGATACTTGTGGTCTGCCCCGTCGCAAACTTCGTGGATGTCCAGGTAAACCTGATATTCAAATCCGTTTAAACCGATGTACATTCCTCGCTCGCAAATTTCGCGGCTGCGGCGAACGAACCAAAGTCCAGAGCGATGTTCGCGGAAAATACAGAATTTGTCATCTTCTGCGTGAAGATTCAATCCCTCTGAAATTGATTTTGAGCGCATTTCAACGTGCTGTTCCTCAGTCTTTCCGACTTTTATAGCGTAATCGCAAGACTGTTTTATCCAGCCTTGAGCGCGTTCGTACTTATTGTTATAGAAGACAACTGAATATTCGTTTCCGTAAGAGTTTGAATATGCGAAAATATTTTCGTTTACATGTCCGTTGTCCCAAACATCGTAGAACAGGAAGTTTTCAACGTTTGCAAAGATATACCTCTTCTTCATAAGAGGGAAAATGTCGTGCCAGTGCCGGTTTATGAGATTCTGGTCTGGAGTTTCGTTCTTGTAGGCTTTTGTAAATTCCATTCCGTATTTTTCTGTAAATCCTTCAATCTGGCCGTGGCCAAACATTGGAAGTCCTGGCATTGTAATCATTAAAGTGCATACACCAAAATATTTATCGTCTTTTCCAAACTGCGCAACTGCGGTGTCTTCGTCCGGATTGTTCATAAAGTTTACATAGCGTTTTAGAATCTGCGGGTCAAACTTGATTGTGTTCTTTACAGAATCGCGGTATTTTTGGTTTTCTTCCTTTTTAAGCATGTTCATGAACGCTGAATTGTAAACGCGGTGCATGCCCAAGGTGCGTACAAAGTAGCCTTCCATCATCCAGAACGCTTCGGCAAGCAAAAGCGTGTCTGGAACTTCTTTTGCAACGCGGTCAACAACTTCGCGCCAGAATTCGTTTGGAATCTTCGCCTCAAATTCCTGGTCGGTAAGCGCGTATTCGCTGCGTGAATAAATGTCTCCGCCTGAACCCGGTTTTGGATACCAAAGCCTGCGGATTGATTTTTTTGCAAGAACCATCGCCGCGTCAAACCTGATAATCGGGAAGTTCCGCGCAACGTGCAAGATGTCCTGCATAACCGCCTCGCGCGCCTCTGGATTCAAAAAGTCAATCTGGGCGGTATCGTTCCAAGGCATGCCGGTTCCGTCGTTTCCGTGGTAAATGTAGCGAGTGTCGCCATTGCGGAAGTCGACGCGCTTAAATACAACTGAACAGTCTGAATGATTATAGTAATGGTCTTCCAGCCAAACTCCAACATTCGGATCCCAAGAAAGGTTTTCTCCGTTGAATGTATAAGAAGGCGAAGGCAAGTCTCTGCGCTGAACGAATAAATCAGGGCGGTTTACAACCCAGTCGCTGTCCATTCCAGTGTGATTTGGAACCATGTCCGAAGCTAGGCGGATTCCTCTCTGCCAAAGTCTTGTCCTGAGGTTGGAAAGCGCATCCCAGCCGCCAATGTTTTCTGCAATGTTGTAGTCGTAAAGCGAATAAGCGGAAGCGGCAGCCTCAGGGTTTCCGCACAGCTGCTTAATTCGTTTAGAAGCGTTCGAGCGTGTCCACAAGCCAATAAGCCACAAGCCTGTAAAGCCTTCGTCGCGCAAAGCGTCCAGCTCCTCGTCTGGAATCTGGTCAAGCCGCGTAATCGGTCGGTTGTATTTTTTTGTAAGCTGGTCAAGCCAGACAAGAACGGTTTTCGCCATAAGAATTACGCGTGGCATCCATTCGCGGTCCGGGCTGAACCGTTCATATTCTTTCATCAGGCCATCGTAATTGTATGCTTCCATGTTCACTTCGCCGCCGTTTATCGGGTTGTAGTGCATGAACATTTTTTCTTCTTCGGTAAGTGTGTCCATTCCAGAAAGAAGCCGCCTTAAAAATTCTCCAAGCATTTCCGACCAGTACTGGCGGATGTAGTCAAGCTGGCCTTTCAGGCTGTTCGGGCTGAACACAACAGGTTCCCTAAGCATTGTGATTAAGTCGTGGTTAAAAGGCCCGAACTTTGGCATAGAAGCAAAATCTTTTTGGATTTTTGCCCAAATTTTGTCAAAAAGCGGATTTTCAGCAAGTTTTTTGTCATCAAAAAGAACAGCAAATGGTTTAAATGCCGGATTTTCGTTTGCAAGGCGAAGCAAAATCAGTTCTTCAAGAGTCTGCTCGCGGTTTGAGCGCATTTTTCCAGTTCCGGTGTCAACAGCGTTTCTTTCAAGGTATTCTTTTGCAGATGTTTTTCCTTGATACACTTCTACAGGAGGAAATTCTTCAGAAAATTCTAAAAGGAGCTTGTCTATTTCTTCCTTTGTAAAAGATGAATCAAGCTCTTGCAGAATTTTTTCAAAAGCGTCGCCTTGTTTGTCGCGGCGGTACATCATGCAGACGTAGTGAAAAATTTCATCGATTAAGCCCATTGCGTTCAATGAGCCTGCGCTAATTCTTTTTGAACTTTCGCCTTTTTCATCAAAATAAGTGTTGAACTTTTCTGCAAATTTTCTAACCGCTTGAATGTTTGCCAGAACAACATTTCCGCTAGAAGAGTAGAGTTGCTGGTCAAACTTGCAGAAGTCTCGTATTTTTCTGCTTATGTGGAATTCATTGTAAGATATTTTCATGTTTTCCATCCTTCCTTTTATTCGTGTAGTTTTACTATCTCGTTTATCTTTCCGATTAGGTCAGAATCTTTTTCCAATGTTTCCACTGAAACAGGAATTCTGTATGTCCAGTTAAATTCGTTTACAGAGCCAGGAATATTTATTTGTTCGTTGCTCGGATTTTGCAGCCAATAATTTTTATTCATGGCGATAAAGTCCTGCAAAGGATGTATGCACCAAACGCTGTTTGCCCTGGCAACAGCTTTTAAGTAGTTTTCTGCAATTTCTGGAGAGAAATCTGAATTTGCAATTCTTTCCATTTTTTCTGTATCCCAGCCTTCAATTCCGAATGCCCATGGATTTGTTCTGACAAAAAGGCTTGACCCCTCGCGGTCGTCGTGCCACCATTGGCGAACAGTCGGAGAGTCGTGAACAGAAGTCGTTGCTACAGAAAGATATGTAATATCCTTTAAAGGAACGTAAGGTTTTCCTGGAAGTTCCCAGTTTCTTGTCCAGCGCATAACTCTAAGAGCAAGTATGTTGTTCTTTGTCATTATGTGAGGAAGACAAGGAAGATTTGCGCCTAAATCTTCTCCGCAAGGAATCATATCTACAGATTTAGTCAATGTAGAAAGAATTTCATCAGACTGAGTTTCCCAAAGCTTGTCTTGCTTGTATTCTGTTTGGCTTATAAGGGATTTAAGTTTTTCTTTTTCAGAATCGTTTAAGGAATTCCATGCAGTAGAAGTGTAGTACGTCCAAACCGGAACAAAGCGGTCGTTTTCAATTTCGATTAAGCAGCGGTCTCGCCAGCACAAGCTTAGCTTGTCTTTTACGCGCTGTTCAGAGTCCCCTTGGCAGAATTCAGAAAGGTTTGATTCATAAAAATCTTTGTCGCCGCTTACAGATTTTTTAAAAAGCCAAAGCTCCTCGTTTCCAATTCTGTCCATAAACTTTTCAAGGATTTTAGTTGCAGTTTCTTTGTTCCAAGTAATGTCTTGAATAGCGCCTGTAGAAACGTGGGGCTGGCTGAGCCATCGGATTCTTCCGTCGTCAAAGCCAATTGAATGGAGCTCGTCGCGTGTTATTGGAACGTAAGGAACTGTGTGTCCTAAAACGGCGGTTGTGTCGCGCTCCGGAATAGCCCAAATTCTAAAGAAACCAAGAATGTGGTCCAGACGGTAAGCCCCGTAGTATTGGGAAGCCGATTTCAAGCGGTCAATCCACCAGCTGTATTTGTGTTCCTTTAAGTATTCCCAGTTATAAGTTGGAAAGCCCCAGTTTTGGCCAGTAGGATTTGGACCGTCAACAGGAGAGCCTGCTCTTAAGTTGTGATTGAAAATCCCCGGAAGCGCCCAGGCGTCGCAAGAATCTTCGTTCATAAGGATTGGCATATCGCCTTTAAGAATTATTCCCTCTTTTTTTACTTTGTCGGTTGCAGACTTAAACTGCTCGTTTGCCCGCATTTGAACCCAGCAATAAAAAAGGTGGGCTTTTGCAAGCTTCTCGTCTTCCCAGCGTTTTTTTATTTCTTTTTCAGTTACGTTTTTGTCTGATTTTGCCCATTCTTTCCAAGAGGCCTGCTTGTATTTGGCTTTTAAATTTTTGTATACGGCATAGTTTTTTATCCATGGATTTTTCTTTATCCATTTTTCTGTTTTTTCGTCAGCCTTGCCTTCTTTGTACATTTCTGTAGAATGGTATATTTTTTCAAGGAGGCTTGTCTTCGCATTCAAGATTCCTTCGTAGTTGTATCGGCCATCGCTGCTGTAAGGAAAGCTTTTTATCATTTTATTGTATTCTGATGCAAATTTTTTGTCAGAAGAATAAAGTTCCTTAAATTCAGGAAGCGCTTTTATGTCGATGTAAACTGGATGAAGGGCAAATGCAGAAAGTCCGCTGTAAGGGCTGGACTGTGTTCCTGTGTCGTTTACAGGCAGCAGTTGCAAAATAGAAAGCCCTGCTTTTTTGCACAGTGAAGCGAATTTTGGAAGATCTGTAAATTCCCCGATTACATTTCCGTCTTTTTTTTCCGTGTAAATAGCGCCCAAAGGAATTGAAACGCCAGTTGATTTTTTTAAAGTATTCATAAGGGTTATTATAACACGGCTTTAAAAGATGTGTTAAAAAAAATAGAACAAATAACACAAATAACTGAACATTAGGTCAGAAGTTGAGTTTTTTAAACTTTAAAAAGAAAATCTTGACTTTCCAATTTCCTGCAGATGGTTGTGTCCGCGCTTCGTTTGAGTCGGTTTGGGGTGTTTAATCTGCAACGCCGTAAACAAAAGAATGAACTACATTAAAAAGGGTTTCTTCGTCATTTTGCATTACGCCTTTTTGGGAAAGCAAGGCTACAGAAAGCATTATCGAATAGAACATTGTGCTGTACAGGGCTTCTTTTCCTCTCATGTTGCCGAATTCATTAGTTGAATTTATAAAAAAATCTATAATAACACCGCGGTGTTCTCTTATGACCGGCATATAAATTGCGTGCGCTTCAGAATTTTCCGGGCTGTTTATCATTGCGCAGTGGAGCCTGAAAAAGTCGCTTTCCTTTTTTGCAAAGTCTATTTGCGATTTTAGAATTTTTGTAAGGCTTTCCATAAAACTGTGCTCATACTTGCTAGCTGTGCGTGTGCAATTTATAAGATTTTGACCTTTTTCTTTTATTATAGCTTCAAAAATTCCTTTTTTGCTTCCATAGTAGTAGTATAGAGTCGGCTTTGTTATTCCCGACTTGTCAACAATTTCTTGAACCCCTACAGCGTCAAAGCCTTTTTCTGAAAAGAGCTTTAGGGCAACTTCAAAAATGTTGTTCTTAGTAGAATCTGCTTGATTTTCTAGTGCCATCATAAAAAAGAGTATATACCGAATGGTAAAAAAATCAAGAAAGTTTTTATTTTGCGCCCCTATAAAAATCCAAAATTCCAATGCCAAACCGGTCTTGCCAACCTGTTGCCAAACGGCTGCCTTTTTGCAAAATCCGGAAGCCAGCTTGTGTCATCCGTAAGCTCTTGGTAAAAAAGAGTTTCAAAATCATAGGCTTCAATTAAATCCTGCAAGTCTTCATCTTCTTGCTTGTTTACAAGCCTGTTTTCAATTTCAGAAAGCGCTTTTTTTCGCTGCTCTGATTTCTGTTTATTTTCCTTAAACGGAACAGGCGTGTACTGGTTCATTAGCGAAATTATCGCCTTTTTGTCTGCGTGTTTTTTTAGCCATTCAAGGACGTTTGCAGTTTCCATAAACTTTCCCGGCATAAAAAGATGGCGAACTATTACGCCTTGAATCATTTTTTCGCGGATTTCGCCTTTCTGGACTTTTTGTCCGTTTGCATCTGTATAGTCGTTTTCAGCCTTTTTTTCTGCAGTCTGCAAAGGAAAATTTTTTATCATCCACAAAATTGCTTTCTCTGCTGCCTGCGGGTACTGCGACGTGGCGAACAGTTTTTCCGCAAGATTTTTGTCTAACGTCTTAAAGTCCGGAAGCCAAATTTTTACAAAAGGTCTTAAAAGCTCAAGCATTTCTACATTTTCAAAGGCAGAAGAATTCCAGCAAAAAGGAATTGCGCATCCTGCGTTTTGCGCGCCTTGAATATACTCTGCAAGTCTCGGGATTGCGTGGCTTCCAGTAACTAAATTAATGTTTTCCGCGCCTAAAGATTGCAGTTTTATGCAGATTTGAGCAAATTCTTCCTTTGAAACAGCTGTTCCCATTCCGTTTTGCGAAATTTGATAGTTTTGGCAAAACGCGCAGCGCAAAGTGCAGCCAGTAAGAAAAATAGTTCCGCTTCCGCCGTGAACGGTTATAAGCGGCTCTTCCCCAAAATGAAGGCACGCCACAGCAATTCTAACTTTGTCAGATTCTCCGCAAAAACCTAAGCAGTTTTCGTTGCGGTTTGCGCTGCATTTTCTAGGACATTGCGCGCATTTTGAATACAGTTCATTCATTTTGTTATATTGCGCCCTTTGAAACAAGAATCTTCATTAAATCTTGCAAAATTTCTAGCGGAAGAGTTTCTGCTTCTTCGTCAACAAAATCTGCAAATTCCTTCCAGTCTGAATCAGAAATCAATTCTTCGCCCTCGTCAGAATTTTCTAAAAACGAAAGAAATGCGCAGAGCTTGTCAAGGTTTTCTTCGGTAGGCTCGTTTTCCATTTCCACCGATGAATTTACGTAATTTTCCAGCCAGTAATATGCAACAGAACTGGAAAGAGTTTTAGGAACAGAGCTTGCGTGAACAAACATAGAAACAATATCTTTAAAAATTTGATTTTCATTAAGTTTTCCGCTGTTTTCAGCCCTGCTGTGCTTTATTAACCGCTTTACATCAGCCTTGAATTTTTGAGTGTCAGTCATGATTTAATACTAGCACAAATGAATTTAAAAATCTTCACTTTGATTTTATTTTTTTCTTGACAATCTTTAAATGGCTGAATAAACTGAATTCATGGACTTGAGAACTGTATTAACAACCGATACTGTAAACCTTCACTTGAAGGGAACTACAAAAGAAGAAATTATTGATGAAATGCTTGACATTCTTGTAAAGGCTGGCAAGGTTTCAGATAAGGCAAGCGCACGGGAATGTGTTTTAGATCGTGAACGAAAAATGTCTACAGGAATGAAGCACGGAATTGCCATCCCTCACGGAAAAACTGATTCCGTAAGCGATTTAGTTGCCTGCATTGGAATTTCAGATAATCCTGTTGATTTTGATTCTTTGGATCAAGAACCATGCAGAATTTTTATAATGACGTTGTCGCCAGTAAATAAAACTGGTCCGCACCTTCAGTTTCTGGCTGAGGTAAGTTTGCTTTTTAAGAGCGCAGATAAACGCCAGCAGATTCTTAATACTCAAGATAAAGCTGAAGTTATAAAAATCCTGACTGAATAGCCTGTCTTGGTTGCAGTGTTAAAAGGCCTTTTTCGCAAGGGCCTTTTTTTGTTTAACGGATTAAAAATTACAGGAATATGAAATGAAATTTGACCCTTTGGTAAAATCTAATAAAAATGAACTCTATCTTATTTCAAACGGAAGTAAGATTTCTTTGGAAAAAATAAACTTTGTAAACGCAGATTCTTCAGAAACTCTTTTTGAGCAAAAAGATGATGTTGTAACAGCGGTTTTGGCGGATTGGCAAGCCGTAGAAATACAGCAGGGCGTGTATAATGAAGAGCTTTTAGCAAGCCTTAGAGAAAGCTTAAAAAAACTTGAAGAAAATAAAAAGTTTGCCTTTATTATTCCTACCTCTAGAAAAGAGCTTGCAGATGCAGACCTTGCGTCGGACTTTATTGCGGCAATGGTGCATCTTGCCCGCCGCATAAAAGATTGCGCGAGCGTAATTGGATTTGCAGTTCCTGCCCAGTTTATAAAAAAAGATTCTTCAATAGGATTTACAGAAAATTCTTGGACGCAGTGGTTTATAAACGAAATGTCTGTAAAACATTCTCATTACGTTTATTTTGCAGAAAAACGAACTGTTAAAGATGCAAATCTTTGCGAAAGTTGTTTAAAAACCGGCTTGGTTTTGTATTAAAGTGTAATAAATGCGAGATACTGCATTATTTGCAATAAAAGTGTAATTTTTCTTAAAAAAAACATAAATTTCTCTTGATTAAAGTTGTTCGATGTGTCATTATTCCAACTGAAAAGATAAATATTGCCGATTAGAAGAGAGTTTTTTATCTTTGTGTTAGTGGTTGCAGAATATTTCTGTAATTACCTGGAGTTAATATGATTATGACAACAACGGAAAAAACAGAATTCCGTGCAAATTGCCGTAACTCATTGCTTTTCTGTGCTGTGCTTCTTGTAGTTACTGTTGTGGTTGCAATTGTGCTTCCTGCAAAAAAAAATACTCCTGCGATTCCAGTAGCAAACGCTTCAACAGAAACAGAAAATGAAGTTGTGGCGGATTTAAATGTGCTTATAGAAGAATCTGGCTTTAGAAATGCTAGAGTTGCAACTGGCGATGAAGGGCTTTCCCTTTATAGGCAGCCTGCAAGCCGCGTTGCAGTAGAATGGTTTTACCTTCGTGTAACCGGAAATAACGAAACTACAAAAGCGATTCTTGAAGAAGCCGAAAAAAACGACATACCGCTTTCGCTTGCTTTTTCGCTCGCTTATGTGGAAAGCAGATATAAAGTGACTGCCGTAAATAAGAATACAAACGCTTCTATTGACCGAGGTTTGTTTCAGTTGAACAACAAATCTTTTCCTCAGTTGAATGAAGACGAGTTTTTTAATCCTGCAATAAGCGCAAAGTATGGCATGAGCCATTTGCGTTTCTGCATGAATGTTGCAGGTAACGAGATTACAGCATTGGCTATGTACAATGCTGGAACCAACAAAGTTAAGGCGAATAAAGTGCCGCAGTCTACTCTGAACTATGTTGGTAAAATAATGGCTTATCGGGAAAAACTTGATAAGCTGTTCGCAGATGAGGTTGCTTGTTATTATGAAACAAACAAACCTGTGCTTGGAACTTCCGTTGCTTTTTTGGCCAACCGACGTTTCTAGCTTATAAATTAGTCCTCCTTATTTTTTGTCAGACCGTTTTCCCATTCTTTTACCGGTCTGACTTTTTTTTTAACTTGGTTTTCACCCTTGCACTTTTATACCTTGCAATTTAAATGTAAAATAGTCTTATGCAGAAAAAAATTTCTAAATCAACAAAGCATCGCCTTCTTTTGTTGTTGCAGCTTTTAGAGAATTGGAAAAAAAATCACATTACTTCTAAAGAAATTGCCAGGCTTCTTGGAATAAAAGACAGCTTGGTTCGTTATGATTTTTCTGTTTTAAATATTCCGAATGGACACCGCGGTTTTAAAAATGGATACGAAGTTTTAACTTTAAAAAGTGATATTAAAAATTCTTTAAAAATAGCGTTTGAAATTCCTTCTAATGAAAATCATTGCAATATTAATAGAAGAAAAGTTTGCGTTGTGGGGTTAGGGCGGCTAGGAATTGCGTTTTTAGATAATAGCATTTTTGAAAAAACAGATTTTGAAATTTGCGCAGGATTTGATTCAAGCTTAAACAGAGTTGAATTAATTCGTTCCACGTTTGAGCTTTTTCCTGCCAGCAAGATAGAAACCGTGTGCAAAGAAAAAAAAATAGAATACGCGCTTCTGTGCTGTTCAGAAAACGAAGTTCAAAAAATGGTGGAAAGGCTTGTAAGCGCAGGTTTAAAAGGGATTGTAAACTATACAAACGCCGTTTTTGAAGTCCCTTGCGGAATAAAAGTTCAAAATGTTTCGCCAGCTGTTGTTTTAGGAATGGTGGAATAGCAGGTTGAAAGTCGGATTTGTTGTTAAAAATTTCACAATAAGGTTAAAAAAATATCTTTTTCCATCTTTTTTTATTAAAAACAGCCAATTTGCCCTTTCTGTTTTATTGAAACACTTGTTCTTTCCATATAGATTTAAAGCATTGCCAATTGCAAACTTTTTTATAGGAGGTAAGATAAAAGCAGCCGAAAATGGCGTCTGTTTTTATCTTTTTAAGTTTGCGTCGCAAACTTTCTTATCATCTGTTGTTTCTCACTTCGTTGCGAAACAACTTAAAAAGTCAATCCTAAAACTGAAGTTTTACTCTTGACTTTTTATAGGAGTGTTATATGAATCGAGTTTATAATTTTAGTGCAGGTCCATCTTGTTTGCCGGAAGAAGTTCTAAAAGAATGTGCTCAAGAAATGCTTGACTACAAAGGAACTGGCCAGTCAGTAATGGAAATGAGCCATCGTTCAAAGGCCTACGAGCCAATTATACAGGACGCAGAAGCAATGGTCCGCAAGCTTATGAAAGTTCCTGAAAACTATAAAATACTTTTTGTTCAAGGCGGCGGCTCAACGCAGTTCGCAATGGTTGCAGAAAACTTAGGAATCCACACAGGAAAAGCCGCTTACATAAATACTGGCGTTTGGGCAAAAAAGGCTGCTGCCGAAGCTAAAAAGCTTGGCATTCAGGTTGATGTAATTGCTTCAAGCGAAGATAAAAATTTTTCCTACATTCCAAAAGTAGAAAAAATTGAAGGCGATTACGATTATGCATATATCTGTTTTAATAACACAATCATGGGAACTCATTACGAATATATTCCGGAAACAGGAAAAATTCCTTTGGTCGCAGATATTTCTTCTTGTGTCCTTTCTGAAGAGCTGGATGTTTCTAAGTTTGGACTTTTGTTTGCAGGCGCGCAAAAAAATCTTGCGCCGGCTGGTGTTACTTTGGTTATAATTCGCGAAGACCTGATAACCGAAACTCCTCGTCCAGGCACTCCTACAATGCTTACATATAAAACCCATGCGGATAACGGCTCTATGTACAATACTCCGCCATGCTATACAATCTACGTTCTAGATAAAGTTTTGCATTGGATTGAAAAAAACGGCGGCGCTTCTGGAATGGCAAAGCGCAACAAAGAAAAAGCCGACTATTTGTACAGCTTCCTTGATTCCAGCGATTTTTACCATGCGACCGCGCAGAAGGGAAGCCGCTCTTTGATGAACGTTCCTTTCCTTACAAAGTATTCAGCTGGGGCAACAGACGAAGCCAGCGTTGCAAAAGAAAAAGAAATAAACGACAAATTTGTAAAAGAAGCGGCAGCGGCAGGTCTTGTAAACTTAAAAGGACACCGCTTGGTTGGCGGAATGAGAGCTTCAATCTACAATGCAATGAGCCTTGACGGCGTAAAAGCCCTTGTAGAATTTATGAAGAAATTCGCTGCTGAAAACTAAGTGGCTAGCCGAATATTTACACATTCTTTTTTATGTGAGGTAAAATATGTACAAAATTCAAACACTTAATAAAATTGCGGCAGTCGGATTAAATCAGTTTGACCGCGAAAACTACGAAATTGCTTCAGACATGAACAATCCGGACGCAATCCTTGTGCGTTCTCAAGATATGCACCAGATGAACCTTTCTGAAAACGTAAAAGCAGTTGCAAGGGCAGGGGCAGGAACAAACAATATTCCTATCCAAGAGCTTTCTGAAAAAGGCGTTGTTGTTTTCAATACGCCGGGAGCAAACGCAAACGCCGTAAAAGAACTTGTAATCTTAGGCTTGCTGCTTTCTAGCCGTCCCGTAATTGCTGCGAACGAATGGGTAAACGCCCTTGCCGGAAAAGGAGATGAAATTCCAGATTTGGCAGAAAAAGGCAAGTCTCAGTTTGTGGGGCCGGAATTAAAAGGAAAAACTTTAGGCGTAATTGGACTGGGAGCAATCGGCGCAATGGTTGCAAATACGGCTATAAAGCTTGGAATGAAAGTTATAGGATACGACCCGTTCCTTTCTGTTAATGCGGCATGGTCTTTAGACCACAATGTGCAGCATTCAGAATCCCTTGAAGTGATTTATAAAAATTCTGACTACATAACAATCCACGTTCCTCAAACAAACGACACAAAAGGAATGATAAACGCATCTACAATCAAGCAGATGAAAGATGGAGTTAGAATTTTGAATATTGCGCGCGGCGGACTTGTAAACAATGCGGATATTCTGGAAGCCGTAAAAACAGGAAAAGTCGCTTGCCTGGTAACAGACTTTGCCGCAGAAGAGCTTTTAAATCAAAAAGGAATAATCTGCCTTCCTCACTTAGGAGCTTCAACTCCGGAAGCAGAAGACAACTGCGCTGTTATGGCTGCAAACGAACTGAAAGATTTTCTTGAAAAAGGAAATATCGTAAATTCAGTAAACTTTCCTAAAACCGTTACAGATAATCCGGTTTTGCCAGGCGGAACACGCTTGTGCATAAGCCATAAGAATGTTCCGGATATGATTTCAAAATTTACAGCCGTTTTAGGTGAGGCAAAATTGAACATCGCAGGAATGATAAACCAGGCGCGCGGCGACATCGCCTACAACCTTATTGACGTGGACGGAAAGGTTTCTGAAGATATTTGCGAAAAACTGCGCAAGTGCGAATCCGTTACAAGAGTCCGCGCAATTTTCGCTTAAAGTATTTTTATTAAAATTGTGCTACAGTTCTATAGAGCCGATTACAGTTGATTCGTCATCTGTAGTCGGTTTCTTGCTTTTTACAGTCCTTTCTGTAGATTTTTCAGCAGGCTTTTCTTTTTTTGTTCTCTGCTTTGGCGTCGCAAGAAAGGCGAACAGGCTTCCGCAAATTCCGCCCGCAATATGGGCTAAAGTTGCAATATTTTGATTTAGCGGATGCCCAAACAGTTCCCTTCCCAGGTAAAGCGCAAGAATCAGCAAAAAGGAAAGCGGAATTTCGTTTTTAGTAATAGAAGTAAAAGAAGCCAAAAGAATCATCATGAACGCAATGTCGCTTGAGCCCACTAGCATTGTAGGACTGAAGCAGGCGTTTAGAACCCCTGTGACAAGGCTGGTAACGCTCATCATTACGGCAAGAATTCCAGAGCCATATTTTTCTTCAATAACAGGACCTAAAAGAAGAATAAAAGCCATGTTGGAAAGAAAGTGATTCCAGTCGGCGTGGCCAAAAATATGAAAAAAAAGCCTGAAATAGTCTAAAGGATTTTTTATATCAAAAGGAGTAAGGCTTCCGCTTCCGCCAGGCGCGGTAAAAATCGCAGGAATTAAAGTTCCCTTTGTAAAATGATTTGCAATAAGCACTGCCGCCGAAACTATTGCAAAAGTAAGCGTAACAGGAGCGTTGTAAGTTATTTTTATTTTTTTTAAAAAATGAGTTTTTGCCATATTTTTATTAAAACACGAATTTTATTTTATGAATACCCTTTAGCCAGTAAAAACTTAAAAGACCGAAAGCCGGGGTTTTAGAAATTGTAAAAAAAAGCTTTCAGTGAATTTCCAATTTGCTACAGATGGTTGTGCTCAAACTTCGTTTGGATTGTTTTGGGTTGCTGTGCAACCTTAATTGTTCTTATCGCACAAAATCTTCACAAATTGTAAATCCACTTATGCTTTTGTTCATTTTCCTAAAAACTCGGGTTTCGGTCTAAAAGGTGATTTTTGCACATAACGTTGCAAACGCAATTGAAACTATGCAATAAAAAGAGTAATATCTGCTTATGAATGCTATTATAACAGTTGTTGGAAGCGATAAAGTCGGAATAATCGCTTCTGTAAGTTCTTTTCTTGCAGAACACAAAATAAACATTGCAGATATAACGCAGACAATCCTTTCTGGAAATTTCGTAATGATGATGATGGTGAACTTTGACAATGCCACAATTTCAATCGACGAGCTAAGAACTCAAATGTCCAAAAAAGCCGAAGAAATGGGCGTTGAAATCAACATCATGAACGAAAAAGTTTTCAGTGCAATGCATAGGGTTTAGTTTTTATAATATCTTGAATAGAATTTTTATATTGCAGAAGATTTCGAGTTTGTTTTATAGCGATTTCCCATAATGAAATTTTGCTATAATAACAAAACTCGTTAGTAATAATTTTTTTAGCTGTTTTTGATAAGTTTTTGCTATCAAACAAATACCAAAGTAGAGCATGTGTATCTAAAAGATATTTCACATATACTCCTTAAAATCTTCCAAAGACTCGTCAAAATGTGGAGACATAAAGAATTCTTTTTGTTTTAAAATGTCTGGACGGCGATTTTGAATCTTTTTTTTAGAGCCTTCGTTTTGTTTTTTATAAAGTATTTTATATTGTAAAAAATCTTTTATTTCAAGATTTTTTTTAAGTGTACCACGTCCTGCAGAACATAAAGTCATCGCTAAACTTTAATTCTTCTATAGGTTTGATTTTCATCGCGATTTTTCCTTTGTCTTTAAATTCACGTAAACTTTTCAAAAACTGCAATTTTTTTTCAAAAAAAGAAAAAAACTTGTTGACAACTTGATTTTGTGCTGTAGAATTAGTATGTGTGATGATTATGGGAAAATACCCGTAAAATTCGATTCACACCCATCTAAAATATTGGAGGATAAGATGAAAAAAATATTCGCTTTCATCTCGGTTTTCCTGATGCTTTCAGTAAGTATTTTTGCTGATGTATCTGTGAAAAAACTAGACAACGGCAAATACGAAGTTACTTTCTTCTATGGTAACCCACGTGCTGCTGAAGTTGTTATTGCCGGTGACTGGACAAACTGGCAGAACGGTGCAGAACCGATGACAAAAACTGACAAGGGATGGACTTATACAAAAGAAGTACCTGCTGGTACCATAATGAAGTACAAGTTCATCAGCGACGGCAACTGGACAGCCGACATCAAGGCGCCGGATACAATCGACGATGGATTCGGCGGTAAAAACGGCTTGGTTGAAGTTGATGTATTGGGTGCAAGCGGCAGCGACGGCGGAGCTGTGGCAAAGGCAAAAATCAACTTTGTTTCTTGGACAATGGCTGGTGTGCAGGCAAACTACCTTACACAGGGTGCCGCAGACCCAACAAAGAAAGGCATGGATCTTGACTCTGTAACAGTAGGTCTTAAATCTTACAACAAGTTTGTAGGCAACTTCCTTCCAAACTGCCCGGTTTACATTGAAATCGCTTTGGCAGAAAAAGAAATGGAAGACTATGCAGGAAACGAAGTAGACAAGTTAAACTATATCTACAGAAAAAATACTACAGGCGATGACCTTGTTTCATGGGAAGACGGTCTTAAAAATCTTGCAACAGGACTTTTCACAAGTCCAGTAGAATTCCTTTCAATGGCAAACAACAACGAAGGCTCTGCAGCAGGTCCTGGTTCAAACCCATTCTTGGGACATCTTAAATTCGGATTCAACACTCCTTATGTAAACTTCCTTACAGGATTCAACTATGCAAAGCCAGATGTAAGACAGGCAATCACTTGGCCGACAGTATGCTCTTCATGGGATGCAGGCTACACACATGCTGGTGGATTCAATGTATTCAGCATGGGCTATAAAGCAGTAGAAGCGCTTGAAAAAGCAACAGGCGTTAGATTCGACTTAGGATTCGCTCCAAACAAAACCGGCGACCGCAAAGGTACAAAATACGGTTATTGGGGATGGGCAAGCGCTCAGTACAACGACTGGGTATTCGACTTCCAGACAAACGGTATGTACAACGGCGACTTTATTTTTGTAGACCCAGTTGAGCACGACTTCATTCTTGGCGCAAAGAGCTCATTCAAAGTTGGAGACGGAAGCTTGAACTTTGCAGTTCAGGGCTTGGCTGCCACACATCAGAAATCTTCAAAAGAAATCACAAACACGACAGACTACTTTGGATATTCAACAGACGTATTCTACCGCTCAGGTGAATTCGACGGAATTAAAAACATGGCGGCAAACGCACAGGTTGGCTACAAGGCAGAAAACTTCGGCGCTAACGTAGAATACCGCTTGCGCGGTGCAGAAGCTTCTATGCTCTATCTACGTGAAAACCATGATGACGGAACATTTGACCTTTCAAACGCTCTTGGTGTTTTGAACAGCCAGAGAGTTGCATTTGACGGCTGGTACAAGCCTCTTGAAACACTCCAGATTAACTTGGGTGTTACAGCAGAAATGCCGCTTGAAAAAATCAACACAACTGACGACCTTGTTAAAGGCTGGGTAAACGATTCAGGTGCATGGTCATCTTGGTACGCAGGAAGATGTTCAGGAGACATGAGTCCATTGTTCGGTGTGGAAAGCGGCGCAGAATTCAGCTTCAAGCCAGCAGTTTCTTACACAATCGACTACACAGACATCACATTCGGCGCTTATGGAGACTTCAACTACAACGCATACAACATGGAAGAAGGCGGATTTGGAGCAACTTACATCGGTGAAAAATACGGCGCATCTAACTCAAGATTCCGCTTCAAGAAGGCAGGCGCAACATTCAGCATGACAATGGACAACGACATTGTTAAGGGAGTAAACGTATTCTACGGCTTCGACCTTTCTAACTCTACAAGATGGTTCAACACATTGGTAGGACAGGTTTCATTCCCATTGGACATAAAAGCAACATTGGCAGTTGGAATTAAGACAGAAAACATGCTTTCTGAGAACAGCGGCTTCAACGCAGACACAAACAATCCGTTTGCATTCGCTCTTGGTGTTTCAAAGCAGTTCAAGGCAATGCAAAAGCCAATCGTATACGCACAGTTCGTATTCAACATGGACCCATTCAAGCACTTTGGCGACGGACAGGACCAGTTGAATCTCGACAGAGCCAACGTAAACGGCTCTTGGGCAAAAGAAGGTGTAGGTTCTATCGACCCTGTTGACTGGTACGATGGACGGGCAGCAATGCGTGTAGGTATCCGTTGGGATATATAATCAAAATTGCATTTTGCAATTTTGATTATTGCGAGTTTTTATCAAAACTCGCTGCAAATTTGGCAAACATCCTTGTTTGCCATAACTTCAGATAAGTTTGAAATACTTGTCTAATGGTGAAAGCGAATTGAATATGGTGATTTGGCAGGTGCAGGCATTAAAGCTCACTAGCCAAAATCACCAATCTAAGACGCTTTTGAAATATCTAATTCTTTACGAGGAGAATTAAATGAAAAAACTAATAATGAGTGCAATAGCAGCCGCTGCTCTTCTTTTTGGATTTGCAAGCTGTGCTGGGGATTTGCATGATGTAGATAACAGTCCATTTGCTCAAACAAAATCTGTTTTCTTAATCGGGGGTATTGCTGAAGCAAATGTGGATGCTTCTCAATATATAGCTAAAGCAACTTCTCCAGATACTGGATATGAAGTAGCTTTAAAAAATGGAGAATTCTCTTTTGAATTTACTTATACAGGAGCAGACCACTGGAGTGCTGGTGCTGGTAATCAAGCATTTACAATCATGTCAAATATTGATGGTGGTTGGAATGGTTCTATTGCTCGTTGGGGAAATGCAAAAGTTAATGTTGGAAGCGCAGGGGCTATAAGTCTTAGTGGTGATAATTTAATTTTAACAGGACTCGAAGCAGGTACAAAATACACTTTAAAAGTTTCTTTAACATCTGCAGCTGGAACTGTTTCACTTGAAAAAGGTCTTTCTGGTGTAGCTATGAACATTATTAATGTAAATAACGGACTTATGAAAGATGCTTTTGATGCTACAGCAAATACAAGTGGTGATAAATATACTTATACTTATAAAGTAGATAGTACTAATGCTGGAAAGATGAGTTTTGTTGTAAGACTAGGAAAAGATGTTTGGGTTCCTTCTTCAGAAGCAGATTTATCAAAAGGAAAAGTAACTGTTTCTAATCCAACAAGATTTGATAAAGTTTCTAAAATCGAAAATCCAATAACATTCGAATATGAAGCTTGGAGTTTTGGATATGAACTTTCATTTGAATATGATACTGCTACCTCAGCGTTAGTTGTTTCAGCTTCTAAATTAAGTGGTATGTATATTTTCGGAGACTTTAATGGATGGTCTTGGGGAGCAATGAATCCTGAAGATGAAGAAGGTAAGGTATGGTCTTACCCTATTTCTGGTGTATCATCAATTCAAATAGCAGGAGTAAATACAGAAAGAGGATGGTCTGCTTCTTACAGAAACGGTATAGGAACAGATGAAGTTTCTTTCTCTGCTGATAAAAATTATGATATGTCTACAGATGGAGATTCTAATAATAACATGAAATTAGGTGGATTTGATTCTAGCAAAAAATATAAACTAATCTTCACTGTATTGGGAGATGGAAAAGCATCTGTTTCAATCAAAGAAAATTAAGTAAGTTTATAAACTGATTTTTTAAGCACAGTCATCTAGTGAAAGGTGATTGTGCTTTTTTAAAGTTTTTTTTACCACAAAACTGTTAGTTAAGGAAAGGCGAATATGTCTTGAATCAATGTGGTAGGTATTTTATGAGCATAAAACAAGATTTTGAAACTTTCTGTAAAACTTATTATCCAAGAAAGAAATTTGATTCTATCACTGGGAATGAAAAGTGGTTTCATTTGCAAGCTGGAAATTATTTTTCAACTTATCTTAATTATGAATATATAAATGATGAAATTCAATTTCATTTGGAGTTTGATGAAGAATTTAACAATATAAAATTTTATAACTATTTGCCGATGTCTGTTCAAAAAAAGTTGGAAGTTGCCCAAGATAAAGGAAAAAGAGCATCACATTATAGATGGTATCATTTAAAAAATTCTAAGAAAAAAGATAAATTAGCTGAATTGTCAGAAGATGATGAAAAATCTAAGGAAAATATAGAAATATTTAAAGAAGTTTTTAACGAATTGATAGATTTAATTGAACCTTGTATCGAACTTATGGAAAAGGTTGCTCTTACAAAATCAATAATAAAAAATCTTATTGATGAATATAATTATCTGTAATCAAAAAAAGTAAAAATAAAAGGATAGTTAATATGAATATTGATAATAATTTTAAAGTTTCTTTTTCTAAATATTTTGATGAACATTACAAATATAAAAAATATGAATGTAATTTAAATAACGGCGAACCTTGGATATATATCCAAGCAGGTTCAGGTTTTGGTGACAATTTTCATTATGAACTAATAAATAATTCTATTCAGTTGCATATAGAATTCAAAAATAAAGAAGAAAATATTTTTTTTGCAAATGCATTGATAAAAATGCTCAAAAAAAATGATTACAAGGGAATCATACCTAATGGTAATAATATATGGTTTTTATTAAAAGAGATTAATAGTATAAAAATAAATAAAATTCAAAAAGAACTTGATGAAATAATAAAAGAACTTGATGAAATAATAAAAAAAATTGATCCTATAATAAACCAATTATTCTTATTTGATTTCGAAAAAACTAAGAATAATAAAAAAGAAAAATCAATAAAGTGTTGTTTCATATTTGTTTATGGAATTATCAGTGAAATAATTTTTGTTATACCTTTAGTTTTGGGTATGCTATTGAAATTCTGTTTTGAATTGAAGTACTTTCCTATTCTGTTAGCAATTTTTGCGTTTACTGGTATTATTACATTTCATGTTGTTTTGTATAAAATCTTATCTAAAAAAGAAAAACTTGAATTTTTAAAAAAAGTGATTTTCCAACAAGAAATAGAAAATGATGACTCTTTAACAAATAAAAGCATAACGAACAAGCCTGAAAATCTTTCGAATTCTTCAATTGTTAATGAAACGATTAAATCACACACATATGATTCCAAATCAAAAGTCCTGATTTCCGCAATTGAAGCCATCAAGGATTTATAAGTGATGGAAGAAGTGTGCCAAATGATTCAAACAGTTTCTTCAGTTATAGGCGTTGTTATCGCTGTCTTTATTCCTATTTGGATAATGCATAACCAGCGATATGAGAATCTTCTGCAAAATTATCTGTCGACAGATTTTTCGGCGTCAATCAAAGGTGTTATTGATTTTTTTAAGGATGACTGCAATTCAGATGTAAACAGAATTGCAGATGCCTATAAGGAAAGGTTCGAAAAGGATTTTGATCCCTCTGCCTCTGACAAGAAAGCATCATCAGATAAATTGCATTTTCAACGAAGCATGCTTAACAACTTTTTCTGGGGATTAAATTCGTGTGCGAAAAGCAGTCTTTTTTTGCGACACAAGATAAAAAAAGAATTTACAAAAAATGAGGCGTATATTTGCAAAATCTTAATTTACATGAACACTGCAGTGGATTCAAATCCAGATTTTTTTAAAAACGTCTCTGACATAAAATACGAGCCTATGCCAAAAACAAAAGGCATGAACAACTCTTTGAAGAATGTTTATGAAATTCTAAAAAATCAAAATCGTTGGATTAAATAATTTTAAATAATGGTTTAACGTTTAGAACAGCTTTCTGTTCCTAAAAAGATTCAAGAATAAAAACCTATATCAGATTAACTAGAATTTTTATCTTCTCTTGACTTATAAAAAATGCTAGGTTAATCTGTTAAAGAAAAAATAATTAAATATAGAAGGCGATTTCCCTGCAAGAGCAAAAAGTTTAGTTTCTGAATGGCTTGAAAAATATCGTGATGAACTTTTAAAAATGTGGAATACTCAAAACATAATAAAATTACCACCAATTGAATAAAAACTTTTTAGAGATTTTCCCATGATTCCAAAAATAAAATCAGTCAAACCAAAAGCTGGTTGTAAAATTGAAGTTCTCTTTTATGACGGCACAAAGGTTCTATACGATTTAAAAGATGACATTAAATCACTCCCTCGTTACGATGAGCTAAAAAAAGTTGAAGGACTTTATAAAAGTGTTCAACTAGATGAAAGCAAAACTTGCGTCTTTTGGAATGACTACATCGATTTGCCAAGCGACACAATTTATGAATATGGTAATAAAATAAACTGAATCTTATTTTCAGAAACTTTACAGCCCCTTAATCTGCTCTAAAGAAAGTCCTGTGCATTCAGAGATGGTGTTCAAGTCAATGCATTTTTTTATCATCTTCTTTG
>ERZ808275.193-NODE-193-length-34577-cov-3.885783_pt1 | contig 34577 bp, 29 predicted proteins | sample MGYA00520894_ERZ808275 | MGnify/ENA primary metagenome ERZ808275 (study PRJEB31516, sample SAMN03275598) | gut metagenome | biome: mammalia-associated habitat; material: feces | host: Papio cynocephalus | place: Kenya | collected 2012-08-03 ... | reverse complement strand
GGTGTGCTATTTATGTTTGCACCAATGGCAAGTGCAGCCTTGTCTTTTCCTAACATCAATATAGGAATGCAACCTGCTAATACGCCTCAAGACTTTTCAAACGGTATTCAAATCCTTATTTGGTTGACTATTTTAACATTAGCACCAAGTATCTTTATTATGACAACAGCGTTTGTCCGAATTGCAATCGTTTTGGCGCTTACAAGACAAGCTTTAGGAGCTGGTTCTTTACCACCAAACCAAGTATTAATCAGTTTGGCACTTATTTTAACCTTCTTTGTTATGGCCCCAACAATTAACAAGATTAATAAAGAAGCCTTACAACCATACATGAACAATCAGATTACGCAACAAGCAGCTTTAGATAGAGGTATCAAGCCTGTTAGAGCATTTATGTTTGCTCAAACAGATGAAAAAGAATTAGCATTGTTTGTAAAAATGGCTAAAATTGATAAACCAAGAAATATTGATGATGTTCCAACTTATGTTTTAATTCCTTCATTTATCATAAGTGAATTGAACACAGCATTCAAAATTGGTTTTGTAATCTTCTTGCCGTTCTTGGTAATCGACATCGTAATTTCCAGTGTACTTGTTTCAATGGGTATGATGTTCTTGCCACCGACAACAATTGCGTTACCATTTAAACTGATTATGTTTGTAATGGTTGATGGTTGGTATTTGATTATAAAATCACTTGTAGAAGGATTTGCAGCTGCAAGTTAGAATTGAGGAAAATTAATGGAACAAGATATAGTTATAACACTTTTACAAAAAATGTTTGTGCTGATTTTGGAAATTTCCACACCAGTTCTACTTGTCGGCATTGTAGTTGGTTTGACAGTTAGTATTTTTCAAACAATCACACAAATTCAAGAATCTACACTTACAATCGTACCAAAAATTATTGCAGGCGTTATAGCTCTAATAGTTTTAATGCCTTGGATGATGAGTTTGGTAATTCAAACAACGAACGAATTTTTCGATATGATTCCAGGTTTAATAAAATAGAGGGTTGCAAGTGGATTTCACATTATTACAAATTTTCACACCTGCAAATATCATCGTTTTTATGGCGGTTTTCACTAGAATAAGCGGTCTATTAACTTCTGCACCGCTTTTTTCAACTTACCCAATCCCTATGCAGATTAAAATTTGGCTTGTTTGCTTCATTGCATTCATAATTTATCCATTTGTACAATCACACTCTCAATTTATGATACCTCATGACATTGCAGGTTTGACCGTTGTAATGATAAAAGAATTTGCAATTGGCTATATCATCGGATTTTGTGCAAATCTAGTTTTTCTAGCGGCAGAACTTGGTGCAAATATGTTTTCCATTCAAATGGGGTTGTCTATAAGTCAAGCCTTAAATCCAGCATCAGGTTCAACTTCACCAATCATTTCTCAAGCATTCACTATTCTTTTAACCCTAATCTTCATTAGCTTGAATGCACATCAATGGTTGTTTTCTGCCGTATACAGTAGTTTTGCGCATGTTCCAATTGGTTATTCTTTTATATTTGATGGAGCTTTGGTTCAAAGAGTCATTTATATGACTGGACAAATGTTCGTGATTGCAATTGGAATTTCGATGCCAATTTTCAGCGTATTGCTTATTAAAGATATTTTGTTAGGCTTCGTTTCAAAATTGATGCCACAGATGAATATCTTTATGGTTGCAATGCCATTAAAAATCTATGTCGGCTTGTTGTTATGCATGATATTCATGCGCCCAATCGCAGAATACTCAAGAATCTTACTAGAGAAAGTCTTAACACAAGTTGCAGCGTTATTTTAAAAGAAAGGATAAAATAGCTTAAAAATGGCAAACGATGCCGCAGACAGAACCGAAGAAGCCACACCCAGACGACGGGAGAAAGAACGTGAGAAGGGTAATGTAGCCAAGAGTAAGGACTTAATGTCATCTATCACAGTTACAATAAGTCTTGTACTTTTAGGTGCTTTTTCTGGCTGGATGATTAATCGTTTTCAGCTAATTATGCATTATTCCTTCACTAATTTAAATCCAAAAGAAATTAATGTTGACGAATTTATTGGACTTATGGCACCTTATGTTAGAGTAATGTCCGAGGCGGTTTTACCATTTATGGTTGCAACTTTTATTCTTACTGCTGTTTCCATTCGACTTCAAATTGGTAAAATTTTTGCAATAGATAAAATTACTCCCAAAATGGAAAATGTTTCACCTAAAAAATGGGTTGACGGTTTGAAAAAGTTATTAAACCCATTTGAACCACAAAAAATGGTTGAACTTGCAAAATCAATATTAAAGGTGTGTATTGTAGGTGCTTGTGGTTATTCAGTAGTACATTCAAGACTTGATGAACTTTTTGCACTTTTAGGCGCAACACCAGAAGTTGTTTTTGCCGTAACAGGCAGTATTTTAGGACAAATGTTCTTAAATATGTGTTTGGCAATGCTTATCATCGGACTTTTAGACTTAAAATTCCAAACTTACCAATTTGAAAAATCTATAAAGATGACAAAACAAGAAATAAAGGATGAATACAAAGAAACTGAAGGAGACCCTAAAATTAAGAGCAAAATTAGGGCCATGGGACAACAACTAATACAACAACAAATGATGTCAGCCATTCCAACTGCCGACGTAGTTGTAACAAATCCTACACATTACGCAGTTGCAATAAAATATGATAGAACGCAAAAACCAGCACCTTATGTTGTAGCCAAAGGGGTTGATTTTATTGCGTTTAAGATAAGAGAAATCGCACAAAACAATAACATTCCTATCATAGAAAATAGGCTTGTTGCAAGAACCCTCTACCAATTAGTGGAAATAAATGATATAATACCATCAGATATGTTTCAAGCTGTTGCAGAAATTCTTGCATATGTATACAACAACAGGAAACGTTAGTCTTGGGTGAAGGTAAGAGAACAAAATGAACTTGGGTAAACTTTCAAATTTATTGAAGAATAATGACATCTCGCTAGCAATTGGCTTGGTGTTCATTGTTTTAATGATGGTTATACCACTTCCACCTGCAATGTTGGATATTTTGTTAACTATCAACATTTCACTTTCTGTAATCATTTTGCTTGTTTGCCTTTATACAAAAGAACCTCTTGATTATTCAAGCTTTCCAACAGTATTATTAATTGCAACATTGTTTAGATTAGGCTTGAACATCAGTTCTACAAGACTTATTTTGTTATATGGTGAAGCTGGTAACGTAATTCACTCTTTCGGGGAGTTCGTTGTAGGAGGAAACTACGTTGTAGGTTTTGTAATCTTCGTAATCCTTGTGTTGATTAACTTTATGGTAATCACAGGTGGTGCAACACGTGTTGCTGAAGTAACTGCACGTTTTACATTGGATAAAATGCCTGGTAAACAATTAAGTATTGATGCCGATTTGAATGCAGGCTTAATTTCTGACGATGAAGCAAAAACTCGAAGAAAAGCTCTTGAACGTGAAACAGATTTCTACGGTACTATGGACGGTGCTTCTAAGTTCGTAAAAGGTGATGCAACAGCAGGTATCTTAATTACTATTATAAACATTATTGGTGGTTTAATTATTGGGATGGTAATGTTGAAAATGGATTTTTCAACTGCCTTAACTACATACACAATCCTAACTGTAGGTGACGGTCTTGTATCCCAAGTTCCAGCTCTTCTAATCTCTGTTGCTACAGGTTTAATCGTATCTCGTGCGACAGGCAAAGATGAGTCTTTATCACAAGATATAGGCAAAGAAATGTTCTCTGACCCTAGAGTTTTAGGCGTTGTTTCAGGATTGCTACTTGTTTTAGGTATTATACCTGGAATGCCAACAATTCCATTTTTGCTTATCAGTATTGGTTTAGGAAGTTGGGCTACTCTTAAACACAAGGAAAAACAAGCTAAGGTTGTTGCAGAAGCTCAAGCAAAACTTGATGCAGAAAAAGCTGAAAAAATGGGTAAACGAAACAAACGTGCTACTCGAGAAAGCGTTATGGAACTTCTTAATGTCGATACAATTGAAATTGAAGTTGGTTACAGACTTGTGCCATTACTTCAAATTGAAATGGGCGGAGATTTACTAGAACGTATTGCCCAAATAAGACGACAAACTGCTCTTGATATGGGTATTGTTTTACCTTCAATCAGAGTTAGAGATAACCTTCAATTGTCACCTAATACTTATCAAATTAAATTAAAAGGTGTACCGATTGAAGCAGGTGAAGTTTACCCAGATAGAAGTTTAGCAATGAATGCTATGGGTGGCGAAGATAATCCTAATATCAAAGGTATTAGCGCAGTTGAACCAGCATTTGGTTTACCTGCATTATGGATTGAAGAAGAACAAAAAGACTTAGCAGAAGCTTATGGCTACACTGTTGTAAGTCCTTCTGCTGTAGTATCTACTCACTTGACTGAAGTTATCAAGAAAAATGCTGCCGACATCTTAACAAGAAGTGATGTTCAACAGTTGGTTGATAATTTAAGAAAAGAAGTTTCTGATGCTTATGTTGACGACTTATTAAAGGATATGACTATTGGTGATATTCAACAAATACTTCAAAACTTGTTGAGTGAAAGAGTTACTATACGTGACTTAAAGACTATTTTAGAAACTATCAGCTTGCAATCTAAATTCAACAAGGATTACAACTATTTAACAGAACAAGTCCGCCATGCCTTGGCTAGAAGTATTTGTAAACAAAACGTAGCTGATAATGGTGAATTAATGGCAATTATCATTTCTCCTGACGTAGAAAGAACTTTGGCTCAAGGTATTTCTCCTGACGGAAGAAATTTAACAATCGATCCTACATATTCAAACTTGTTATTCAACAGTTTAGATAGTGAAATTCAAAAAGCTATTACAACTTATGGTTGCCAACCAGTAATATTATGTTCATCAGCAATCAGATTGCCTCTTAGAAATTTAATTGTAAATAATTATCCTCAATTTACAATTATGTCGTATAATGAAATTAGTTCAAACGTAAAAGCAAAATCTGTTGGTTTTGTAAAAGTTACCAGAAAAGTTTAATAGAAAGGTTTATATAGAATGAACGAATTAGTAAAAATTGACCAGGACGTAACCATTGTACCGAAAGACTTTAATTTTACAAATATGGGTTCAGTAACAGAAGTTACACCTCAAGGTTTTAGAATGAAAATGAAATACCCTACAAACGGTATCAAACAAAACTTTATTTGTGAATTCTATTCTCATACTCAAAATGGTATTCTTTTCTTCTCTTCACACGCATCTGAAGTTAAAGATAATGAGCTATTTATTGCAAACCCAACAAAACATAGATTTTTACAAAGACGTCAATTCACTCGTATCAAGTTCTTGACAGAAACTACAATGAGAGATTTATCTACAGACAAAATCTACAACATCTCAACTGTTGACTTGTCTGCAGGTGGTTTAAAATTCTTTGCAAACGAATCTATCAACCTTGATAACGAATATAAAGTTGAAATTAATCTAAACGAAGACCAATCTGTATCTTGCTTGTTACAACCAATTCGTATGGAAAAACAAGATAACGGAAGATTTATTTTATCAGGCAGATTTGTTCACCAAGTTAATGTAGACAAAATGACATTAATTCAATACTGTATGAACAAAAATATGGAAGCTGAAAACAAATAACCTATGAAAATTGTTAGATACAAACAAAACATAGGGCTTTTACTTGGCTGTTCAACATTGCTTATTGTAGGTACATGCTATCTAATAAAAAATGGTGGCATAAATTATACAAGTATTGTTTGTTCTGCTCCTGCAGTCGTTCCTGCGGTTATCGTAATGTATGGACTCGGCTGGCTTATTGGTGCAATGATTGAATCTTCTAAAACGGTTGTTAAAGAAAAGGATATCGGTTATACTAACGCTCTTTTACAGGAAATTATTAAAGAAGAAGGTTTAGATAACGTAGGTGATTTTGACTTATCTGATGACTCAGAAGATACTTCAGATAACGAAGAAAGTAGTGATGAATAATGAGTTTAACAAAATTATTCAATAAATCTTACAGAAACGCTCTTTTTACAACTCCAAGCCATTCTCAAAGATTTTTTATAACTTCTAAATTTGAACAATTCTATAAACATGACATATCTGAAACGGATACACACGAACCAGAAGATGCTCTTTTAGATGCAGAAAAACATGCAAGTGAAATTTATGGCACTACAAAGACCAAATTTTTAACTAATGGTTCTACAAGTGGAATAATAGCTTCTGTTTTGGCTTGCGTAAACCGAGATGACGAAGTTTTAATTTGGAATAATTCACATCCTTGCCATAAAAATGCTGTTGAACTTTCTGGCGCAACACCTGTTTTTTATGAATTAGAAAAAGATGAAGAATGGGGAATTCACAAAGAGTTAACTCCCGAAAATTTAGAAAAATATTTAAAAAACAATAAAATTAAAGCTGTAATTGTAACTTCACCAAGCTATTACGGTGTTGTAAGCGACATAAAAGCATTAAAAGAAATCTGTACAAAATACGGAACTTATTTAATCGTAGACGAAGCTCATGGTGCTTTATATCCATTCTCGGATAAATTACCAAAAAGTGCAGTAAATATTGCTGATTTCACCGTTCAATCCCTACATAAAACAGCAGGAGGACTTAATCCAACAGCACTTTTACATACAAACACTGTTTTAGACATAGATAGCGCTTTGGCAAAATTTTCAACAACTTCGCCAAGCTATGCACTTCTTTATTCAATTGAAAGAAATATCAATTATCTAAACTCTCAAAAAGGTCGACAAAAAATTGATGAGTTGATTGGAAACATTCAAATTTTGAGAAAAAATTGCTCAAATATTGATTTCTTTGATAGTGATATTACAAAAATATTGATTAAACATAAAAATTACACAGGTTTTGAACTATCCGAAAAACTTTTTGAAAACAAAATTGAAGACGAAAAAACTAATGAAAAATCGACAATGCTTTTGTGTGGTTTAGGTACTGACAAATCAAAATTACAAAGATTGGAAAAAGTTTTAAGAAAATTATAAAACCTTTTTATGTAAACATTTGTAAAAGCATGCTGAAATTAAGGCAAAAACAAATCTTGAGGAGCTATATATAAGTATGCTCAATCCTATTAGTGTGTCTTTAAATAAGGTTCAAACGCCAAAGTTGTTTGATAACAAATATCAAACAAATCCTTTTGCCTTGAAAACATTAAAAACCGACACATTTACACCTTCTCAATCCGTTGCAAACATTTCGTTTACATCGGTTGATAACAGTATTGTAGGAAAAAGCATCAGAGAATTGGGCGATGTACCTTGTCCTTATTGTGGAACAAGAGTGATTAACGGTAAAGAAATTAACCATTTGAATAAAAACAACCTTGGAGGAAGAAGCGACAAGGCTATTGAGCTATTACAACCATTTGAAGATAGAATGCACCCTGTTGAAAAGGAAGTTTTTGGCATTCTTAAAGATTTGAGCAAAAAAGAACCAGAAAAGAATTTAAGAGAGTTATTAGACACAGTAAGACCAGAGCATTTGAAGAACATTCAAAACATTGAGCAGAAAATTCTTCACCGAATGTTTAAATGCGCCAAAACAATCAAAAACAAAGACGATGCAAAAAATGTTGGCAAACTTCTTGCAAGTTCAAAAGAAATTCTTGAAAAGCAAGACCCTAACTACATTTTCCGTAGAAGACGTTTGTTGGAAAAACTTAATAACGTAACTAAAAATATGAATGAGCAAGATAAAGCGCAAGAATTATTGAACATTGCAGAAGATGTACCACGTTCACACGACAACGTAAGCGCATTTATCGTTAAATTTACACAAAAAGATGCTGGCACAAAACAAGAAAAAACACCGTTCCAAATCGGTATTTCACTTGTTGAACCTTCAGTTGGTTCATTAGAACACATTACACCTCGACACCCACAAGACGGTTCGGAAGGTGGCAAAAACATTTATTCTAATTATGTTTATGCAAGTAAAGAATGGAATACTCGCAGAAAAAATATGCCACTTGATAAATGGGTAGACAAGAACCCTGAAATCAAAGACCATATGCAAAATTATATTGATGCAGTAATTGAAAAAATTAATAAAAAAGAGGCATTGCAAAGATGCCGTGTTTATCCTATTCTAGTAGCAGAAACTGTCGAAAAAGAATCTAAGGGTAAAATTAAACTAGACACTTCAAAATTAAAATTGAGCAAAAGACAAATCGCACACGAGATGGCAAGAGTAAAAAATCAAGAAGCTGAGATAGTTTCTAAAGCTCAAAAGAAAGAACAGTATAAAACTAAGGGTACTCAAAATAAAAAATTAAGCATTGTTGCTTAGGGAAGAAGGACATGATTCCACCAATTCAAGTATTCGCAGCATTTGCGACACCAAGAATTTACAGGTATGTAAAAAACAATCCACAACCATTTGCAAATTTAAAGTTTGCAACAAGACCAGACAGGTTTGAAAAATCACCTGCGGTTGAACCCCAACAAAATGTAGAACAAATTGCATTTACAGGTTTAAAAAACGCAGATAGAGTGAGAAGTTTAGGTCACATTACTTGTCCTTGTTGTGGTATTGAAATGATGACACAAAAGGATATGAACAAAGTAACAAAAGGCTTAGGTTGCACAAGTAAACAAGCCGTAAAAGCTTTGGACGAATTTGAAGATAATATGCGTCCTGTTGAAAAACAATGCTTCAACCTCCTAAAAAACTGGTCAGAAGAAAAGCCTGATGCAAACTTTAGCGACTTGTTAAAAGAACACAGAGAACCTGAATTGAAAAAATTACAAGCAAAACAAAATTCAATTCTTGATACAGTTGACACATTGTCAAAAACGCTGTCAGAAAAAGAACAAGAAACAGTAAAAAAAGTTACTGACGAAACAAGAAAATATGTTTCTTCTAACGACAAAGAAATTAAGTTTAAACGTAAAGCATTCTTGAAGGATATGGACGATTTAGAAAGCAAGATTTCTGATGAAAAAGTATACAAACAAATGAGAACAGAGGCAGAAAAAATGCCAACCTCTCAAAATGACGTAAGTGCTTTTGTTGTTAAATATTCAGACAGAAGCCACTCAGAAATCGGACAACGTTTAGTAAAACTTTCCGTCGGCACAATTGAACACATTAAGCCTCAATCAGAAGGTGGACGAGATGTTGAAACAAACTACTTGCTAGAATGTGGTGGTTGTAACCATGAAAGAAGTTCTATACCATTGGGCGATTGGGTTGATATGCACCCAGAAATGAAAACAAACACTCAAAAATATATGGACGAAGTTATTGAAAGAATCAATACAGGCAAGATTAAAAACTTCCACTTCTATCCAGCAGCAGTTGCTCAAACATTGTCTTACCAATCAGACGGCAAGTTAGAAGTTGACTTGAGCGCACTTAAAAAAGGCGAAGACGAAATCGGATAAAACGAGTGTGATATACTAAAATTGAATATAAACTAGAGGCGCGAGCGTTCCGCTCGCGCCTCTAGTTTATTATTTTGTATTTTTACTTACAAGATGTATTGGTAGTCCAATTCAAGACTTTACCATTAGGGCATTTGCCATTATTATCTGCCTTTAGATAATCCATGTTACCATTAACTATTACCCAAGTTGCAATCCCATATCCATTATCCACGTTTATTGGTTCACCAATATATTCATCCATCGTAAATCCTCTTGCTGTTGGAAGTATTGAATATACTCCATTTTCTTCAACTACAGAGAACGTGAATAAATCAGTACCTTCTTTATTTGCTCCCTTATTGATACCATCTATATCAGCATGGATTTGCAGACTAGCAGCACCTGAATTTTCTATTAATAACGCTGTACCATCAGCTAATATAACATTATATCCATATTTTGAACTTGCATTATAATTACTAGAAAGTTCATCACCATAAAAATTATACTGTTTTGAGTTTGGACGACAACCTGTTGTTTGATTACAAGTTTTTGTAACCTTTAAAAACTCTGAAATACGTTCGCCAATACGTGTTAATTTAGCTGAATCTGTCGTATCATCCTGTGTCCATTCATCAAATGAACCATACACCGCTTGCGCGCGTCCAAAAGCATCATTCAAGTTTGAATATATTTTTTGTAATTTCGCAACTTTTTCTTTGTCTGCTGTTGATGAGTTCAAGTTTGGAATTGTTAGCGCTGCAACCACGCCAATAATACCCATTACGATTAGGGTTTCTGCTAGGGTGAAGGCGAAGGCTTTTTTGAAGGTATGTCCAATCTTTATGTCATCCCGCATAAGTGGAACGCATTGCGGGATCTTTCTCAAGACCTTTTTAAAGATACCGCAACGCACTTCGTTTGCGCGGTATGACGGAATATTGAATACGTTGTCACCCTGAACTCGTTTCAGGGTCGCATGGCCTCTTTGGAATAACATTGCGATTCCGAAACAAGTTCGGAACGACAAAACGTTAGATTTTTCTTCTATACATTTATGAGATTCTGAATCGAGTTCAGGGTGACACAATTCTTTTATCCTACGCAACAAAAACATAAAATTAGGCTTTAAATCACAAAGCCTAAAAGTCGCGTTACTACTAGTGTTCATCCACTCACAAAGCCGAGAAGCTTTGTTTTCAATAATTTCAAGCATATTCTTTCTCCATATTTTCTTTTCATTATAACAAATTTTTGAATTTTCATCAAGTCCGTAAAATCACGTACGTGATTTTACGGACAAAAGCCTGAGAATAACGCAATAAAGTACAATCGTGCATAATTACTTTTCTAAAAGTCTTACTGAGCCTGTCGGCACAGGATTTTTAATGGCGCAACTCAACATTATCAACTATTTGAAAGTTTGTTGTCCGTATTTTTACGTACGTTAAAACACGTACGTTTAAAACGGACGAATTTTGTTGTTAAATTTGGTATAATAGAGAAGGCGATAACTGTTGTTTTTAAGCTACACTGAGTTTATAAGGTCACGAGTTTTTATGGGAAAGACATTAGTTTTTTTACTCAATTTCTTCGTCACCCTGAATTTATTTCAGGGTCGCATGGTTTCTTTGGAATAACATTGCGATTCTGAATCAAGTTCAGAATGACGTAATGCTATACACTCAATTTTAATGTCACCCTGAATTTATTTTTCGAACAGGGGTTCTAGTTTTATGTCCATTTTGTCTGAGATTTCCCGATAATCTTTTGAAACTGGTGTTGGTTTTGAAGTTTCAATTACATCTAAAAATACGTGCGAAGATTTTGGTTTACCTTTCAAAAAGGTTTCTGAATTTGCAACGTCAATTCTTGCAGGTGTAATCAAACCAGATTGAGTAAGTTTTTCAATTGACTCTTTTGATGACAAATATTGAACAAATTTTAGTGCCAAGTCCTTTTGCTTAGATTGTTTACAAACCGCCCAACCTGAAGCATCCATTGGAACAACGCTTCCTTTATCACCGTTTGGAAAATTAATTATATCCCAGTTGAAATCTGCAACTTCTCTATATTTTGGAACTAACCAACGACCTGAAATGTGCATCGCTATTTGCTTCTGCAAAAACATTTGCGCCATTGTTTCACTCGCACTTTGTGATTTTTTAGGTGCAACGTTATACTTATTTCTTAAATCTGCATAAAACTGTAACCCTTTTTGCGATTGAGGTTCGTCGATTATAACTGTTTTTAAATCGTCCGCAAGTATTCCGCCACCCTCGCTCATCAAGTACGGCAAGTAAAACAAGTTTGATGTTTCAAAACTTATTCCGAAAATTTCGTGTTTTTTAAACTCCAAAGACTTTTTTAATAAATCATCAAAAGTCCAATCCTTTTTAGGGTAAGCTATTCTATATTTATCAAAAAGGTCTTTGTTATAATAAACCACCAAATTTGAAACATCTCTCGGAATAGCCAAAACCTTGTTATCATATGTCATTGCCTCTAGTGATTTTTTATAAAAAACTTCTTTGTTAGCGTAAGGAGTTAAATCTTCTAAAAAATCAGCATAAACAGGCAAATACAGATTGTTTATAAATATCACATCAGGAGGCATATTTGAAGCGAAAAGCAGGTGTAATTTTTGAAAATAATTTTGCGGAATATGCATAAATTCCACTTTTACATCATTTTTTTGTTCAAAATCTTCAATCAGAGGTTTCAAAATAGCTACTTCTGATTGCGAACCCCAACTTGCAAATTTAATTGTCGGAGTATCATCATGCCTGTAACACGCAGTACAAAAAGTTAGAGCAAAAATCAAACAAACCAGTAATTTCTTCATAGTTTATTATAAATCCAACAATTGTCTAATAGAATCTGGTTTAACTTCTACCAAAGTTTTGAATTTGCCAACTCTAATGATATAAATTAGTGTATTTTCGTCTGCTTGTTCATTCAAGCGAACTTGCATTTTATCATTAATTTCTTCTTTAAATTTTCTGATAACGCTAATTTTTGAACCAACATAGCCAATTAAAGCGTTTAATCCATCTACACTAACTAGCGCAAAACCTCTTGTACCATCTATTACAAATTTAGATTTTACAGTTAAATGTTCAAACGGGTCAGATGCTTGTTCAGGTTCTTGAGGTTGAGCCTCGTCTTCTACGCCTTCTGTTTCATCGTACTCTTCGCCATCATCTTCGTATTCATATTCTTCGTCATCATAAGAGTCTTCTTCATATTCAGCATCATCTTCTTCATCAACGTAGTCTTCTTGGTATTCGATATCATCATCGTCTTCTTCATCTTCAAAAATGAAGAAGTCTTCGTCGTTTCCAGAATTGCCATTATAGTTGAAAAATTCGTCTTCTTGTTCTTTGATTGAGTAATCCTCTTGACCATTAAATGGCGAATTGAACGAAGCTGGTTCATCTTCGTCAAACAAGGTTTGTTCTTCTTGCTTGCTGATTTGCTTCAAAGGATTTTTGAATATAGTACGTTCAATATCTTCCGCTTTTTCATCAAAGATTGACATCTTTTCTTCCTTACTAATCTTATTCAATGGTCGATAGAAATCGTTTTGTTGAATAAAACTTTGACTCGCTGGCTGTTGTTGATTATACATCATATTTCCATTTGAGTAAAGATTATTACTTTTAGCAAAACTTGATGAAGTTGAAAGAGGTTTTATGTTAAATCCTTCCTTGTTATCTTCCTCAAAATTGCTACGTGACGTATTGTATACGTCCATATTTGAATAAGACGGATAAGCCTGATCAAAAGTTTCATCGTTGTTGTGAATTAATCTTTTTGTTACAGGACGAGTTTCAATATTTTCTCCGTTTGGATATTGTATTCTTTTAACTAAATCGCCAATGATTTTAACCAAAACTATTAGCAATGCAAATTGAGCTAAGCCCATAAATGTTGAGAAAGAAATTCTGAAAGACAGAATTTGTTTAATCTTTCTTACAACTTTTTGCTTAAATCTAATAATCTTTTTAAAGAATGCTAAATCATCTTCTGTAATATCATCGTCATTTGCTTCTAATTGTTTTGCTGTTGCATCATCAATTGCTTGATTGTTATTATCTTCTAAAGCAACTTGTTCATTTTCAGTTAAAGCGTTATTTGAAGTTTGAGTTGTTTCAACCAACTGAGTTTGCTGTTGTTGAACTTGTGGTTGAACTGCTTGTTGAACAGTTTGCGCAAATTGTTGAACAGCTCTTTGAGGTTGTGAAACAACTGTTTCTTGACGAGTTTGTTGAACAGGTCTTGAAACATAATTTTGTGTTGGTTGAGAATATTGTCTTGTCGCTGTTTGAGCATTATTATATTGTCTTTGGCGTTCGTAAGCAGGAACAAAATCACTATGAGTAGCAGGTCTTGATTGATTCAAAACTCTTTGTGGTACTGTCATTTGAACTTGTTGAGGTGTAACGTAAGGTCGTCTATTTGATTGTGACATTACACTACGTGTTTGTTCTGCAACACTTCTTCTTGGAGTTTGCATTGTACGAGAAACATGTGTTTGTGGCACAACCTCAATAGGTCTTTTTCCGTCAATAGTAATCTTTGTATAGCCTTTATTTGGCAAAGAAGAATATTGTTGAGTTTTTACATCAACACCCTTTACGTTAGATAAGCCTGAAACATCAGGTTTTATACCCATTGTGTTTACTGTTTCAGGAAGCAAAATTACATATTTATTATCAGGCTTTTTGTTTACAATAATCTGTTCGGTATAAGGTTTATCAGTATAAATATTAACCTTTACAGAGCCGTCAGAATTTTGGTCTAAGTCCATTCTGACAAGTTCTTTATTATCCGCAGCAAAAGCGCCTTGCGATAGCGCAAAGCATAAAGTAGTTAATAAAATTGTTGATTTTACTATCTCTTTTTTCACGGAATATTCTCCTGAAATTAATATTATCATTATAATAATAAAAAATATATGAGCAACGACAAAAATACTACATTTGAGGGATTTTTTGATTAAAAACATCTTGTTTATGATATCCTAATTTTATGAAAAGCGGATTCGTAACAATTATTGGAAGACCTAACGTAGGCAAATCAACTCTTTTGAACCAAATTCTTGGACAAAAGATTGTTATTGCAACAGACAAAGCTCAAACTACAAGAAAAAGAATTAAAGGTATTTTAACAACTGACAAAGGACAAATCGTTTTTGTTGATACCCCTGGAGTGCACAAGCCTCTTAACAAGCTTGGGGAATTTCTACTAGATGAAGCAAAAGTGGCAGTTCCTGACAGTGATTTAATTCTATTCCTAGTAGATGCCTCAGACCCTGCTGGCAAGGGTGACAAGTGGATTGTTCAAAACATTCTATCTAAAACAGAAACTCCTGTTATTATTGTTCTAAACAAGTTAGACAAAGTTAAAAAACTTGAAAAAGTTGAACAAAACTTATTAAGTTACAAAACACTTTTTGAAAAAAATCTTCCAACCGTAAAAATTTCTGCAAAAACAGGAAGAAACATCGACACCCTATTAGACAACATTTATAAAAAACTGCCAACTGGTGATTTACTTTATCCAGAAGATGTTTTGACAGAAGAAACAATGCGCGATGTTGCATCAGAAATTATACGTGAAAAAATCTTACTAAACACACAAGATGAAATTCCGCACTCAATCGCTGTTATGATTGACAATTACCGCGAAGAAGAAAACATCGACAAAATTTATGCAACAATTTATTGTGAACACAAAAGCCAAAAAGGTATCCTTATAGGCAAAAATGGTTCACTATTAAAAACCATTGGAACACAAGCCCGTCTTGAATTAGAAGAAATTGTAGAGAAAAAAGTTTATCTTGATTTGACCGTAAAAGTTGAAAAAGATTGGCGCAAAAAAGACAAAACTTTAAAATCTTTTGGTTATTTTGAAGAAAATACTTAAAAAACGCCAAAACACATGTCCTTGCTATACTTGGTTCATGAGTCTATTTTATTAAGTTATGTAACAGAGCAATCTAAAACCCTCAAGTTTACATGCATTTAGGTCGATAACAAAAATGTAAGTTATAAGATATCGTGTAAAGGAGTAAAGCCTATGGGTATGTCAGCATCACAAGCTAGATTGTTAGCAATTACATCTCGTATGAACGATATCGAACTTCGTTCTCAACAAATTTCAAACACAAAAATCAGATTAGCTGATGAATCAGAAGAAGTTGCAAATGCTTATACAAAAGCATTAAACGCAAGTAAATTAACTTACACAGATTATTCATCTGGTCAAGCTCAAAAAATTGACTTGAGACCTAGCAACTTAGCTCAATATGGTTTCAAATTAGTTGGCAAAGATGGTAAAGAATGCAGTAGTAATAATATCACAGCAGCACAAATGTATGAAATGATTGAATCAGGTCAATTTGCACTTCAACAAAAAGATGGTACAACAGGCAAATGGACTGAAACATCTGTTTCAAGCAATACAACATTAGGTATCCAAAATGAAGATAAAGATTTAGCAAAAGCGGAAGCTGAATACAATGCTAAGACTGCTAAGATTAACACAAAAGAAAAGAAATTAGACCAACAAATGAAAGAAATGGATACTGAACACAATGCATTAAAAACAGAATATGATTCAGTAAAATCATTAATCAGTGACAATATCAGCAAATCATTCCAATTATTCTCTTAATTGATGATTGCTTACCGAAAAATTTTCCTTATTTCCTTCCCTATACACAAAATTTTAACGCCGTTTCGAATGAAACGGCTTTTTATTTGACAAAACTTTGTTTTGTTTTCCTTATTTCACCTATCTTATATTTTAGAATGATGAAATATTAAATTCTCTTCGACATGGCAATTTTCATACACGAATATACTTTATATAAGAGTAGTAATTTTGTGTGTAAATGAATATAAATAGTCAAAACAATTTTATACGTCCTAATTTTACGGCAAATGTTATGCCGAAAAATTGTGCTAGATATATTGACAACAAGCTTAAATCAGCCAAAACGGTTGATATTTTCTGTCATACTTCTAGTGATGAAGACACTTTCAACAGCGCAAAAGCACTGTATTCTTATCTTAAAGGTCAAGGCGTAACTCCTAGACTTGTTGTTTCTAGCGGTAAAGAAAATTATCAATATGACGTACAAAAATATAACATTATCCAAGCCAATGAAGTTTCAGACAATACTCAAAAAGCGGATATTGCTTTATGTGTAGACTTTAGTTCTCCTGTTAGAGTTGGCTCTAATGTTTTGAAGTTCATCAACAGTTACGGTTCAAACATCGTTGGATTTGACCACCACAACGATAAAGATGTCGTTGTAAAAGATTACAACAAAATTACTCAATCTTATAAAAAGAATGCCATGCCAGCATTAGATGCCAAAAATTACTACATTGATTCATCTGCAAAATCAAACTGTGCAATCATTTCAAGATTTTTTGATGCTGTAGGTCACAGAGCCACACATGAAGAAGCACGTTCATTATTTGCTGGTATGCTTGACGATACTTCAAAAGAAGGAATTGCCAAGGTTAACAAGCTTGGCAAGGTTAAGGTTACAGAAAAGGTAGACGATTTAGGCAACACAAAAGAAGTTATGAAAAATGTTCTTGGACACATGAGAGTTTTCGACAAGTTTGCAGTTCTAAAACATTTTGCAGATAAAACAAAATTAACAGACAAAGAAATTGCTTTTTCAAAAACATTAAAAGATAAAACTCTATATTCAAATAACGGTAAGTTTGCCTACATTGAAATCTCTCCAAACGACAAAGAGTGGGAAGATTTAGGTAAAGACACCGTTCGTTCAACAAAAGTTTTACAACAATACAGAAGAAACACTCTTGAAAAAGGCGACGTAGATGCTGTTGCAGTATTTTATCCTACAAACGGCAACATCTACAAAATGAGCCTTCAAACAAAAGGTGATTACGCAAAACAAATTATTGATAACATCAAAGCAAAAACTTCTCCTGATTTATGCGCTGGCGGACACGAAAACCGTAGCGGTGGAACTCTTGATTCAATTGATGCACAAAAAACTCACGAATGGGTTGAACTATTCAAACATTCTGCAGATGAAGTTTTAGGCAAATAATTAACGTTTTAATGTCTTTTTCAAATACTTCACGATTGCGGTATTGATATTTTTATTCACAACTTGAACCACATCTTTGTGCGAAATATCTGTATATTCTTCGTATAGTTTGCGATCTTCGTCGTTGTTTACAAAAATTTTCCACAAGTTTGAAACTTGTTTTCTAAAATATTTTGAACCAAGAGCCGTAAAATCTGCATTTCTTGTATCGTATTCTATTGTAAAGGTCAAAGCCTGTTCTGACATTACATAAGGTGAAAAATCATCTTTGATATATATAGGTTTTTGATAGAAAATCAAATCAGGTTTAAACGCATGAATACAAGGCAAAGTGTTTGTTTCTCTATCCCAACCATCAATTACTTTTGTATCAAAAGTATTGAAGAAATCAACATCTCGCTTCATATTTTCTTCGTTCACAGGTTCGCTTTCCAACAATTGTTTTGGCGTAATAATTATCGGAAAAGTTTTAAAATCCTTGTCGAAATAAAGTAAATTATACAACCCTACAAAATCTGTATGTTGCGTGTCTGAACACAAAAACGCAACTTTTACAGGCTCTTTAGAACTTCTAATGTTCTTTAATTTCTTCAAATAATTTGCTTTTGAAACAAGCTCTTGAGAATTTAATGTAAAATAGTACATTAAAAATTTAAAGATATCTTTGCTTGTTTTTAAATATTCAAACGCAGATTTTTGTTTTTCTACAAATTGTTTAAACTTGTCAGTAAATGGAATTTGAACTATTGGCGCAATTTCAACCGATTTTTTAACATAAAAATTACGTCTTAAATATTTTGTAGTTTTTTCGAACAAAACACTTGTGTCTAAAACAACGTTAAAGTTCAACGCTCTTAGAGCTATTGGTTTATACAAGTTAAATTCTTTGTAAGTAGTTTCGCTTGTACCTTCTGCTCTTCTGTCACTTACGCCTATGATATTCAAATAATCTGTAATGTTATAGTTGTCAAGAATGGCATCTAAAAATACACCTGTTCCAAATAAAATAACCTTTTTACCTGCATATTTTATTTTTAAAATCTCTAAAATTCTGTCAAAATTCACAGATTTTAGATAATCCACGTATGATAAGTATTCTTCGTTAATTATTGATGTCATTATCGTCGAAATCCTCGTCAATAGTAACTACTTCTATAACTTCTTCAGGTTCTTCTGGGCGCATAACCAAACTTGCAACAATTTCAAATGCGCGTCTTACAAGTTCGTCAGATTCATAATATTTAAATTCACCTAAACGACCTGCAAAATAAACATTATCAAGTTGACTAGCATCTTCTAAATATCTTGCATAAACTTCGTTTGAAACAACATTGTTGATTGGGTAAAATCTTTCATTTTTGCCTAATTCAAATGGTTCAATATATTCGTATCCAATAATATCTTTATTACTTGGATAAATTTTATCTGGTAAATGATCCGCAAAAATGTGAGCTCTTATAAAATCGTATTCATAAGGCCAATTGTATGTACCACAATGAGTATTATATTCATGAGCTTTGCTATCGATATCCATTCTTACACTTCTGTAAGGTAATTCACCATGTTTGTAATCAAAATATTCATCAATAGAGCCTGTAAAGAAGATTCTATCAAATTTTGCAGGGTTAATATCTGAAAAATCTGTATTCAATTTTAATTTAATATTTTTGTTATTTTTTAAGATATTTTCAATTAATTCTGCCCAACCATTTTCAGGTATAGCAACATATTTTTCTTTGTAATATCTGTTATCATTGCTGATATAGAATGGGTAGTAAGTATCTTCACATTCAGGAAGAGCATCTTCATCTATACCCCATTGTTTTACTGTATATGGTTTAAATACATTTTCATAGAAATAATTAGCTAAGAATTTTAAATCCTCATCCATGTTTCTGTACATTTCAGCAAGTGTAATTTGTCTGTTATAACCAAATTTTGCAATCAATTTGTTGGTTAACATTTTTGCAAAATCTTCTGGAAACAACCCATCAATAGTGCATAAACACAATGGCATAGAAACATTCTTGCCTTGAACTCTAACACTTGGTTTAAATGTTACAGGAGCTAATTTTCCAAATTTTGATAGATAATCCCAAATAAATTTGTGTTCTGTATGTAAAAAGTTTACGTGTCTTGGATGAACAAGGATATTTGTATCTTTGTCAACATAATCGTAATGCATTCCGCCTACGTGTGAAGCTCTATCAATAACAGTAACCTCTTCACGAAGCATTGTTGCAATTCTTTCAGCTATCACAGCGCCTGTTAAACCTGCGCCTACTACTAAATTTTTCATTTCGGACTCCTATCTGGTTTCAAGTTACCATGAAATAAGAGATTTTTCAAATTAGTCGACAAACCTAAATTTAATCAAAGCCCATAATGCGTGAAAACCGTCTTTCCAAGTAATCTTTTTACCTTCGGCAAACTCTCTACCATAGTAAGAAATAGAAAGTTCGTACAGTCTTGCGCCTTTTTTAAGGACTTTTGCTGTAATTTCAGGTTCAAAATCGAATCTGTTTGACTTAATCTCTATGTCTTTTATAAAATCAGCACGGAAAGCTTTATAACAAGTTTCCATATCTGTTAGAGTCGTATTGTATAAAACATTTGTCACAAATGTAAGTAATTTGTTACCCAATAAATGGTGGAACATAAATGCTCTTGAAGGTTTACCGCCATTTAATCTTGAACCATAAGCTACATCTGCTTTGTTATCCAAAATCAATTGGATTAAATCTTTATAATCAACAGGATCATATTCCAAATCTGCATCTTGAATAATAATAATGTCACCTGTTGCTTCTTTAAAGCCATCTCTAAGTGCTGCACCTTTACCTTGATTTACATCATGATACAAAACTTTATATGGTAAAGATGGATAAATTTCTTTAGTTCCGTCTGTTGAACAATCATCAATTAAAATAATTTCTTTTTCTAATCCGCAAAAATCAGCATTTTCAACCTTTTCAAGGATTGTTCTTAAAGTTTCCACTTCATTATAAACTGGTATTAAAATTGTAATCTTGTTCAAGTCCGTTTCTCCGTATAAAAATTTTATTAAAATATTTTGAAATATTATAGGATATATTGTACAATAAAAATATACTATAACAAAGGGTTAATATGGAAACTATCAAATTATCAGACGAGAAAGAGATTGAATACGCTTCTAACTTGCTTAATACAGCAATAAGAGAGTTTAATAAAAAGAATTATTCTATGAGTATAAATTTGTTAAACGAAGCAAAAACAACCTTTAAAAATTCAAAACTAGATAACATGATGTCTTTATGCCTTTCTTTGGAAGGAGCTTTAGACTACATTAACGATAAAAACAATTACGAGGAATCTTTAAATTTATTAGAAGATGCAAAATATTTAGCTACATATTCTCAAAACCATACAGCTAAAACTTTTTGTGAATATGTTTTAGGTTGTGTATACAAATTAGACAACAATCAAGAACTTGCAAAAATTCACCTTACAAATGCCAAAAACCTTGCATTTAAGGCTGATGAACTAAATCTGTTAGACAATATTACAAACGAATTAAACGAATTATCGGTAAATTCAAACAAACTTTTAGCAAACAAACGTGATCCAATGGTTGCGTTAGTAAAAATCGGTCAATCTGTTTCTGCTGAAACAAATATTGATGAACTAATCAGAGTTATTGCAGAGGAAACAAAAGAGGCAATTCAAGCAGACCGTTGTACTGTATTTTTATACGACAAAAAGAATAATGAATTGTGGTCAAAAGTTGCCTTGGGTATGGAAAATACTGAAATCAGATTCCCTGCAGACAAAGGTTTGGCTGGTCACTGTGTAAAAACAGGCGAAACTATTAACATCAAAGACGCTTACAATGATTCAAGATTTAACCCTGAAGTTGATAGCAAAACAGGTTATAAAACAAAAACAATCCTTTGTATGCCTATTAAAAACTTACAAAACGAGATTGTAGGTGCATTCCAAGTTCTAAATAAACTTGATGGATATTTTACAGATGAAGACGAAGATTTGCTGGTAGCAATCGGTTCATCTGCAGGTATCGCGTTGGAAAATGCGCAACTGTTCAAGACTCAACAAAAAATGTTAGATGAACAAAAAGTTGTGTTTGAAAGTTTTATTGAAACACTCGCGGCCTCTATCGATGCTCGCGATAAGATTACAGCAGGTCATTCTAGTCGTGTTAGAATGTACTCTTCACTTATTGCAAAGAAAATGGGACTTACAGATAGAGAAGTTGAAATTATTGAAAAAGCTGCAACTTTGCACGATATCGGTAAAATTGGTATTCGTGACTCAGTTCTTCAAAAAGAAGGTCGTTTAACAGACGAAGAATATAAGCATATTCAATCGCACGTTGTTATTACACACGACATTCTACAAAAAATTCACATGTCAGATGACTTCAAAAAAGTAACAGAAATCGCATGTTCTCACCACGAAAGATTTGACGGCAATGGATATTACCGTTCACTTCATGGAACTGACATTCCTTTAGGTGGCAGAATTTTGGCAGTATCTGACGTTTTTGATGCTATTACATCAAAAAGACACTATCGTGACAAAATGCCTATCGTAAAAGTTATGAGCATTTTAAAACAAGACTCAGGAACTCACTTTGACGGAGATGTCGTAAAAGTGTTTATGAGTCTGTCTTGTGATAAAATTATCCAAGTATTTTTAACAGAAAACCACTTGGAATTAAAGCCAGAAGACCAAAAATTCTTGGCTCAATACACAATGAATGATTTATATGATACTTTAAACCTTGAACCAGATACGTTGGATAACACTCAACAAAACTTTATTAGTTTATTCAACACATATTATTATGGTCATGAAATTATAAGGGACTTAGACAATGATTAAAAAGTGCTTAATAACACTTGCAGTGTTGCTTAGCGCCTCGACAGTTTGTTTGGCACAAAGCAATAATAATATAAACGTAAACGACAATTTCAACAAACTTTCAATCAACTTGCTTGATCCATCAATGAAAGTTACTCAATTGGCAATAAATTTCAACATTACAGCCTCTCAAGTCGATGCATTTAATGAATTTTTAAAGGCTACAGACAAATTTAAAGGTGCAAATGTTGAAGTTGCTTATGAAGATTATAAATTTATACTTGATAACATTGAAACAAGTGACTTTGGTTATATCTTGATGTCAGGGAAATTGGCTGATTATGGTTTCTTCTACCTTTCAGATAGAGCAAATCAAAAAACCTCTGACCCAAACATTTCTCGTAACCACATCGAAAACATTGAAACTTTCTTCTATCCAAAAAATAGATTACCTTACAAAGAAGAAATCTATTTAGCAGAAGCATATTCAAACATAATGTTTAACGCTCAAAGCAAAGAAGTTATGGAAGAGTTACTTCAAAACGAAGAAATTTTAAACAAATATGATTATGCAAACTACATTTTAGCACTTGCTGCATACAAAGCTAACAACTTGCAAATTGCAAAACAATATATTCAAGTTGCGATTACAAAAAATCCGCAAAACTTGAATTACAAAATACTTGAAGCAAAAATTCTTGCAAATGGTATGAAGCCTCAAGAAGCATTAAAGGTTGTAAAACAGCTTAAAAAAGAACGTTTAACAGAATCAGAACTAATCAGAAGAGTTGATTCCATTGAACAATATGTTCTTTATAAATGTGCAACAAAAGACAACGTTAAAAATTACCACTTAGGCTACTATTATTACCTTGAAGGTGATTTTAACAAGTCAATCAAAACTCTACAAAGTGCCATTACAAAGAAAAAGAACTTCAATGCTCAAGTTAATTCATTGCTAAGCAAAGTTTACTTGTCAATGCAGGAATATGAAAAAGCACAAGATATGGCACAAAAAACTATCAAACGCGATAAAAACGATTCAACTGCAAACTTGGCTTTAGGACAAGTAAATTACTTGAATAAAAACTATAAACGAGCAATGAAGAACTTTAAAATTGCAGCAAAAGATAGCGAAAATGCAAACAAAGCAGAAGTTAAAATCGCTCAAACATACCAAAGCTTAGGCAATGAACGCAAAGCAAAAGAAATGTTTGAAAAAGTTTTAAGAGATTCTGCAACTGAATACGAAGCATACTACAGCATTGCTCTAATTGAGCCATACAAAGAATTGACTTACTTGAAAAAAGCTCTAGGCATTAATATCATGTACACAAATGCATGGCTTGCTCTTGCTCGTTATGAAATTTCAAGAGATAATTTCTCAATGGCAGAAGATTACCTAGCAATTGCGTATTACCTAGACCAAAATGATTTTAGATATTTCTACTATCAAGGTTTAATCTACAAAAGTCAAGATGATATGCAAACTGCAGCATTGTATTTCAGAAAATGCTTAAAATTAAACCCTAATTGCGCAGAAGCAAAGAAGGAGTTATACCTATAATGAAAAATAACATTTTAATCATAGAAGACCACGAACTAACTCGTTTCGGTTTGAAAACTGCATTTGAAGATGTCGAATTTATCGGAACAATTTTTGAAGCAGATTCTGCAGAAAAAGGTATTGAACTATTTGAAAATAATGACATTCAACTTATCATTATGGATTTAGGCTTGCCGAATATGAATGGTATTGAGGCAACAAAAAAAATTCGCGCCATAAATAAGGATACAAAAATTGTAATTTTAACTTCTCACAATGATGAAAAGGAAGTTTTGAACAGCATTAAAGCAGGCGCAAATGCTTATTGCTCAAAAGAAATTAACCCTCAAAGATTAGTAAATGTTGTTCAATCTGTTTTAGACGGAGCAGCTTGGTTTGACCCTTCAATCTCACACATCGTTTTAAAAGCAGCAACAACCACCCAATCGTATGAGGTTACACCAAACAAAACAGATTATAATTTAACAGCACGTGAAGCTCAAATATTAAAACTTATCACAGAAGGATACAGCAACACTGATATTGCAAACGAACTTTTAGTAAGTATAAATACAACAAAGGCACACGTAGCAAGCATATTGCAAAAACTTGAAGTTGATGATAGACTTCAAGCAGCATTAAAAGCAATTAAAAACAAAATAGTTTAAAGGAAAATATTATGGCAGAATTAGCAAAAATTTTAATTGTTGACGATAACCCAAAATATTTAGAAGATGCTTTGCCAATGTATGGCTATGAAGTTGTGGTAGCTACAGACGGAATCAAAGCATTAAAAATTTTATCAAAAGAAGCTGATAAAATTGATATCGTTTTGCTTGACGTAATGATGCCAAATATGAATGGTTGGGACACATTAAAATCTATCAGAACTTCTGAAAAAACTAAAATGATTCCAGTCATAATGATTACAGCCGTAAGTGAAGAACAAAAAATCGTTTCAGGCTTAAAAATTGGCGCTGATGATTATATTGTAAAACCTTTCGTTTTACCTAACCTTTTGGCTAGAATTGAAGCTGTTTTAAGACGTTCTAATTGGAACAAAAAAGAAGTTAAATCAGTTGATATGTCTTTCACATCAGATGAACCAATTGAAGAATTAACCCAAAGAGAAAAAGAAGTTCTTTCATTGGTGGCAAAGGGTGGAAGCAACCACGAAATCGCAGAAAAACTATTTTTAAAAGAAGTTACTGTAAAAACTCACTTAAATAGTATTTTCAAAAAATTAAAAGTATCAAACAGGACTCAAGCAGTCCTTTTGGCAATGCAAATGAACATAATATCAGAATAATATAAATAGGAGAACATCAATGGCGAATTACACTAAAGACGAACTTATCGCATTAATTCAAGACAATCCACAAAAATTTAATGAATGGAAAAAAGATCAAGAAGATATTGATTTAAGCGAAGTTGATTTTTCTAACTTAACACTTACAGAAGTTGATTTTACTGATGTAGACTTAAATTCAAGCTCGTTTGCTGATTCACATTTAACAGAAGTAAAATTCCAAAACTGTGACTTAACATCAGTTGATTTTACTCGTTCAAACCTTGTTGAATGTGATTTTTCAGAAGCAATTATGCCTGGTGCAGATTTCTCGTACGCAGCAGTAAATTACTGCAACTTCAACGAAACTGACGTTGCTGGCTGTATTTTTGATGAAAGCGATTTATCAAACTCAGATTTCTCTACAGCAAACAACATGAGTGCTTGCCGTTTTGATGACGAAACTGTATGGCCTGATACAGATATGCTTCCTGAAGATTTTGATTCAACATATAGCGATGACTTGTCTTCTCTAAAAGATGATGACGATTCAGCTCCATCAGATTACTAATATGCCACACTTTTTTATAAATTCAAAAAATATATCAAATGACCTTGTAACTATTGATGATAAAGAAAATTATCAACATATTGCAAGGTCTTTGCGTGCAAAAAATGGGGAAAAACTTAGAGTAATTGATGAAAATAGAATTGAATATGAATGTGTAATTTCAAACATTGATAAAAACTCTATTGAAGCAAAAATAGAAAAAAAATACCCTTCAAAAAACGATTTAGGTTTTAACTTATTTTTAGCTCAATCACCAGTAAAAAGTGATGCACAAGGTTTAATTATAGAAAAAGCGACAGAACTTGGCGTTCGTGGAATTTATCCAATTTACACCGATTATTGCTCACTGGGCAAAAATATTATTGAAAAGAAAATCCCTAAATGGCAAAAAATTATGGCTGAATCTTCAAAACAATGCGAACGCGCAAGTATTCCTGAATGTTTTGATTTAACAGATTTAGACATACTTTTAAAATCTAAAAAATTTGATAAAGTTTTAGCTTTTTGTGAACGAGATGAAAGATTTAGTCTAAAAAATTATTTAACAGAAAATCATATAAAAAAAGATGAAAATGTACTTGCAATCATTGGTCCAGAGGGTGGATTTTCAGCACGTGAGTTCAAATATTTTGAAGAAAATAATATCGCAATGTTGACTCTTGGAAGTTTAATTTTAAAGGCAGAAACAGCAGTAATAGTAGCACTTGGAAACATAGTTTATGAGTTCTCAAATAACAAATAAAATAAAATCTGATAAATTAATTCAACAAATAAAAACTTTTGCAAAGAATACAAAAGTTTTACTTGTAGGCGGTGTTATTCGAGATTTTTGCCTTGGAAAAGAAAACCACGACAAAGACATTATTGTAGTTGATAAAGACGCCAAAACCTTCGCTCAAGAGCTTTCAAAAGAGCTTGATGCAACATATATTCCACTTGACGAAGTTAACCACATTTATAGACTCGTTTTAAAAGATAAAATCAATTTCATTGACATTACAAACCCTATTGAAAACAGTTTGCAAAAGGATTTAGAACGTCGTGATTTGAGAATGAACGCAATAGCTTATGACTTGCAAGACGACAAATTTATTGATTTATTTAATGGATTTAAAGATTTAAAAGAGGAAAAAATAAATATCATTTCTGAACAAAACCTTATTGATGACCCTTTAAGATTGCTTAGAATATTCAGATTTCAAGCTGTAACGGGATTTGATATTGATGATAATTTGCTTGAAACTGTTAAAAAGCACAAAAAATTGATTAATAAACCTGCAAAAGAACGCATAAATTACGAATTGATGAAACTTTTTAGCGGTGATTACACAGTAAAAGCTCTTGAAAATATGGATAAAGCAGAACTTTTATGCGAAATTTTACCAATTTTCAATGATGTAAAAAAAGTTCCTCCAAACTCTCACCACCATTTACCACTAATAGGTCACTCTATCGAAACAGTTAGACAAATTCAAAACTTTTATAAAATTGCAAACAAAGATGTTAAAGCTCACCTTGATAAAGTTGATTTCGGTGGATTTACTCGACTTGCTCACTTAAAATTAGCGGGTTTTATGCACGATATAGGCAAGTTCTCGTGCTGGACAATTGAAGAAGACACTGGCAGACACCGTTTCATCAAGCACGAACTTGTTGGGGCTGATATGTGCAAACCTATTTTACGCAATTTGAAATTTTCTAAAAAACAAATTGAATACATTGAAGCAATGATTAGGTATCACATCTACCCATCTAATATTATTGTTACAGAAGGTCTTTCAGATAAAACAAAAATGCGATATATTCGCAGAATGGGTGATAACGTCATTGACAACATAATTGTAGCGATGTCAGACAGGCTTTCTGCTCGTGGTGAAGCAATTACAGATGAAATTGTACGTAATAACATAACCGGACTTCAATCTCTTTTAAAATATTATCTTGAAGTTAAAGATACTCTAAAACCTTTGCCAAAACTACTTTCAGGTGAAGAAATTATGAAAATAAAGAACTTAAAACCTTCTAAAGAACTTGGTGAAATAATTGATGCGTTAAAAGAAGCTCAGTTTAACGGAGATATTACAACAAAAGAACAAGCAATCGATTTTGTAGAAAAATATTAATAAAAAAAGGGCGGGTTTGCTTCGCAAACCCGCCCTTTTAAATCCTTCGTTAAAATTATGCTGAAAGAGTAAAGATTTCGTAGATTTCTTCGTCTGAAAGTTCTGTAATAATCTTTTCGCCTTCGTAAACAGCCATATCTGCAAGTTCTTTCTTAGATTTAAGCATTTCATCAATTTTTTCTTCGAAAGTACCTAGAGTAATAAGTCTGTGTACCATAACATTTTTGTCTTGACCAATACGGTATGTACGGTCAGTAGCTTGATCTTCAACGGCTGGATTCCACCACAAGTCATAGTGGATAACATTTGTTGCAGAAGTCAAGTTCAAACCTGTACCACCAGCTTTTAATGACAATATCATAACCTTGGTATCAGGGTCTGTTTGGAATTTGTTAATCATTTCTTCACGTTGGTTAACGTTCAATGAACCGTGGAAGAACAATGGAGTTGTATTACATTCTTCTTCGATTACGTGAGTTAAGATATCACCCATTTCTTTATATTGAGTAAAGATTAATGTCTTTTCGTCATTATCTATGATACTTTGTACCAATTGGATACATTGTTCCATCTTACCAGAAGATTCTTTATTCATATCACCTGATTTTAAGAATTGGTAAGGGTGGTTGCAGATTTGTTTTAGAGCAGTAATAAGTTTGAAGATATTGCCACGTCTGTTTATACCAGTAAATCCGCTTATCTTTTCCATCATTTCGTTTAAAGTCTTTTCGTAAAGAACAGCTTGGTTCTTAGACAAGTAGCAGTAATCGTTAAGTACCATTTTTTCAGGTAAGTCTGAGATAACATGCTTGTCTGTTTTCAAACGTCTTAGAACAAATGGAGATACTGACATCTTCAATTTTGTTGCACGAGAAGTTTCTTTAAATCGTTCAATTGGAATAGCATAGCTCTTTTGGAACTCTTTTAAAGAACCTAAGTATCCAGCATTAATGAAATCGAAAATACTCCACAATTCTGTTAACCTGTTTTCTACAGGAGTACCAGTCATTGCAATTTTAACAGGGGATTTCAATGACTTGATAGCAACTGTTTGTGCTGTATCTGGGTTTTTAATATTTTGAGCTTCATCAACAATAATCATACCCCATTGTTGTTTTTTCAATTCTTCAATATCAATTCTCATAATTGCATAAGTTGTAAGAATAATATCGACATTTGTATTTAGCTGTCTATCTAAACCATGATATGTTGTAGCTTTTAAATCAGGTGCAAATAGTTGCAATTCCTTCATCCAGTTACCCATTAAGGTTGTTGGACATACAACAAGTACAGGCTTTTTAAGTTTTTCATCTTCTTTAAGTTTCAAAATCAAACTGATAACTTGGATAGTTTTACCCAACCCCATGTCATCTGCCATACAGCAGCCGAAGCCTTTTGAAACATTTGTCCATAACCATTTAAGACCTGTTTGTTGATATGGTCTAAGTTCACCTTTTAAGCCTTTTGGTGGGTCAACTTCGACAGGTTTAGTAAAGTCTTTCAAGATATTTGCAAACGCTTCATCATAATCAAAATCGAAATCTTCCAATTGACCTGACATTGATGCGTGAATTAATTTCATTCTTGTCATTTTGCTGTGGTCAGCTTTTGCAATCTTTTCAAAGATTTTCTTGCTTTCATCTTGGTCAATAAGAATATATTTATCTTTATATTTTACAAGACCTTGAGAGTCTTTAACCAATTCTTGGAACTCTTCCAATGACAATTTATCATTTCCTAATGCAATTTCGTAAGAGAAGTCTAAAATATCGTCTAAAGAAATTGCACTTGAAGATGTTGTATTGAAAATATCCAACAAATCGCCTGAGCGAGAAGCTTTTACTTTAGCATTAATTGAAGCTCTTGGAACAATTACGTTTACAAGTTCATCAGGTAAAATTACTTCAATTTGCGCTTTTTGTAAGTAATATGCAGTTTGAGTGATTATTTTGTAAACTTCACCTAAGTTCAAATCCAAAGCTAATTTGTCTTCATCTTCAAACAAAGTTTCAAGTTCTGGCATATATCTGTTTGCATAATTCAATTGTTTTTCTACAATTTTTGCAATGTCAGACGAATTTACGCCAAAAACTTCATCCTCTGTATATAAATCATCAATTAAAGCCTCTTCACCAGTTTTTCTATTCTTGATGTGAACCTTCAATTGGAACATTTCGTCAGAAATCTTGTTAACCTTAAAGAATGGAATAACATCGTATTTACCTAAATACAACTCATCAAACCATTGAGCAAAGTTTTCTGCATAATCATTACCCTTCATTAAAGATTTTTGTTCTAAATCTTTAATTAGGTAAGTGCCTGATTTAATATCTTTAAATTTATAAGCTTTAATACCCAAGAACTTGTAAATTACATAATTTAAGTAATCATAAATAAAGTCACTTACAAAGTTTTTAGGCATTTCACCTTGAATAAACAAATCTTCTGGTAGATTTTCCTCAAATTGGTTGATAATTCTTGCCAACTGTTTGTTTGCAATGATTGGTTCATACACAATTCTGAACATTTGTCCGCGACGTTTTACTGTTGGAATGAAGTATAATTTTTCAATTAACTTCAATACAAATTGAGTTAATTTATTCAAATAGATAAATGTGTATGAAATATCATCAAAATCAACAATTTCACCAAAACCGCCAAAGTAATCTAAAACTAAATCTTTTGGCAATGCATAACCGACTTTTGTGCCAATAACGCTTGATGAACAGCGGAACAAAGAACCTTTTGACTTCAAATAATATTGAAAATTGTTTGTCGGAGTAACAAAGAAGGATTGTTTACCATTGTTATTTACCATATAGAAATCAGTATTTCTAACTGGCGAATTAGGGCTTAGGAAAACACCTTCAAATTCGTCTTCAACAATTTGATAAATTAAACTCAATGTGTAACGAAAATCCTTATTTTTAAAGCCATTTGGGTTTTCGCTCAAATTGAAGAATAATTCATCAACATTATTCTTTTTAAATGATAAATCTATGTCTAATCCTTTAGTCTTCTCCGTCATAATTTCCCTTTACTACTATTTAATTAAAGATTCGCAATCCATTTCTGCAGGTTGTTTAATACCCATTAATTGTAGAATTGTTGGAGCAACATTACATAATGCACCATCTTCTTTCAATTCAATGTTTTTGTCTGCATTGATGATAACGAATGGAACTTCGTTTGTAGTGTGTGCTGTATGTGGTTTACCTGTTTTTTCGTCCATCATCATTTCAGCGTTACCGTGGTCTGCTGTAAGTACCATAATTACGCCATTTTCTTTACATTTTTGAGCAATTTTGCCTACACAATCATCAACTGTATGACAAGCTTTAACTGCAGCTTCTAAAACACCTGTATGACCAACCATATCAGGGTTTGCAAAGTTTACTAAGATAAAACCATAATCTTTGTTGTCAATAGCATCTAATACGTTTTGACAAACTTCTGGAGCACTCATTTCAGGTTGCATATCGTATGTTGCAACTTTTGGTGATGCGACTAATTTACGAGTTTCATGAGCATTTGGTTCTTCAATACCACCATTAAAGAAAAATGTTACGTGTGCATATTTTTCAGTTTCAGCAGTTCTGAATTGGTTTACACCATTAGCTTCCAATACATCACCTAAAATGTTTACCATTTTTGTTTTTTCAAATGCTACTGGGAATGTGAATGTTTCATCATATTTAGTAAAAGTTACGTAGCAAATATTTTTTCTAACAGCTTTTCTTTCAAAACCATCAAAATCAGCAAAATTGATTGCTTTAGAAATTTCTCTAGCTCTATCAGGTCTGTAGTTGAAGAAAATAATTGCATCGTTATCGTGGATTCTTGATTCTTCTCCACCACATACGATTGGTTCAACAAATTCATCAGTAATTTTGTTATCATAAGATGCCTTTACGCCAGCAATAGCATTTTCAGCTTTATTACCTTCACCTAAAAGCAAGCAGTTATAACCTTTTTCAACACGTTCCCAACGGTTATCCCTATCCATAATCCAGTATCTACCTACAACAGATGCAATTTGAGGAAGATTATATTTTTTCAATTCATCTTCTACTGTTTGCAAGAAAGTGCAAGCACTTGCTGGTGGAGTATCACGACCGTCTAAGAAAGCGTGAACATAAACTTTTTTCAAGCCATTATCAGCAGCCATTTTGATTAAGGCTAACAAGTGATCTAAAGATGAGTGAACACCACCTGTAGAAACTAAACCATACAAGTGAAGCGCTGAATTATTCTTTTTAACGTGTTCAATAGCTTGTAAGAATTTTTCATTTTTAAAGAAGCTACCATCTTTTATGCTTAAATTAATTTTTGACAAATCTTGGTGAACAACTCTGCCTGCACCTAAGTTTAAGTGTCCTACTTCACTGTTACCCATTTGACCTTCTGGTAAACCTACATATTGACCATCGGCGTGGATTTTTGTAAATTTTTCAGTTTCTTCTAAATGTTTAACATTTTTAGCATCGGCAAGAACAGTTGCATCGTACTTTTCAGCACCAACTTCAATTCCCCAACCGTCCATAATACATAATAAAACACGATTTGTCATATTCTTATCCCCTTTTTATTGTTTATTTTTAGCCAATTAATTCTATCAAAAACATAGGGGCAATTCAACACAAAAAATTTAAAGAAATTGTAAATATTTTGTTAACATTAGGCAATTTTATCAAAAACAATGTTTTAATATAAATGTAAGAAAGGATATTAAAAATTGGATATTTCAGCATTAAACAATAATCCATTTGCAACAAAACTTCAAGGTGTAAAAGGCATAGGTCAATTCCAACCAGTATCTGCAGTTAAAAGAGCAGGCGCTGACGGTGGTAATCCATTCTCAAATGATATGGCTTACGTTGGCTTAGGCATTAAAGATGGCGCTGTTCAAACAAGTGCAGCTCAAATGGGTAAAAAAGCAATGCCAATGCGCCAAATCGGTATTGCATAATAAAAAATTTAATAAAAACAAAAAAGGTTGAACGAAACGTTCAACCTTTTTTGTTATATCTAGTCACCCGCGTTATCAACGTCAAGTTTAGGATCTTTGTTAATTGAAACAGTTAACATTTCTTGTGCGGCTTGATAATCACCTTGTGCAACCTTAACGCGCGCATATCTCAAATAACATTTTACAAGATACGAAACACCTACCGCATCAAATACATCTCCACCTTTTTCTTTGCATAAAGCTAGGACTTTTTCATAATATTCTGATGCTTTTTCGTAATCTTTCTTTTCTAAATAAATATTTGCCAAACGGTAATAATATTCAATTTCACCTTTATTCAAATCAATTGCTTTTAGGTAATCTTCAATTGCTTCATCTGCTCTACCAGCCTTGACCTTAGACAAGCCTCTCATACCATAATAAGTATCTTCTTTAGGTCCTAATTCAATAGCTTTTGTATAATCTTCAATTGCTTCATCAAATTGGCACAAATCATATCTTATTGAAGCTACGTTGCTGTAATAGTAATCAGATTTTGGATTCATTTCAACAGCTTTTATATAAGCATCTAATGCGCCGTCTTTATCTTTAATTGCATCTTTTGCCATACCTAAATTGCAATAATAATCTGCTCTTGGTGACAATTCAATAGCTCTATTTAAATGTTCAATAGCATCATTATATTGATTTAATTTATATTCTGCAAGACCTATAATACCGTAATAGTCTGCTTTTTCATCGATTACTAATAGTTCCTTAATTGTTTTTACAATTTCAGGATAATTTTTCAATGCTAGGTCTTGAACAACTTTAGCCAAATAATAAAGTATTTTCTCGTCTTTTTCTTTTGTGTCCATAAAATAGTATTCCTATAAAGATATTTGTGTAAAAATTATAACATACAACAAAAATAAAAAAAAGAGCCTATCTTTCGATAGACTCTTTTTGGTATGTTTATATTGTTTAAAAATTATTATTCAGTAATTTTGTCAACAACACCAGCGCCAACTGTTCTGCCGCCTTCACGGATAGCGAATCTCATACCTTCTTCGATAGCTACTGGAGCAATCAATTCAACGTTCATTACAACGTTATCACCAGGCATTACCATTTCGCCGTCGAATTGGATAGAACCTGTTACGTCAGTTGTTCTGATGTAGAATTGAGGTCTGTAACCAGGGAAGAATGGTGTGTGACGTCCGCCTTCTTCTTTAGTTAAAACGTAAACGTTAGCTGTGAATTTTGTGTGTGGGTGAATTGTACCAGGTTTTGCTAATACTTGACCACGTTGAATTTCAGTTTTATCAACACCTCTTAATAAAGCACCGATGTTATCACCTGCTTGACCTTGATCAAGTTGTTTTCTGAACATTTCAACACCTGTTACAGTTGTTTTCTTAGTTTCGCCTAAACCAACTAATTCAACTTCATCACCAACTTTAACAATACCACGTTCTACTCTACCTGTTGCTACTGTACCACGACCTGTAATAGAGAATACGTCTTCAACTGGCATCAAGAATGGTTTGTCTAAGTCACGTTCTGGTTCTGGGAAGTAAGAATCTAATGCATCCATCAATTCCCAAATTTTGTCAACCCATTTATCTTCACCACGTTTGATTGAAGGGTTAGCTTGTACAGCTTCTAAAGCTTTTAAAGCTGAACCGTGGATGAATGGAATGTTGTCACCATCGAATT
>ERZ808275.192-NODE-192-length-34705-cov-5.763348_pt1 | contig 34705 bp, 16 predicted proteins | sample MGYA00520894_ERZ808275 | MGnify/ENA primary metagenome ERZ808275 (study PRJEB31516, sample SAMN03275598) | gut metagenome | biome: mammalia-associated habitat; material: feces | host: Papio cynocephalus | place: Kenya | collected 2012-08-03 ... | reverse complement strand
ATATTCAATTCATTTGTTTTGCTAGTAATACGATTGGCAAAACAAATATACGTAATTTATTACATCGCCTTCATTAATGCTCTCATCTGTTTACGAGAGGTAAACAACTGTGACTCTACCGTGCGCTTAGACACGTTCAGTTCCTCGGCTATCTCACCAATGGCCTTGCCATCAAAGAGACTCATGCGATAAACCTTGGCACAAGAAGGAGTCAACTTCTCCATATTCTCGTTGACGATACGAAGCGTCTCGTGGTACTCTGCGACACGCTCTACGGAAGTATGCTGCAACTCCATCTCATACTTGGTATGCTCTTCCATCTTTTGGCGGAAGATGCGGCGACGTAGATGATCCTTTATCTTATTTGAGGTGATGGTGAAAGCAAACGACTTGATAGTTGTCTCATTAATCATACCATCGAATTCCATCAACTTGATAAATACATCCTGTACAAGATCCTCGCTCTCCTCTCGGTTGCCCAAGCGGATAACAGTAAAGTTGACTAATTCGGCTTGATAAGCTGAATAGAAATCGGCAATGATTTGCCCCTGCTTAATAATAGTTGGTTTCATACGTTTGATAGTTGTTTTGGTTTTACGACGGCAAAAGTAGAGAAAAAACAAAACATCAGCAGTATCAAACATACCAACGAGGTAGGTGAAAAGTACCAAGGAGGCATACCAAAAGTACCAATGATATACGTTAAACGTACCAAGGAGGCATAACCATCTAACTATCAATATAATACAAAACGGACAAAACCATACGATTTTGTCCGTTTTATATCAGTTTATCCCCAAAATATCAACTATATTGTGATGGCAATGTACCAAACATATCCTTGAAATGCTTCGTAAAGTTCTGCGGTGAAGCAAACCCCGTACGATAACATACCTCAGAAACGTTGTACTTTCCGGTCTTCAACAAACTTGCCGCAGACTTCAATCTTACTGTCCGAATGAAATCAGCAGGAGTCTGCCCCGTCAATGCTTTCATCTTACGATAAAGGCTCATTCTCGACATCACGACATCAGCAGCAAGCGAGTCGATGGTATATTCCGAGTTATCAATATTCTTCTCGATGCAAGCAATCACCTCTTTTAGGAAATCCTCATCAGGAGAAGAGTCCGTCACATTCTTCGGGTCAAGAGAGATACTATGTGAGAATTCCTTTTGACGCTTCTCTTGCTTTTCCAAGAGGTTTTCTATACGAGCCAAAAGCACCTCCATATCGAAAGGCTTGGCAATGTAAGCATCGGCCCCAGCCTTATATCCCTCAGTTCTTCCCTCATCCGTACTCCAAGCCGTAAGAAGAATGACTGGTATATGGGAAGTCTCCAAGTTTTCCTTGATACGGCGACACAGGTCGGTACCATTCATACGAGGCATCATCACATCGCTGACCACGATGTCAGGATTCTCCGCCTCCGCCACCATGGCACCATCAATACCATCCTTCGCCGACAACACCTTATTATATATATGACTTAATTCCCTGACTAGGAATTGTCGGAAGTCGTCATTATCTTCCACCACAAGGATGTTTTTCCCTATTTTCTTGGATGTTTGCCCCTCCGTATTCCCATGTATAGCTTCAGAAGAGTTCCCAGCTAACAAACCAGACGCTGTGGCTGCAAGAGACGATTCGGAGGATATGTCTTCTTGCATCAAGACATGCTTCAAGTCGGTAGGAATATCCACGATAAACTGTGAGCCATTACCCACCTCACTCTCCAAAGACACCTTTCCTTGATGAAGTTTGACATATTCATACACCATATTAAGACCGATGCCAGAACCTATCTGTGCAGTAGATATATTTTGTTCTGCACGGTAGAATCGTTCAAACACATGAGCCTGCTCCTTCTTCGAAATACCACATCCCGTATCTGCCACCACGATATGGGCATAGCGTCGGCTATCTATGATGCGCTTCTCCAAAGAGACGCTGATATTCCCCCCTTCCTTCGTAAACTTGAAGGCATTGGAAAGCAGGTTGATCAATATCTTGCCCACCTTGTCCTTATCAAAATACATAAACAGACCATTCGTCTTATCCTCAAACGTCAAACGAATGCTCTTCTGTTCTGACAATGGAGAGAACTTCATGGTGGTGAATTGGACGAACTCATTGAGATTGCCACTCGCCAAGTTAAGATGCTCACCATCCATTTCCATCTTGCGGAAATCAAGCAGTTGATTAACAAGCTGCAACAAGTCACCGGCATTTTTGCTCACACCACCCAACTGTTCACGGATCTCCGCATCAGTTGTTTTCCGCAAGATACTACCTATTGGAGTAATAATCAAGGTAAGGAGTGTACGGAATTCATGGCTGATATTGGTGAAGAAACGGTATTTCATGTCCTCCAACTCCTTGTCTTTCTTTATCTCTAATTGACGGCGGCTCTGCTCTAACTTCCATCTGATTCCAAGGATTATAATTGCCAAGGATATCAAGACATATAGTGTCTTCGCCCACCAAGTAGCATAGAAAGGAGGTTCCACTATGATTTCCAACTTGATAGGTTGCTTACTCCACACTTTATCAAAACCAGCAGAATAAACCTCAAACTCATATTTTCCTGGAGACAGATTGGTATAATTTGCCTTACCAACACCATCTTCAGGGCTTATCTCAGCCCAGTCGGTGTTGACACCCTTCAACCTATATTTATAATAAGTATGAGTAGGCATATCAAAGTTCAGACCAGAGAATCCTATCGTAATGAAGTTCTCATCATACTTTAATACCACCTTATCGGTTGATACCAACGCTTTCTCCAAAACCACACGTCCATTATATTCCTTGCCTGGAATCACTTCTTGATTATTGACCCATAAGGAAGTGAAGATAGGATGCCCCGAATATTTCATGGATTTGACCTCAGTAGGATCGACGACATAGAAACCATCGGAAACACCAAACAGCAGTTTGCCACCGATGCCGTGCATATTGGTCATCCAACCGAACTTACTATCCTTCAGTTTGTTTTGACTATCAAAAACCATCAGCTTGAAGTTATTTCCTTCACTATATTGGAAGCGGCAAAGACCATTCGGAGTAGTAGCCCATATATTCCCCAACTTATCTTCCAGCATACCATTAATCATCTCATTAGGCATTCCTTCCTCCTTGCCTAAGCGACATGCAGTCTTGTCTTTAGGATTAATGACAAAAATACCATTCAAAGTTCCTACCCACACATTGCCTCTTCGGTCAACGAGCAAAGCCTTGCAAGGGGCATTCAACTGACGTTGTACCGCATGGTCGCTAACAATATCCTTAGGGAGATACACTTTTCTCTTACTTTGAGAATACATAAACAAACCTTGCGATGTTGCCGTCCAAATATTATCATCCTTATCTACATGGAACTCATTAACAACCTTGTATCTGTCCAACAAAGGATGTTGCAAAGGAACAAAGCGCATCTTCTGTTCATCCATCATTCCGATGCCACCCTGGAAACTGACCCATATATGGTGATGATGGTCTTCTATGAATCCACGCACAATCTCGTAATTAACATCTTTGCTTGGGATTCCACCTTGTAGAATATGATGCATTCGCGTTCCGTCCCACATAAACAAGCCCTGCCGAAAACTACCCGTCCATATCCTTCCCTTACTATCCTCCATGCTACGAATCATATCAGAACCTACTAAAGGCAAATGAGTCAGCAGACCAGTTCGGGTGTCCAAACGATAGACGGCATCAGAGCAAGTAAACAATCCATCACCATTCATCATATCGTTCATGCGATAGCCATTGGGAGCCATCTCCATCCCATGAAAGGAGAGAAAAGGGAATTGGCGCATATTAGGATGATAAAACAAGATACCCTTGCCGGCCAAACCCAACATCATATTGTCATGATAGGAAGTAATAGACTGAATGTCGTCTATCACCACCTCGCCATTTGTATTTCTCAACTCCATTTGCAGGAAATTCTTTCCATTGGCATCCAATACCACAAGTCCCACATGTCGAAGCCCTACATATCCTCTTCCATCAGGAGTGACACAAAGTGTCACTAAAAGTTCTTTTGGATTGAGGTAGCGATTCTGCCATCTCTTAGCAGTCTCACTATACGTAGCAACACCATGATTCCACATTACCCATAGCCGTTGCTTGTCTTGGGCGAATTGGACAAAGTCACGGACAGCAACCTCATCTTGCCACACACAATGAGAAGACAAGAGGTTTCTCATACCAGCATCCCATCCCATCACAAAGCCATTGCTATACACAAACCAATGCTGATTACTCCAATGGCAAACCCCACGAAGACCTTTGCCACGAACTCTTTGCAGCTTAGCTTTTACAACTTTCTCTTTGTTGGCAGATGCTTGAAGTCGCCATACCTTGCCAGAAGCTGTGACCAGCCAAATATCCTTAGCTTCATCTATAAAGAAATCAACTACTTTCTCCTTGATACCCATGGAAGTAAACAGAGCCTTAATGTCTTTCACGTAAGACTCAGTAGCCACATTAAAAATCAAGAACCTACCTGGCTCCTTGATCCACACTTTTTGGTCTGTATCTATATACAAAGTGGATATAGATGCTACATAATCCGTATAATAGCTTTCATCTTCCATCGATGGCACCGAGCGAAACGTACAACCATCAAACAAGGACAGACTAGAAGAAGTACGCACACACAATCTACCATCAGGAAGCCATACTTGCCCCTTGATTTCATTGTCAGAAAGCCCCATGGTCGTATCGAACTGTCGAAACACCAATTGTGCATCCATCGACAGACAACAGGGCAAGAACAACAGCAAAGAGATAAAAAGTCGTAACATATTCATCATTAAGTTATAGTTGTTTTGGTGTGCAAAGGTAACAACTATTTTTGGAAATTGCAACTTTTAAGACATTTTTATCTTATTAGAACGCTATTGTAACAGCATTACAATACGATTTCAAGCCAATGGCCATCCTCATATATACACCAAGAAAAGGACTGTGCCATGATCCACACAGCACAGTCCTTTGACTATTCAACTAACTAATGATTTATAAGAAAATTACTTAACCATAACCTTATCTACCTTGACAGAACCATCAGCCATCACCTTCTTGACAATAGTGATACCATTTACCACAGGTGAAGCCAAACGCTTGCCATCTACAGAATAATACTCTACAGATTTCACTGCCACACCATTACCATTGACATTTGTGATGCCAGTAGAGCCACTGCCAACGTAAGAAAGGGTAAAGCGACGGAAAATAGCCCAATCATTATTCACCTTAGAATCTTTCTTGGCACCTATCTCGACATATTCCTCGTTGCCAGTTACCTCGAATGTGACCTCATTATCTTTATACAAACCTAAGTCGAATACAGAAGACGCTGCCAACATATCATTTGGCACATACTTACCTGCATAATCAGTGCCTTCTGCCAATGTAGCAAATTTGCCCTGTGCATCAGGAGCTGCATCAAGAGCACCAGAAATCAAGAGCTGCACATCACTATCGTTTTCACCCGCAAAGAGTTTTACATTTGTCTTAGCAATGTTTGCTTCTGTCAACATAGTATTATTATCACCTGGGCGATAGTAAGCCTGTGCTTTCAACGTATATTTTCCTACAGGCAATCCATATATCTTCTGTGACAACTTAAAGCTATTGTTGTTGTAGAACTCTTGACAGTTATAGTTTACATTATTGCTACCACCATTTTGGGTCTTGTCCCAACCTTCAGAGTTACCTTTCTTGTTGGTCTCGGTATTCTTGGCTGTACCAAAGTCTGCATTGGCAATCACAAAGGTTACATCTGCAGGAGATGCTTCTGTGCCAGCGACACCTTCCATCAAGTAGCTTGTGGTGAACTTACTTATCTCGGTAATGGCAGCAGGAACTTCCTCATCGGTATATGTTCCGTTGTTGACATTTGCCTCCACTCTGTCATAATTGGTCTTGTAAGTGCCAGCAATTGTCTTGTTAGCTTCCACACGTTCCTTAGATTCCTCCAAGGCTTTCACCAAGGTTGCGTATGTATTGATAGAAGCCTTAGCCACACTTACCTTTTCTTGAATATTTGTAATCGCTGCACTAAGCTCCTCAAAAGTACTTGCACTATTCACCGCATTTACAGCAGCATTCAAATCGCTCAAGGCAGCAGCACTCATAACCTTTCCTGTCATAAAAGGTGTAGCTTGCGCAACTGCATTGTCACGCAAGTCTTGCATATCAGCGATGTCATCACTCACGTAGGTCAACTCAAAATTATCATAGCAGCACCAATAAGCATCATAGCCTGAATTATCCTCCAACTTCAAGCCAAAGCGAAGTGTACCATCGGTTACGATTCCTGAAACCTCAACTTGATACTTACCCATTTTACTGAAGAAAAGATCTGCTCTATCACGATCGTTAGGCACATACTTTCCTGCCTTAGTCGTATAGCAACCATCTGTTGACTCCAATTCACTCTCATCTACAGCCTCTGACATAATGTTTGGCAACGCCTTGGTTAAGGAATTAACATAAGCCACTGCACGAACCTCAGGAGCAGTTCCATTCGCATAGGTTGTATCTGCCTTCGCATTATTATTGGTACGGAAGAATGCATTAAGCTTCAATGTATATTTACCATTCTTCAATCCCTTCAGTTCCTGATATGTATCGAATTTCTTGGCATAGGCCTCGGCGATACCAACACGTACAGAAGGAGTCGTACCACTCCATCCCGAAGCATCATCCGTACCATCCTCCTTGCTAAACTTCGGATTATTGATAGTTACCTTGTCACCAACATTTACCGTATAATACCTACCCTTCCAAATGGCATTCACCAAATCATCGTTCAACTTCAACAAGTCTTCCGTACCAAGAGTATGCCCTTCCCAAACATCAGCAACCGCATTATCTTCTATAAAAGCGGAAAGATATTCAATACCCGCATCTGGATAGCCTTCCTCGCCGCCATCTATAATAGTACTTGCTAAATCAACATTAGCTGAGAATTTGGTGTAAGCAGCGATATTCTCGACGATGTCTGTCTTCAACTGAGCCAAGACTCTCAACTCAGCATTCAGTTCTTCAGCTGTGGCGTTCTCATTTGCCACCAGCTCATTAACCTTCGTCTCCGCATTGGCAAGTTCTGTCTGCAATCCCATATAGTAAGCATCGCTTTCACCTGTTGCATTCTGAACTTCCTCCAACTTCTTTGAAAGTTCTTCTTTCAAGAACACAGTTGTTTCTCCATAATAAGTCAAAGTATAGTTATCTACGGCTGTCCAGTTACAAGTAGTATTCTCCGTTTTGAAGCCAAGTGTAATTTCACCATTCTCTACATAGAATGTAACGGTCACTTTCTGTGGTACACCACTCAATGTGGAAACTTCCATCTGAGAAGTTATACCATCATGCCCTGCATAAACAAAAGCTCCTGTATTATTCAAACTTTGATTACCTTGCTGAGTAGCAATAACATCCAACGTCATTTTATATGCGCCCTTAGGCATACCCGTCAAAACCTGTGACATACTACCATTAGCCAGTTTTTGATTATTCTTCACCCATCTTTCGATGAATCCATCAAGAGCAGCATCGCCTTCCTCATAATGAGCACCGCCAACAGGCTGACTACCCCATGCGGAAGGAAGCTCCGTCCACCCATCGTGAGACTCACAGTTTGCATTGACGATATACTGCGTAGCATCTAAAGGATTATCATACGTTGCACCAGCCAAGTCCTCCACAGGACCAGCCCATGCCATCATCGTACCCATCATGGCAAGAGATGCAGAAAAGAGTCGAAATTTAACCATAATCTTTCTTGTTTAGTTATTATTATTTTTGTTATTAGTCTTCATGCCGAAGATTGCCAATTACATATTGTCAATACATTCTTGGCTTTATTTTTGCTCTCTTATACGAACGAACTTTAGAAAACACTTATATCTTTTTCATGCCATCATTGTTTTTTCCTCATGATTTGTTTTCTACCCTTCACGATATATACCTTATCTTTGGGTATCGTTTGCAGGCGAATACCCTCCAAACTATAGATAGCGTCTTCCTTTTGCCCATTGCCAAGACTTGCGGCATGGATACCTGTTGTAGCATCCAAGTAAGTCAATTTGAAATTGTCGAAACAGCACCAATCCGCCTTGATGTTCTTGGAACTCTTGATGCCCATTCGCAACGTGCCATCTGTGACTAGACATTCTATGGAATTATGATACAAATCGTTGGTATTGAACGCCTCATTAGCTTGTGTTACATTGTCAGGATAATTGTATGGAGACAAGACATATTGGTCGCTGTCATAGAGCGAGCAAACTGCTTTTTCCTCACTATTGGCATAAAGAAGAGCATTGATTTGCTCTGTTCCTGCTTGATGCGCCGCAGAAGCCGTACTGATATTTCCGGCACGATAGAAGCTCTGCACCTCCACACGATAGCAACCATTAGGAAGATCCGTCAGTTCTTGATAAAAGTCAAAAGTCTTGTTGTAGTGTTCAGCCACTCCCTTGGATGCCGCTGTGAAAGAAGTGCCATTCCAGCCATTTCCACCATCAGAGAAGTCTGGATTCTGGAGAAGGAAGGTCAGGTTCGACAATTTACCTTCTGCCGTCTTCTTTCGCAGTTGTTCTTCATACTCACTGAAAATCGGTTGCAACTTGTCGTACGCTTCCTGCATCGCCTCATATTCTTCATCAAAAGTACCACTTTGCAGCAAAGCCTCCTCACCGATGACTATAGCCTGCCCCAAAGTGTCTTGTGGAAAAGCATTTTGTAGTTTCTTTGCTTGAGCCAACAAGTTTACGACTTTTTCCCAAGTCTCCAAGTGCCTGTATTCACGCTCCGTCAACTTGAGGAACGACCCATGCTGTGGTTTGACGTTCCCTTGGATATTCGCCTTGCCTTGTGGATTCAAGCAATGCTCATCAAGAGTCACCATACGATAGCCACCTCCACCATAATTCATGTAAGCCAACTTCCAAGTTTTGCTACCTATAGGACGGAACAAACTGGGAGCCTCTATGGCTTGGCCAGAATCCGTGAAGTCAAATTCTGGGTTGATAGTCCATTGGCAAACACCTGTTGTTTTGTCCCCCGATGGAACCAATGTTTTTGCAGTTGCTTGCAAAAGATGGTGCGCCCCACTCTCAGTCTTATAAATCATGACATATTGTTCATCCAGCTTATTGTAAACTATATCTGCATCAATGATGTCATAACCTGGGTCGAAATAAAGTTTCGGCAAGGACACCTCCGTTAAATCTTCATTCACCAAGGAATAATAGATGCGATGACGGTCTGGGAATCCCACTGAATAATACACGACATATTTTTGGGTGACAGGATCATAGATAACTTCGGGCGCCCATGCCGCCCTCATATCATCGACATCCGTCAAACCAAGGGCTTTCATGTTCTCTTCACTCTCCAAGTCGATAGCTATGCTCTTGTCCCAATGCACAAGGTCGTTACTCAACATGAGCACCATGATATGATTGCTGTTCCAGCCCAATGCCGAGTTCATATCTGTACCTGCCAAGATGAACTTACCATTCTCCATACGTGTCACATACGCATCACGCATGCCTCCTGTTAAAGTATATTTTTGAGTATCAAACACCTCTCCACTATTAAAAAGGTCATCATAAGTGTCGCCATCGCGACTTAACGCATAGCAAGTCACTTGCTTGCCACTGTGCATATGGGCATAGAGATATCCATATTTGTCTGTATCATCGGTCAGCGGAACTTGCGCAGATAGAGAAAGGGAAGCACTAAGAAAAAAAACGAAAAGTATATACTTTCTCATAAGCAAGATTATTTTATTCATAAATAAAAAACGAGTCCACTCTTTAAGTGTAAGTGGACCCGCAAAATGTTTAATTCTCTACCATATTTAAATACCAGTTGTCCTTATTCATCAAGGTCTGGTAAAGGACTGTTGCCTCTATCTGGCTCTCACTCATCTCTGGATGATTGCGACGAGCCACATGAGAAGCCAAGTAACTTTCACCTCTTCTCATGGCGAATCGCATCAAATCAAAGAATCGACAACCCTCATAGGAGCGTTCCAAAGCCAACTCGTCGGTGATATAATCTTCCACTTGGTTGATTTGCCCATCTTGCGAGAGGCTGTGATCCAAAACGTAATGGGAATTCGATTCCACATTACCACAACCACGAGAATGAATACCGACATTCTCTGTATTATTGCCCATATCCCAGAAATCATACCCACTCTGCATCAACTTATCCAACTCGCCATTGGCATCAAAAGCCACCAAGTTTCCACGAGAAAGACCATACTTCAGTATAATGAACGCAGTATTAGGGAATCCCGCACGATTGATAGCCTCGGCAAAACGCAGATAGACACCTGTTGTACGATAGGTAGGCAAGAGAGCTGAATTCCACTTATTAACATTCAAGTCTGCATTTGCCACATTCGTCAACTGATACAAACGCAAGTCACCCTTTGCAATAGATATATTGGCATCCTCATCGACAACGGCCTTCCACAACATGGCAGGTTTATCCTCTGTACCAAAATACCTTGTATCAAGCGACAATTCCATTCGAGTATTATTCTCATCAGAAGCAACCTTACCCGTATAAGTATAAGTTGCGGTATCCACCATCTCCTTCAAAGATTCAGAACCTAACATATAAGCAAATGTTTGGCGCAAAGAAGACACATTACCATAGTTAGAGCTCTCGGCGTATGGCACAAAACTAATCTGTTCAGAGCCCGATGTACCCCAATTCCAACCAGAAACTTTGGAATCCATCTCCGCATCCTTATAATAACTGCTCGATGTCTGGGTGATATACTTCTTGTTGAGCTTCAGGTATTCACCATAGCAATCGGCTGCCATCAAATAATCTTGCTGACTACCCGTACAAGAACCTCTCCATAGATAGAGGTCGCCCAAAAGCAAGCGAACAGGCAAGAAGAACTTCTGGCTGTTATAGGTAGCATTTGCTCCATACGTAAAATCACCATAATTAGGATATTCCACATCTACATATTGCTTCAAGTCTTCGATGAAATAACTACAGATATCTTCCATCCCCTTGCGATTGGACTCATCCTTCGCTACATTTTCAATATCCGAGTAAGAGAGAAGCGGTTGGGTATAGAACGGCACCTTACCATAGATTTCCGCCAACTGCAAATATGCCCACGCACGATAAGCTGAAACGACAGCTCGCTCCTTACCAAAGACAGGTTTATTACCACGAATGAAATTAGGATCTGCTTTGGCAAGATAGTAATTGCAATTATTGATGACAGAATAGAAATCACGATAACGGTTGTAAGTGGTATCGGTCATATGTTCCTTGTCATTGTTCTGCAAGTCACGCAACATCAAAACAGTATTGCCACTGCTATAGTTCGGATTGACTTGCACCAAATCGGCTCGTGCCTCTCCTAAGAGTACTGTCCTCTCAGCCACCTGCTGTACTTGGTTCATGATACCCAATACAGAGAACACGGTATCGGAAGCCTGCGTGAAGTTATGATCTTCATCAAACATCACGGTCGTGGTCTCCACATCGCAAGAGGCCATCATCATGGCTACAGCCATGGCTGGGAGTATTGTCTTTATAGATAATTTTATCTTCTTCATGACGTATGTTTTTTACAAATTAATCTTCACACCTAAAACGAAGCTGCGTCCTTGTCCGAGCAAGCCACGGTCTATTCCCTGGTAAAGAGGACTGCTGCCCACAGATACCTCAGGGTCGCTACCCAAATACTTGGTAATGGTAAAGAGGTTGTTAGCCGCAGCCCAAACCGTGAAGCCCTGTATCCAAGTGAGATTGAGCGGATGCGTATAGCTCAACTTCAAGGTTTTCAACTTGAGATAACTTCCATCCTCTATCCAACGATCAGAGAAACGACTGTTCTCCATCGGGTCGCCCATAGTAGCACGTGGCACATTGGTTACCTGTCCTTCGTTCACCCAACGATTGAGCAAAGCTGTTGTCTGGTTGTAGAGTGTTCCACCATTCTCCAAGACGGCACGCTGATAATTGTAGATATCATTACCCACAGAGTAAGCGAACTGTGCCGTCAATTGCCACTTACGATATTTGAGCATCGTGCCAAAGTTGCCATAGATGTCTGGATTAGGATCACCTATGATGGTCTTGTCGTTGGCATCAATAACATGATTGCCATCTTGGTCAACAAAGTGTACATCACCAGCCTTGAACACACTGCCGTTCTCTCGATTATTGTGCAGATTAGCCTCAGCAGCCTCTTCCGACGTGGCAAACACACCAGCGGTCTTATAACCATAGAACACCCCAAGAGGTTGTCCCTTGCGAGTCAAGACCTCACCACCATATAAAGAAGTGGCAATATCCTTGTCGCCATCAGGCAATGCTGTCACCTCATTCTTGTAATGACCGATACTGCCATATACCTCCCAAGCAAAGTCTTTCAACTCCAACGCCTTGACACGCAATGAAAGACTATAGCCTTGGTTCTTCATTTTACCATCATTGGTCAGATAGTTTTTCAAACCACCTACACCGCTCAAAGTCTTAGTGACAAGCAGATTGTCGGTATTGGCGAAGAAGTAATCGAAGCTCAAGCCCAAGCGATTGTTAAACATATTCAAGTCGAAGCCCATGTTCAAGCGTTTGGTTGTCTCCCACTTCAACTGGTCATTACCAATATTGGCAAGCACCAAACCTGATGTTTGGTTGATAAACTGCGCTGCACTGAAATAAGAACGAGAAGCATAGCTATCAATGTCATCATTTCCCGAAATGTCGTAGCCTACGTTCAACTTCAAGTAATCAATCGGCTTGATATTGCGCATGAACTTCTCACCAGTCACCACCCAAGCAGCCTGAGCCGAAGGGAAAAGGCCCCATACATAATCCCCCAACTTCATGCCTCCTTTGGCATTCTTACCAAATCGAGTAGAAGTCTCGGTAGTAGCAGTAGCAGTCAGGAAATACTTCTGCGCATAGTTCCAATCTACATTGAGATAAGCCGCAGTGGATTTCCAAGCCTCATTCAGTCCACTTGCCATACGATTGTCCATCGTACTGGTGATGTTTGGCATCTTATCACCTGCACTGTTATCTGCCTTAATGCCATCGGAAGTGAAAGTATCGCTCAAGTATCGGAAACCTGCAAAAGCAGACACTTCATGGACACCAAAACGTTGATTCCAATTGATGCGTGTGTCACTCTGGAAAGATGTCTGCTTACTAGAATAAGCACGCGCTTGATTCTTTGTTGCATTTGCCGATGACGAGGAAATCGTAGGAACGCCCTCATCAGGAATGAAATAACGCTCCGTCACGTTATTGAGTACATAATTGGCACGCTCACTCAAAGTGAAACGTTTGTTGATTTTCCACTCAGGGTTCACACTTAGGGTAAAGAGTGTATAGTCCAACTTGTTTTTGTTGGAAGCTTCACCATTCTCCAAGATGGAAATAGGATTGGCAAGATTGAAGTTATCCGCATCTGCCAAATTGGAGGTAATATTACCATCCCTGTCTGCTTGATAGGGACTAAGCAATGGAGACTTGATGAGTCCCAGCGAACCAGGTGCAAAATTATAGCCTGATGTCATACCATCATTGCGCAAATTGCGAGAAGTGTTACTATAAGCCACATCAAAATGGCATAGCAATGGTTTCAAAATTTGCACATCCGTATTGAAACGCAAGTTGAGACGAGAGAAATTATTGTTCTTCAATGTACTCTGAGCATTGGCATAACCGATGGCAAGATTATAGCTTGCCACATTGTCGCCACCCTGAACATTCACATTATAATTCTGGGTGATAGCCTCACGATATACCAAGTCCGTCCAATCCGTATTGTTATGATAGGTGGCATACTTCTGCTTGTTTGCCGTAAACTCATCCAAGAAGTCTGGCATGCTTGTGGTATTACCATAAATATCCGAAGCATAGAGTCGATATTGAGAGGCATTCATCATATCTGGCAACTTCGGTGTCAACTCAACTCCTGCCCATACATCCACGTCAATGCGAGTAGCCATGCTCTTAGACCGCTTGGTCTCTATGATGATGGCACCGTTCGCACCTTTTGCTCCATAGATGGCAGTGGCATTCTTCAACACTTGTACTCGCTCGATGTCATTGACACCGATAGCCGACAACACATTGTTGACATACCCATCGTGCATCAAGCCACGATTCGTCTGCCGATCAAGAATCACTCCATCCACCACAATCAACGGCTGTGCATTGGCAAAAATAGAGCTATATCCACCGATGAAGAGCGACGCTCCTTGTGCAGGATTGCCCGATCGACTGAGTACGCGCACATCCGCCTGACTTCTACGAGCCAATTCATCCTCCACACTCAAGGAAGGTGACAATGAAAAATCCTCCACCACTTGCTTATTGCTGTTGCGCACTTCTTCCGTGCTTACAGGAGTAAAAGCATCTGAGTGCATCTTTACGTCAAATGACGAACCTATGGCAGGCACCTTTGCCCTCACCAACTCGTAGGATGGAGCTTGCACCATCACCTGCGTAGTATATTTAGGGATTTGGATGGTAAACTGTCCTTTCTCATCGGTCATACTACTATAACGGCGATCACCTGCAGCTCTCACAATGGCACCTTGCACTGGAGAACCCGTAACCACATCTATGACCGTTCCCTTGTAATTGAGCATCTCTTGATTCTGTGCGCTCATTGGAGTAGCACACAGGAAAGAGCACATCAACATTGTATATAGAATCTTCTTTTTCATCTTAGCCACTTTTTATTTGGTTGGTTTAAGTACGACACAGTCGATATACAAGTCTCTGGAATATTGGGTGTCACGACTTCCCGCATCACTGGTAATGGTCAATGTCACCGCAGCATTCTTAACTTCCTTGGAAGGATAATAATCACAATATGGGAACTCATGTCCTTTCTTCACCCATACGGTATCCACCTTGGTTCCCTCATATTCCAACTTAGAGAACTTCTCCGTCGTGCCACTATTGGCATCCCTCAACTCAAAATTAAGCCTCATCTTCTTTTGGTCAACACTGGATGAATAGCCATACTTAGTCATATTAACCGGCACCATAACCACACCAATGTCATACTTACAAGACAAGACATTCGGCAAGGCCACTACCACAGATGGTTTCTTGATAGAACTGGTGTGGGTCAGCACCATGTAAGAACTATTGGACAAACCTGTATTTGCTACATTTACATTGACACGGCTACTTGCCGCACTATTGACCTCCAAAATATTGGCAGAACCCTCCGCTTCCACAATCAGAGGTTCAACAAAAGTTTCCAATGGTTCAATGGCCAAATCATCGGTTTTCAACATTTTGCCATTACTACAAGGAATCGTGGCAACAATGTTCTGGTCCATATAGGCTGGTCGTTCTTCCTTGCTACTATTATTATAAACCAAATAGTTCACCAAGTTACGCTCAGCATATTTCTCGGAGTTTTCCACCTCATCTATATTTTTATACTTATAATAAGATGCAAATTCCGCTACCTTTGCTTCCCAGGCCGCATTGGTTGGCATCAACATATCATAGTTTTGGCTCTCGTTATTAAGATAACCTATGGACGACCAAAGGTCATTAGTTGTCACAAAGACAGAATCCGTGTAATATTTCTCACCGTTGACAACGCCTCCCTCCGTACTCAACTCTGGCGAAAAGACAGAACGATTGAAGCTATAGAGATAATTCGTGACATCCGTCAAGTCATTATCTTGACGCATATAAGTCCACAGATTGTGATTGAAATCCACTTGATGAGAGATAATATGCAGGATGCCATTACTACATGGTATGTTTTTTTCCACAATAGGCACTTTATTAAAAGTAGTGCCCTCCAAAGCGATAGACTTTCCATTAAGCATGGTCACCGTATCCTCAGTCACAGAAGCCTGAGCCCAAATGCTTCGAGCCATATGGTTCTCTACGATTTGAGTCAACACCTCCTCGTCAGTCATTTGCTGCCCAGTAAGAAGGGTAGTATTAATATCTCCTTCTGGAGCCCAAACCGTAAATCGCTGATTGGCATCCAAATTCTTGTCATAACCATTCGCCAACAATAATTGGGCAAAAGGCTTCAAATCTTCTCTCGAATTAATGGCTTGCCACAGAGTTTGCTGCGATACACTTTCGGGAGTGTTCTTATAGTGATCATCCCATGCATCAGAACAGCCCACTACGCTCATAGCAGCAACAGCCACCATCATCATCTGATATAGTTTATTCATAACATTCAGTTTAAATTGGAATATTTTTACCTCCTATACGAATAAAGTGGGAAAAACAATTACACCAAGCGGCGTTTTTTTTTGAATTTCCCACTTTACCTTATATCATATTAATAGCGGTCTTCCTTTTCACTACCATTATAGACACTACGTGGACAAATCTCGAAGAAGTCGATATTGAGACGCATGTTATCTGCCGTGTTGGAATCCACCTTGCGGAAACGAAGGTAGAATGGACGATGCTGCAACTTCTCTGTTGTGATAATGCGACGGAAATAGTATCTATCCTCCACGGCACTCTTCTCACGAGTAGTATGGTCACCAGCCTTCACACGATACATTGCCTTAGGACCTTTCATAAAGCCCATGTTTCGCATACGACGATCATCATCTGACACCAAAGTCTTCTTTCCATCATAGCGGTCACTGCTCCAAGTTGGAGAGGTATCATCCTCCAACTGACTGTCCAACAACATACCAATCTCTGCATCCGAACCTACTTGGTTCATATTGACAGGAATACCCACTGGCGACATGAGCTTAGTATCATAGCCAAAATAAATCTGAGAGATACCCATGAACTTATTCGCCTCATGACCGATACGAATCTCGTATTGACCTGCAGGAAGTGCTGGCAGACGGAAAGTTACATCATATTCGCCATAGAAATACATCACATCGCTATGATAATCCAACAAAGATGGGTTACGTCCATCCCATCGATGCTCCCAACGCACGTATGCAGGGTCAGTCTTGGCATCACAGATTATACCAGAGAAATAGTTATGAGGAAAATGCCATTCCGCCAAGGTCTTGTCATCATCGTAATGGATACTGTTGTTGTCCAACTCTGGCAACAAAGAACTAGAGTCAATGCGAATACGTTCCGTACTCAACATGTTGACTACACTCTGTGAGAAAGCGATAGGGGCATTCAAGAACTGGAAGTTACCATTCTCTGTACTCAATCCACCTGAACTCAGCACCATGGAGCCATTCATCACATTACCACTACGGCTGCAACGATTGATATAAATGCCATTGCCAGCCTTAGACACCATCTGAAGGCGCATCACATCACCTTCCAAGGTCTCATAGTACTCAACGAAGTCTCCTCCTTCGTTGACATTCCATTCAGGACACTCCTTGGTTCCGCCCACCAACTTGTTGTAACCCAAGTTACGGTTTAGCACATGATAAGCCATATAGCGATACAAAGGATTCTTCGGATTAGTGTAATCGTCATCATACTTGCCAGCATCCTCTGGGAACACAGGGTCGTAGATACTCTTGGCATAATTGAAGAGCGACTTCAAGTCAGCAGTAGCATCGCCCGTAAAGATTGGCTTTACACTTTGTTCTGGGTCATAGATGTTCCTCAACAAATCGTCTTTCTCTACAAACACTGTAAATCCGAACTTACGCTCTGTAGGAGCCTTGCAAGAATAGCCACTCTGCCCAGAAGGAAGTTTGCTCTTGCAAGAAGCCAAGGCCTCCTTCATGTCCTCGCTCTCGTCTTTCACATCACGCATCAAGTCTGTCAACTTGGTTGCTTCCAATGCCTCCATGAAGAGAGTAAATCCATTCTCCTTCGCCAAAGACTTCATATAATCTGGCAATGCGAAGTTGGATTGTTCCAATACATGGTCAATGCCATGCAACACACCATTGCTAACGGTATCATTCGCCTCCACAATCTTAGACTTGCCATTGAAGAGATACACTGTCACGCTATCACCTGCTACTGCATCAAGCACCTTGGAAATATCCACCTGAACTTGACGCTTATACATATTTGGCGTAGATAAGTAGCCTGTAGATAAATCGGAAGTCAAATATTGCTTCTCGATGATATGACTCTCTGCTATAGCTGTAACCACGGAGTCATCCAACTGGTTGAGCGACTTTCCTGGATAGTAAGTGTCGAAATACTCATCTATCGCTGCATTGGTAGGTGCCAAACAAGTATAGCTGCCATAGGTGCTAAGCAAACTCTTGACACCTGCCTTCGACAAGATTGAGTCAAACTTGGCATAATTAGGATTGTTATCCAAGACACTTCCAATGGTCTTGCCAGTGAACACATAGTAACTGTCACCATGCACACCATCATCATAACAGCCTGTAAGAAGCATCAATGCTGCCAATAGCGGAAATATTATATTCTTTTTCATTGTTGTCACTGTTTTGATTATTGGTAAGAAGGATTCTGGTCTGGTTTCAAGAGTGGGTTGACATCCACCTCGGACTGATAGTAAGGCAAGAAAAGGTTGTTGAGCGAGCCCATACGAGCCACCGCATCCTGTCCATTTCTACCATACTTACGTATCAAGTAGGAAGAACGCAACTCAGACATTGCCTTTACTGGGTCATCGGCATGGCGCACCATGCGAACGAGGTCATACCATCGTTTGCCCTCGAAAAGAGTCTCACGCTGACGCTCATCAAGCACCGTCTTCTTGATATCACTTGCATCGTAAGTAAGTTTTGACTCACCACCGCAATAACGCTCATTGACAGCCTTGACCAAAGAGAACGCTTCTTCCGAGTTGGCATCACCGCCCAAATAAGCCAAAGCCTCAGCTCGCATCAACATGACGTCGGTTAACTTATAAACAATCCAGTTGGCATACGTTGAACGAAGCGTTCCTTGATTAGAATCACCATAATAATAACGATACTTACGAACGTAATAAGCAGAGGACGTCTTACCACTCTCGTATCCTGTATTCTCAAAAAGACGTTCATCATTCTCATCACTAAAGAGAGAACTAGCATCATTGGCACACAAGAAAGAAGCTGCATTGAGCAATCCTGAGCCGACATTGCTACGATCTCCATAGAAGAAAGTTATTCCACTATTCTCCAAGTTAGCCTCCTGTGTAAACTGCAACTCCAAGATGCTCTCAAAGGAATTACCTGTATAATAAAGCCAATTGTAAGCATAATGAGAAGACTGCGAGCCATCAATCAATGGATAACCTTCATAGAGGGACAAAGAGCCATTGGAAGTGTAGGAAGTGTAAGTGCCTTTCTCCATTTCCTGCTGTTGCTTCTCATACTCTGCTTTCTTTTCAGAAAGGATCTCACCACAAAGGTCTGCACATTCTTGGTACTTGCCTTCCCAAAGATACACATCTGCCAAGAGAGCTTTCACGCTCTGCTTGTTGAAACGTCCCTTGCGATCGGCGTTATCATCGAAGTAGGTGCGATTCCAAATGTATTGACTAGCCTCCTTGAGGTCGGTCTCAATAAAAGCGAGCACATCTTCCTCGCTAGAAGCTGGTACTTTGAAATCGACATCATCACCAATAGAAGCCGTTGTGACAAGAGGCACTTTCTTGAAAGTACGTACCAAGTAGAAGTAACACAAGGAACGAATCGCTTTCACCTCAGCTTCATACGAATGCAACTCCTCTTCCGTAAAATTGCCATCTACCCGCTGGGTCTGTGGTGCATAATAAAGTACCGTATTGCAAAGGTTGATGACATTGTAGAAAGCCGACCAATCGTTCCAATAGTTATTGGTAGTGATATTGTTGGTGAAGAAATCATAAGTGGTCGTATTGTTCTGAAGATTGGAAGTCTCCGTCACATTGTCACCTCGCAACTCTCCCCAAGCTATCAACCGCTGAGTGAAAGCAGCCTTTTGCATATCATAATAGCAAGATGCCACCACGGAAGCCACCTCGCTCTTCTTTTCCCAATAGTTCTCAACGACCACATCATTGAGAGGCTTGATGGTCAAGAAGTCGCTACAAGAAGTCAGTGCCAAAGAGACAACTAACACTGTTGCTAAACCTATCTTTTTATATATATTATTCATACTGTCAAATATTTTGTTTGATTGCCATTCTATCTAACAACTAGAAATCAACGGTTACACCCAAGGTGAAAGACTTGGCACGTGGAGTCGTGGCATTGTCGGTAGCCACTCCCATTCCGCCGTATGAGACCTCAGGATCCACACCCTTGTACTTAGTGATAACAAAGAGGTTCTCACCACTCACGTATGCCTTCAAACGTGAAAGTCCCAAAGTCTTCAAGACGCTCTTGCTGAAGGTGTAAGCCAACTGTAAGTAATTGAGACGGATGAAAGAGCCATCCTCCACAAAGCGGTCACTACCCAAGGCATTGTAACCAGAGGCATAAAGCGCACGTGGCAGAATGTTCTCACCATTCAGTCCATCTCCTTCCTTACGCCAACGGAAGTTCACTGCCGTACTTTGGTTATCCGTACCATACATACTCTCAGCATTCAAGCGTGCCATGTTTACGATCTTGTTGCCATAACGATAGTTGAACTGCGTATTGAGACTCCACTGCTTGTAGTCAAGGCGGAAGCCGAAGCCGCCAATCAACTTAGGCAGAGAACTACCCAAATACTGGAAGTCGTACTCATCGATGCTACCATCGTGGTTGACATCCTCGTAGATGGCATCACCACCCGTGAAAGCATATTTAGTACCATTGTAGTCAAAGTACATTTGCTTAGGAGTACCATCAGCATTCATTACGACATGGCCTTGTGCATCATGCACCACAGGACAAGTACCGCCATTCTTCTGAGCAGTCTCATAGTTGTCATAGCTATAGTTATATACCCCTTTATACTTCAAACCATAGATAGCACCGAAAGGATTGTTGAGCATCACCATCGTAGGATAATATCCCTTGGCTGGTTTCTTGGTACCCGTACCATTGATGGAAGCCAAACGAGTCTCTTCCATCTCGGTGATGGTGTTGCGGTTGTTGGCGAAGGTGAAGTTCACATTCAACTTCAAGTCTTTTGCCAACTTCAAGCGATTCATGTTGAGGTTAATCTCATATCCCTCATTCTTCATGCTACCACCATTCTCATATGGCAAGGTCGTAAAACCTGAGGTAGATGGGATTCGTGGATTCTTGGTCAGCAAATCGCTCTTCTTCTGAGAATAGATATTCACATCCGCCGTAACCAAGTCATGGAAGAAGCCGATATTGAAACCAAAGTTCCATGCCGTATTCTTTTCCCATCGGAGGTCGGTCAATCGAATATTGGTAGGACGCATACCGATGGTACTGTTGTAACGACCATCTACGCCATAGATACTATAATAGGTACTACCACTACCAGGCTGAGAACCCGTGACACCCCAGCCGAACCGAATAGCCAACATACTCATCCATTTCTTGATATTCTTCATGAAGTTCTCGTCAATGACATTCCAACGAGCGGAAGTGGAATAGAAGTAGCCCCAACGATGATTAGGTCCAAACTTGGTACTACCATCACCACGAACACTGAAATCCAAGGAATATCGTTCCATGAAAGAATAGTGCGCCTGTGTTACCCAGTTGGCACCACGCCAATGTCCAGCACCAGTTGTTGTCTTATTCAGATAGCCTCCAGATGCTGCATTGGTAATAGTTCCTGTCGGCATCAAGTATGAAGCAATGTTCTGGTTAGAAGATGTACCTGATGTTACCTCGCCTTGGAACAACATTCGCAAAGAATGGTTCTTGTTGTTGAAATGCGGAATGAATGTCAAACGATGACGCGTGGTAAAGGCAAAACTCTTGTCGAAAGAGGAAGATGCCGTATTGATGCCACTCTCACGTTGCTTCCAATCGATGTCCGCCAATTCCCATGGGCGATTGGCATCGGCATTCTTGTTGTAAATACTCAACACTACTGTTCCATTATAATTGAGCTGGGTCTTTTCTTCTTCCAATCCCAACAATCGATATTGAAAATCAAACTGTGGAACCACTTGATAAGTTCTATCCTCGTTCTTAGCCAAGTAAGCGGAAGCTACAGGATTGACCAAACTGCGTTGACCAGCCATCTCGTCCACATCACCCTCATAACTTGCCACAAACTTAGGTATCTTGTAATATGTACCCAAAGAATTGCCGTAGGCGTCTTGCTCATACACAGATAGGTTAGGCATCTTGCGATAAGCAATGGAAAGCAAGTTGTCGCTATTCTTTTGGTTATCCGTGTAGGTCAAAGAAAAGTTACTTGAAATCTTGATACGGTCGCTCACGAAGTAATCGAGCGCCATACGAGTGGAGAAACGGTCATACTTCTGTCCGATGACAGAACCAATGTTATGGTCGTAACCTGCGGAGATACGATAGTTGGCTTTCTCACCACCACCTGACAGAGAGACATAGTGGTTTTGGAAAAGACCAAACTGTGTCACTTCCTTGCGCCAGTCTGTATTATTATTGAACATCTGATACTCCGACCAAGTAGGATCGTAGTTGAGCATCGGCTGACTGTCTGGATTCTGGTCACGATTGAAGAGTTCCTCCTTCATCAACATCGTATATTGGTCACCATCCAAGAGGTCGTATCCCTTAGGTTGATAAGTACCCTTGAGTTTCAAGCCGTATGAGATTCTTGGTTTACCACGCTGTCCACGCTTGGTCACGATACTGATGACACCATTGCTACCACGAGCACCCCAAATGGCGGTGGCAGCTGCATCTTTCAATACAGAAATACTCTCAATATCCTCTGGATTAATAGACAACAACTCCGAGAACTTTTCGTCAGTCATATTGCTGTAGTCGATATCATCATTAGCATCGGTCTCGAAGATGTTCCCATCCACGACAATCAAAGGCTCGGAATTACCATAGATGGAAGAAGCACCACGAAGGCGCATGGTCGTACCAGAAGCCAAGTTACCAGAATTGAGCGTAATGCCCAAACCTGCGATACGACCTTGCAAAGCCTCATCAATCGAAGTGAAGGAAAGTCCCTCAAACTCCTTGGTACTGATGGTCTGCATGGCAGAACTTTGCTCACGCTCTGGAATATCAAGGCCACCGGTGAAAGCTTTCTGCTTGGCTTGTACCACAACCTCTTTGATTTGCGTGTTGCTTTCCAAAGACACATCATACACCTTGGTATTACCTATGGTAAAAGTCTTGTTCTTGTAACCCACATAGCTGAAACGAATCTTATGCTTCTGATCACGTATCTTCAGCGAGAAGTTACCATTGAGGTCAGTCACCGCCGCCTCAACGACACGGTTGGAAGCATCCAACTCCACAACCTGTCCACCCACGATAGGTCCAAACTCATCTTTCACCGTACCACTGACGGTGAATCCTTGTGCCAATGCCGACAAAGGAAGAGCCAACATCATGGAGAATAAGAAATATCTAAACTTAGACATATTTTATATTGTCGTTTTATTGTTATTACTTAATTGAGTGTCCCTTTATTAAAGTGCTATATCCACCTTACCGTCTTTTTTCAAACAGAGGCACTTGGCATCATAGATGAGAGGGAACTTGATTTCATGGACTACCGCCCATGACGAAGTCTGTATGCTTCCTGTTGCATCTTTCTGACTGAAAGAATATTCACGTACGAGCTGGTTGCTATTGGCATCTTTCACCACCTGTGCCACACCATTGTTGCACCAAGCTGCCTTATAGTTACCTGTTACAGTTATATCAGAGCCTGTACTTTCCACCTGAACCTTGTAACTGGTTCCCTTGGCACTACCATCCGTATAAGTGGCAGAAGTTTCATACGACTCCTTTGACTTGGCATCTCCTCCGAGGAAGATGGAGTTGTCTTGAATGTGATATTTCAAGAAGTTGGCAAGTCTTTGGCGACATTCCTTTTGCAAGGCTTCCACATCCACATCATCGCCATATACATTTGGCAAGTTGTCGATGGCATCCCAAGTCAAGAGACCGTTGGCAAAAGCCTTCTCCATTGCCGCATTGTCTGGAATGTAGCAAGTATAATGATAAGACTTGAAGCAATTCAAAGTCTCACCATCCATGCTTTTGGCATCAGTCTTCAGTATGGCGTAACGATCAGGAGCATTCTCCAACAATTCATAGAACTTACTAAAGTTTGGATTTGACTTGAGTATGGAAATCAAAGACTTAAAGGTAGGCTGAACCATTTGGTTGACAATATAATAGTTACCATTGTCCTTTGCTACACATTCCGTGGCACTTACCTTCCGACCTGTTACTTGGTCAACGAATTGGGTGTTATCGCCACTTCCACTCACTTCCATCGTACCATTGTTCTTCGTCATGACACGTGTGGTCTTTCCATCTATCAAGTTGCCATAGTTGATGTCGCGTGGCAAAGTACAGAAGTCCAGCAAGTCTTGCAATCTGTTCTTGATGACGGCATCGCTTACTGTACCACGGCCACTCTCCTTGCAGCCTTCGAGACCTCCAACCTTCTTGTCGTAAGTATAGGAATAGGCCTTCACCTTTTGGTCTGTCTCATCGTAGAAGAACTTAAACCACTTTGGATTAGCACTATTGTAGCTAACAGGGTCAATGTAGTGACTCAATGCCTCATCAGAAAGAATCAAGAAATTATAGAAGCTCACCATGGATAGCAAATATGGTTTGAAACTACAGTTTTCTATCGCCCAGCGCATAATCTTCAAATTGTTGTCCACCAACACTGGGGCAAAGACGGAACGATATGCCGCAGGAGCATATACCTTGTTCATCACATAAACTGCACCATTGTCGCAAACACCTGTAGCTCCCTGCACAATGTCTGCCTTGTCAAGTCCGATGGCATCCTTGGCATCATCAAGTACATTGGCAAAATGACTTGGCAAGGTATTGAGGAAAGAGTATTGGATGTGGTTGTTGAGTAGCTCTGCCAATACATTGTTAGGTACATTCTCGAAAGGCTCACCTGGATAGCGATTGCGCAAGAAAGCACCTGCATCCCCATTCCAATAATTCAAGAGAGCCTCATCTGTAGGAGCAAAGATAGCCCCCATGTCGAGACCCACTTCTCCACTCTGCACATAGTCATGCTTGCTTGGGTCGAGACGAAGGGTTGCATCTACCGTAACACCATTGCTCGTATCAAAGCCCTTTCCATCAACTCCTTTGTAGAAGTATTTGCGAACATAAACGGAGTCACCGCCAGCCAAAGGACCATACAAGCCATTGGATGCATACCTATCGCTCAAGTTCTTGTAATTTTCCGATATTGACTTATCAGAAACAACCGTAGAGAATCTATCAACGAGATGGCTAAACAGATTGGTCTTTCCATTGGAAGCAAGATAATCCGCCATATTAGGTAATGGAGCCGGCACACCGTCCATCACATTGAGATAACCATTCTGGCAAGTCACATTACCCTCACGCACCTTCACATTATTTATATATACATCATCCGTATTAAACTGGCGACCTCCAAAGAGATAAGAGAAATCCTCCGCAGTCATGCCCTTAGTCATCATCTGACGCCAAATGAAATGCACCATAGGTCGCTTGCCGTCATCTATGAGATTGAAGGTATTCTCATTCTTGTCACGCAGATACTTCCAGAAATCTCCTGCCACAGAAGCCTCTGGCAACTGTGCCTTATGGATATAAGGAATAGAATCATACACCGTCCAAGAGGTATTGGTACGACGCATGATTTGTCCCTTGGTCACGCCACCAGAACTGGGCTGGTTGGTTAGCATGTCAAGCACATAGGCATTGGCCAACATACTGGAGTTAAACAAGTACTTCTTGGTAGAAGCAGGGATATGGTTCTCATCAATGCCATGCTCCTGAAAGTAAGCCCGCATGGCATCATCATCAGCAGCGAAAACTGTTACACTACCCGTCTTCTTGAGAAAGTCGGTCTGTCCCAAGTCCTCAGCCATGCCCAAATAAATACTGAAGTTACCACGACTTTGGAGTTCATCGTAGATGCTCTCTCCCAACCATGCAGGCTTGCCCCAATCATCATTGTCAGAACAAGAGCATAGCGACAAAGTCATGCCCAAGAAAAGGGGAGCCATGTGCAGCCAGCCTTTCCGTCGAAGTCTCATATCAACTTTATGCATATTATAATAGATTTTAATGTTTCTAATTTCTTTTGCCTTCTACTACGATTGAAAGAAAAGAATCACTTACGAGAAAGACAGAAAAAGGCGACGAATGTCACAAAGGCATTCGTCGCCACAACTATTCAAACCAACTGCTCTATCAAGCAGTTTTATTTAACTACCAATTTCTTGGTAATCGTTTTCCCTGAACGTAATTTGTATTTCACCAAGTTCACACCATGGGTCTTTCCACTTGTTTGTACACCAGCCAAATTGTAGTATTCAACGTTTACTACCTCATCACTATCAACAGAATCTACTTGTTCTATACCAGTAGAAATTTCATCAGAACTTACAGGTATCAAGACGAATGGGAAAGAGGTCAGGTTTACCGTTCCCTTGAGCAAGAAGTTCAAATCGTCATCAACTGTCCAATAACTTGTTGAAGCTGTATTGATAGCAACATAGTCTGAACCTACCAACTTTCTTACATAGTAAGCAGAAGTACTGGAAGACTTCATCACACCACTTGCGTCCAAATAAGTCTTGGTACCTACCAAGGAGACGAAATTGTGTTTTTTGTATGCCTTACCTAAAGCTGTTTTTGGCACAATATGCCAAACCTGAGTTGCATCATACTTGCCATCATCAGACTTTTTGGCTGTAAATATCGGTTTCTCACTCGTTACATCATTGGTGAGATATACATCATGCACTGCATCATAGATAGCGTAATTGCCATCCTCCACCGTACCAAATGTCTCTTCTGGAAGTACCACAGAGAATGTCATTGTCTCATCCAATCCTCCGTCTGCAGTAACATGCACAGTATAATCCTTGCTGGTATCAAGGGCATCCACGATCATGTATTTGCTTGTGCTGCCATCAGCCCACTCGTATTTCACGTTGCAGAGTTCCGATGGTACGTATGCATAGAAAGCATAGTTGTCGCCAACACTTCCTATAAAGGAAAGGGAATCGGTAATCAACTCATTATTAACCAAAGCCTGAGGCTGCAAACTTTTCAGATGAAGGCGGAAGGTCATCGTTTGTTTCACACCGCTTTGGTTGATGTATTGCCCTTGCACTTCCATTTCGGAAGTAACGGAAGGGATATGCAACGTCACAGTTTTCTCGCCTGTATTCCAAGAGCCTTCGCCCCAACCGCCACGAGTACCTACGGTCAAATCCACACTACTGCCATAATATACAGTTGCCTCGTTGGTGCCTACGACATTTCCATTGCTCTTGATAGAACCGGTCATGGTAACAGGAGAAGCATCACCTTGTGAAGCGATGGCAAACACCTGCTCACTTTTTACGCCATACTCGTTCGTATAGGTGACACGATACAAATAACTCTTATCTGTTGTCACTGTAATATCCTTGGTTGTCTCACCTGTATTCCATTGCCATTTACCAGTATCGGTAACTCCTGCAGGGAGTTGAGGACAGAGTTTCACGGTCTCGCCTGCAGGCACACCCATATTGGTATTCACTTGGTAAGTACTACTGATGCCTCCCAATTCATTGTGTTCAATAGTCTCACCCTTGTATTCCATCTTTGGTGTCAACAAGGTAGGCCGCTCATTCTCATCCGCCATCTTATCGTAGGTACACATCAAGGTAGTATAGCCCATGTGGTCGTATGCGCCACTGCTACTGCCACCAGGTCCGGCATCAATACCCATCTGTTCCAATGCCATCTCTGCAAAAGGCATCTTCACACCTTTCACACCTTCATAGTGTCCGATGATACGAGCCCAATAAGGACGTGTCTGACCACGAGAACCAGCATTAGGAGCAGTTTGGTTCCATGTTCCATGCCATGCGGTACGACAATCAGCATAGTGATAAGTTACCCAAGGAAGATCATCAAGTTTGGCATTGTTGTAAGCGGCGGTAAACTCAATACCTGCAGCCATGCGATTGTCATGATAGGAAAACAGGTCATCACCTTGGTTCCATGCCACCTGACAAATATCCACAGCCAAGCCTAATGACATGGTGGCATGACCTTGGTCACGACCACTTTCCTGCATCTGACCAACCTTGCCATATGCACCTGTCTCTCCCTCATACGCTGCAACATTTGGAATCAAATTATCAATATACTCTGTCAAACCATTGTTCCAAATATCTGTTTCCGTTCTTTTCTGCCCAGGACAACTACCTGTCAAAGCCGCCAAATCATATTTTACGAAAGAAAGGCCTTGATTATAGATGAACACATCGTCACAAAGCACACCGATGGAAACCAAACAGAGCGCATTGCAAAGTCCCCAGTTGCTCCAATAATGTCCAGGACGGTCGCCTGCAGTGCCCCAACCAGCGCCAGGTTTATTGCCACTATTCTCCCAAGTGGCATTTCTACCACGTTGGAAACCTACAGCAGAAGGATACCACACATCGAGCATCCACTGCTTGAAAGCCTTGAAATCTTCAGCTTCCCATCCTTCATAATCACGCATCAACTCTGCAGCTTGCGCAAACTCATAGCCATAAAGACCTGCCGCCAAAGCATAATTACTATTACCACTGATTCCTGTACAAGTACGAGCCCACGCATTGAGTACCTCAACCGCATGATTGGCACATGCCTTGTTATCTTCCAATTTCCATCGTAGTGCATTCTGGTATGCTATCGTTGCTCCACGAGCAGCATTGATATAATTCTCCGCACCAGCACCACGAATAATCGTCTCTACTGGATAGGAAGCAGCAGTAGGCTGAGCATACGCCGCATTTCTCAAAATCTCGTATGCTTGCATCACTTTCTCATTAGTCCCTGCTGCAATCTGAGCACGCACACGGTCGAAGTCTGCCTGGGTATGCAAACCACCAGGATGCTTGAAACCACGGTTGGTATCATATACCGGCATCTGTGCCGTCTGCGTAAAGACAAAACCACTGGTAGCCTTGAAAGTATTGATAGCCGTTTGTAAAGTTTCCTTATAATCATCTATGGCATATTGAGAAAGTGTTTCGTTCTCCTTCCCTTTAATCATTTGATAAGTATCTCTCAACAAACTTACAGCAGCCGAAGGATAAACAGAGGTATCGCCATCCAACAATCCCTCTGTTTCAGAAAGCAAGGCATTGAGAGAAGTCAAGTCGCCTTGTTCTCCATGCTTATAAGCATTATCTATATCATCAACATCCAATGACAATCTTGTAATTTCCGAAGTTGCCAAGGCTCTTCCATACACTCTGACATCTGCCACCTTGGTGTTCTGCAAATAAGCATCCCCAGAAAAAGGAGAACGACCTATCCACATATAATTAGGTTTGTTATCGGCAAAAAGGGTTGCAGCAGGTGTTGTGCTTGCAGATCCTATCTTTTGTCCATCTATATATAATGTACCGGTAGAGCCATTTTGCACAAAGACAACACTTACCCAACGTCCTTTGGCAGAAGCACTTCCCACCTGGATTCCTGTTTCATTGTTATATCCACCAGTGGAAGTTGCGAAACGCTGTGCATTGACACGATAGGCAGAATACGCTCCTGCAGAACCACTGCAAGTTTCTGCTGTACTAAAAGCAAAAAGAAAATTGCCTGCCCCTGTGATAGTTTGGTTGGAAGCTACATAGTAATACATGCTCACGGTATAATCACCGCAAGCAGCCAAAACTTTTCCCGCATCAGTGCCCATATCCAAATAACCATTGCTACCACCAAGGTCAAGGAAGGAAAACTTATCTACCTTCACCACCTTGGCATTGTTTTTGAGCGTTCCCACGATAGTTCCACCCGAGACCGTCTCTTTTACACTCGTTCCTGATACATTCGAAAAATCGAAATGCAACCTCAGTCCTGTATCATCTGCCCATGCTCCCAGAAAGCAAAACAAGGCGACAATCATCAAAAGGAGTCGATTTTGTTTCATATACATTATTTATATTAAAAGGTTTAATCTTATTACGATTTCATTTACTCTCTCTTACTACGAACATCTACACCAAAACACTTACAAACGATTTTCATTAAGTGTTTTTCTTTCGTAATACGTACTATTATCAAAACAACATAAAAACATCATTATGAAGAAGACATTACTGACATTATCGCTATGCCTTGTCTGCTTAGCCACTTTTGCCAAAGACCGTTTGGTGACATCAAAAACTCCAGCAGGCATTGAACTTAAGAATGATTTCAAGGTACAAGCACGTGTAAACGGTGGCGAATGGCAAGACATCGACACCTACGCCTTCAAGGTGGATAGAGTGGCAAATGCCAAGCACAATGTGGAGAAAACCTCCGTAGCTAAATTCGAGTTCGAAGGAAAAGTAGAAATACAGGTAAAGAGCTTGGCTCAGGATATCAATAGTTATAAGATTCGCCCGAATTCCTACGGAATCAAGGCAAAGCAAGAGGGCAACACACTGACATTCTCTCTCGACCGCCCTCGCTACCTCTCCGTGGAAATCAACGGCAACATCTACCAGAATCTCCAAATCTTCGCTGATAACGTATTAGAAAAACCTAAGGTAAAAAAGAAAAAGGACCTGATGTATTTCGGCCCTGGCGTACACGACTTCAAAGGTGATTCCATCCATATTGCGTCAGGCAAGACTGTTTTCATTGATAACGGAGCTGTTATCAAAGGTTGGCTCTCCACTTATGGATCTCGTGATGTCAAGATTATCGGCCATGGCATCGTTATGCCTGGGCACCATGAGGGCATCATGGTGAGATATTCCAAGAATGTCTATATCGACGGTCCGCTCACCACCCAGTTGCCTATCGGCGGAAGTGATTCCGTCACCGTGAAGAATGCCAAGGTAATGAGTTGGTACGGTTGGGGCGATGGATTCAACATCTTTGCCAGCAACAACGTGTATCAAGAGCATCTCTTCGCTCGCACCAGCGATGACTGCTCCACCATCTACTGCACCCGCAAGAACTATCATGGCGGTTGCAAGAACATCACCATCAAGGACTGTGTCTATTGGGCTGATGTGGCTCACCCTATCATGATCGGCCTGCACAGCGAGACACCTGACTTGGAGGAAGTAACCAACGTGCTCTACAAGGATATCGACATCTTGGAACATTGTGAGAACCAGATAGACTACCAAGGCTGCATCGGCATCAACGATGGCGACAACATCTTGGTAAAGGGTGTTACCTTCGAGAACTTCCACATCGACAACATCCGAAAGGGAATGATTCTCAATATGCGAGTATGTTTCAACAAGAAGTATTGCACCGCCCCTGGTCGTGGCATCGAGGACATTACTTTACGAAATATCGCCTATACAGGCAAAGAACCTAATATGGGCATCATCGCAGGTTACGACTCTAACAGAAAGGTGAAAAACATTCATTTCGAGAACTTCTCCATCAATGGCAAGGTTATCTCGGATGACATGGCAGGAAAGCCTAAGTGGTATAAGACCGCCGACATGGCGAATATCTATCTGAACGACCATGTTGAGAATGTGATATTTACAAAATAAAACAAAATCAATATGGAAAAGAATTATAAGCATTTTTTGATATTCTTCGGACTATCACTTGTGTTGTTCTTTGTAACAACAGCATTTAACGCCTTTCGTTCCATCTATCTCTCGTCATGGATAGATAGTGTTGCTTTCGCTTTATTGACATGGCTAAGTCTAAACAAATGCAAGGACAAGGGCATTCAAATGCCTCTAGTTCTCATTGCTATATTACTAGGTAGCATAATTTTGGAAGTTCCAGAAAGAATCATCCATTATGAGAGTACCTGTCACTCGCTATTAATTCCTATCATAAAAGCTATCAGCATTGTTTTGACTGCGGTTTGCTTTCATAAAAGAAACCTTGCAATCATTATTATCTCAATAGCTGTGATTGCCCTTCTAAACACTGTAGGGCAAATGGAATGGATTGCTTTTTGTGACAAATAATCGAAAATAAGCAATAATTAATTAGAGGACATTATACTTTGAAAAGCGTAATGCCCTCTTTTTTACATATCTCTTCTTCTAACTTTCTTTAAAATTCCAACAGCAATGATGCTACATTTACCCCCTAAACAAATTGGATAACGCATAAAGGGGATTCACTATTATCTCTTTCCCCTTTGGGCTTATAAATTCTCCAAAATTCTCCAACGAACAACGAATAGCATACTTAATATGCTCTTTCTCCATAAAAACATAAAGACTCGCCATCGAACCTCGTAATCCCGACTTTACCTCCAACGGCACAATGTCTATGCCACGAGACAAAACATAATCTACCTCCGAGACCGTTCCACGAGATAAGTTTTGCCAATAATACAAGTCATGTCGCTCATTGGATGACATATACTTGAGTAATTCCAAACCTGCAACCATCTCTGTCAAACTTCCTTTATCCACCAAGTCTGCTGCATTGGCAACCAACAATTCTTTCACAAGAGCATTCGTAGTGTCACCTATTCCCAATAGATTTAACAGAAAACCATGGTCTATCAAATTGTACTTTACAAACTTCGGATTGATTTCCGCACCAAGCGGAATACCATTAGCAGCAGTATGCCAAACAGGTATAATGACACCTGCATCTCTCAACATCTCCAAGGCATTCTTCACTTGTGCCGTCGTATATTCCCCTTCTACTTGGCTATACACAAATTTACTCCCTATCTGATGAGCTACACTAAACAAAGTTTGTCGCAACAACACTGGGTCTGTTTTTGCTTTATACTTCATAAAGTCATCTATATAAGTTTGCTTTAACTCACTAAGAATCTGGTCAACTTCCAAAAAGCTCTTAGTTTTGACGTACTTAGCTACAGCCGCAGGCATCCCTCCTATAAGCAAAAAAGAACGGAAACGCTCTACTAGCCTCTCATAAAATGCACTCATCAACGGTTTCTGAGGAGTAGCATTCTGTTTTATCCCGACTAAACTATCCTCACCTAAAGCATATAAGAATTCGTCAAAAGACATCGGATATACAAACATAGAACGAATGCGTCCCACTCCATAAGCCCCTAAGTCTTTCAAAGCAAACTCCAAGAGAGAACCTGCCGCGATGACATGGAGTTCGGGATAATCCTCCTTGAAGAACCACAAACTGTGTATCGCATTTGGACATGCTTGTATTTCATCCAAAAATAAAAGTGTTTTGCCTGGAAGAACTGGTACCTTGAAGTATGCAGACAACTGCTCTGAAATAAACTTTACGTCCAAGTCGGCATCAAAGAATTCCTTGACAGCTTTGTCTCGTTCAAAATTTACTTCCAAGAAATAAGGAAAGGATGCTCCCAAATGCCTAATGGAACTTGATTTTCCCACCTGTCGTGCTCCCCTAACAAGCAATGGCTTATGTTCGTCCGAGTTCTTCCACGCTTCCAACTCTTTATCTACTTGTCTTTTCAGATACTCCATTTTTGCTATTTCATTGATTTATAGTGCAAAGATAGTACTTTAATCTGAATCAAAGGATATTATTTAAGTATAATTATGAAAAAGTCAGAGGCTTTTTACGAGTGTTTTATAAAAAAGTCAGAGACTTTTTACGAGTGTTTTATAAAAAAGTCAGAGACTTTTTACGAGTGTTTTATGAAAAAGTCAGAGGCTTTTTACGAGTGTTTTATGAAAAAGTCAGAGGTTTCTTCAATCTCATCATCATCTGAATGAAGCTTGGTATCATGATGCAGAGCGAGAAGCCTACCGCATAATACATCGTCTTCTCATCACCATGGAAGAGGTCAATAAGCTTGCCATTGCTCTGAGGCAGGAGGTTGCACAAGATGTAAGCCATCGTATTGATGACCCAGTGCATCAAGATGCCAGGCACAAGACTCTTGGTGCGATAATACATCCAGCCCAACAGTAAGCCCATCAAGAGAGCGTTGATAAACTGGGCAGTATTGCCATGAGCCACGCCAAAGATTGCCGCAGAAATCATGATAGCTACCCAATGGTTCTTCTTGCTCATCATACCCAACAAAGTACGAAGGATAGCACCACGGAATACGAATTCCTCTGTCAATGGTGCCATTATACCTACCGCCACATAGCCCCATGGCTCCTTCATCAGACCCTCGAAAATCCGTTGGGTATCCGCATCCATCTCGACGCCCAATTGCTCGTATGTAAACTCCAACGGAATGATGGTGCCAAGGGTAAACAAGGCTACCCAAAAAAGAGAAGCCCATGGCTTGGAAAGCAAATAATCGCGAGTGAGTGGTGTCCACTTGGTCTTTAGGAAGATGACAAGCGTGATAACGCTGCTAAACACGGTGGTAAGAGCCGCCAAGACTGGGTTGTTTCCTGTTTCAATAGCATGCAAGACAGACGTATAAGCCTCGCCCTTGATTGCCGCCCAGATTCCAATGCCAGCGTATGTCACTATCATCTGTGCCACCACAAATATAATAATGTATAGGATTACATCTAATATCCCTTTTTTCAAATTAATCTTTGCCATAACGTAATCTAATGTACAATTTATAATGAATAATGTATAGCCTTCTTACTCTAAGAAGGACATTGATTTCATCGTTTTTCTCTATAAAAACGATGGTTCTATTCTTGCATTTCCTTCTCAAAGAGTTCGAGCACAGTCTTCTCATCCTCCTTCAACTGCGCAGCCAATTCCTCCGGACTATCAAACTTCCTTTCTCCTCTGATTCGCTTCACAAAACTGACGAGCAAAA
>ERZ808275.191-NODE-191-length-34750-cov-6.376567_pt1 | contig 34750 bp, 25 predicted proteins | sample MGYA00520894_ERZ808275 | MGnify/ENA primary metagenome ERZ808275 (study PRJEB31516, sample SAMN03275598) | gut metagenome | biome: mammalia-associated habitat; material: feces | host: Papio cynocephalus | place: Kenya | collected 2012-08-03 ... | reverse complement strand
ATGCATTCTTGCAATGCATAAATGTGTTAATGTTTGATGCGGTTGCCCTGATAAAATGCACAGGTATTTGCATATTTCATAAAAAAGATGTATCTTTGCACGCTTTTTCGGAAGAAAGAGACAGGAAAGATGGCGGAGTGGTCGATCGCGGCGGTCTTGAAAACCGTTGACCTGCGAGGGTCCGGGGGTTCGAATCCCTCTCTTTCCGCAGAAGAGGGTGTCTAACAAGTTAAAAAGAATACCTGTTCTTCAGAAAAAGATTGCTCTTGACGACGCGAGCCGCGTCGTCTCCCACCAAAATAAGAGGCTGCCTATACTTGTCAGACAGCCTCTTTTTTGTGCCAATTTTGCAGGAAGAATACATTTAACGGGCAACAGGGTATTCATATAGATGTTGGTCTCCAAGGAATCCTATGTCTCGTTTACTCTTTGACGATGCGAGACGCGTCGTCCCCATAAATGGTGTCATTACTTACCATAAAAGACCATTAGAAAGGTTCTGTTCATTATTTTTCTTAGGGGATATGTAATCTGCCATATAATTTTGAACCATTCGTTTTTATTACACGTTTTTGTCGGGCGGGATATTGCGCGGGATTTTTGTTGGTTTGTTTGCATAATTCAAACTTTTGGTGTACCTTTGTGCGCTAATATATCGTTTTCTCGACTATGACATCTACAGAATTACAAGGCATTAAACAGCGTTTCGAGATTATCGGCAACAGTCCGCTTCTGAACCGCGATATAGAGGTGGCCGTGCAGGTGGCACGCACCGACCTGAGTGTATTGGTTACGGGGGAGTCTGGCGTAGGCAAGGAGCATTTCCCGAAGATTATCCACGCATTTTCGGCACGCAAGCATGGTCCGTATTTTGCCGTGAACTGCGGTGCGATCCCCGAGGGTACGATAGACAGTGAACTATTCGGGCACGAGAAGGGTGCGTTTACCGATGCGAAAGCCGAGCGGAAGGGTTATTTTGAGATAGCGAATGGCGGGACACTGTTTTTGGACGAGGTGGGGGAACTGCCGCTCCAGACGCAGGTGCGGTTGCTGCGTGTACTGGAGACGGGTGAGTTTATCCGTATGGGGTCGAGTCAGGTGCAGAAAACGAATGTGCGTGTAGTGGCAGCCACAAACCTGAATATGCAGAAAGCCATTGACAACGGGCGTTTCCGCGAGGATTTGTATTACCGGTTGAACACAGTGGAGATACGTGTGCCAGCACTACGCGACCGCAAAGAGGACATTCCGTTGCTGTTCCGCAAGTTCTCGGTGGATTTCTGCAACCGCTACCAGATGCCGCCTTTGCGTTTGGACGACGATGCGACACGGTTGCTGCAGTCCTACTACTGGAACGGCAATATCCGTCAGTTGAAGAACATTGCAGAGCAGGTGTCGGTGATAGAAATGGATCATCACATCACCGCAGAGACGCTGCACCGCTACCTGCCTGACAACGAGCGTCAGAACGGGATGGTTGTTTCGTCGCAAACCGGCAGCAACAGTGTTGGGAAAGACTATTCACACGAGATAGGTATTCTCTACAATATGATGATGAAGATACAGCAGGAGATGCGCGATATGAAGGCACAGATAGAGGCTGCGCCGCATACGACGGAGCAGCAGCCACTGTATTCCCCCTCCACTGTAGCGCACACATTGGTACAAGACACAAGGAGGCATAATTCCGACGAGGTGCAAGAGGCTGAGATGGTCAATCCGGAGGCAACGCACCACCTGCAGAGTTTAGAGGATACACAGCGCAAGATGATAGAGCAGACTTTGGAGCGGTGCAACGGCAACCGGAAAGCCGCAGCCGCACAACTCGGGATATCGGAACGGACATTGTACCGGAAAATAAAGGAATATGGGTTGTGATTTTATTCTCCGTTAATTACCGTTAATTGGTCGTTAATTCTTTATGGAACATAGGAACATATAATTAACCATATAATTAACATAAGTTCAATATAAAACTCCTTTGCCGCAAAGCGGCAAGAAATCTAAATAAATCTTTGCTTTTGCAGCCATAAATTGCCATAAATCTTATTCGCCTACGGCGGCAAAGCAATTATGCTTATATTGAACTGACATATAATTAAACCATTAAAGTATTAACGGGTAATTTGTGGATGATTATATGTTCCAAAAACGTTAGTTCTATGCAGAAAATGTATCAGATATTGTTGTCGGGTGTATTGGCTTTATTGTTGCAGGGGTGTGCCATATCGTATAAGTTCAACGGGGCGAACATTGACTATGCGACGACACACTCGATTTCGATTGCAGATTTTCCGAACAATGCGGCGATGGTGAACCCCGCGCTGAGCAACGACCTGAGCGAGGGCATACGCGACCTGTTTCAGCGTCAGACCCGTCTGCAAGTGCTGCGCAAGGGCGGCGATCTGGAATTGGAGGGAGAGATAGTAGGTTACGACCTAACGGCAATGGCGATTTCGGCGGACAGTTATTCGGCAGAGACCAAACTGACGATACGTATTCAGGTGCGTTTTACGAACAATATCCATCCCGAGGAGAGTTTTGAAAAGACGTATAGTGCGTATCAGACGTTTGACTCGTCGCGTATGCTGAGCGATGTGCAGGACGAACTATGCGCCACGATGATAACCGAACTATCGGAGAGTATCTACAACGACACCGTGGCTAAATGGTAAACTTGAAGAAAGGATTATTTCTATATTTGCTTTTGTGGGCGGTATGCGGGCAGACGATTGCCCGCAATGTGCGTATATACGGGTATGTAACCGACAGCGAGAACCGAGGCATTGAACTGGCGAATATAACGATTGCGGAAACGACAACGGGTACAACCACCAACAAAAACGGCTACTACGAACTGCTGTTTGCCGACCGAGACACGGTGGAACTGGTGTTTTCGATGATCGGTTATACCACTATCCGCCAGCGTATTATCAATCCGCAGGAGGTAATGAACATCAACGTGGAAATGCCCACCGACGAGCAATGGATTGAGGAGGTAGAGGTGCGCGGACTGAAACGGCAGGACGGCACTATGGGGAGCATAGAGGCACAGACCACGCGTGTAATGCCCGATGCGACGGGCGGTTCGATAGAGAGCCTGCTGATTACGTTTGCGGGTGTGAACCAGAACAACGAACTCTCGTCGCAGTACAACGTGCGCGGTGGCAGTTTCGACGAGAACCAGGTGTATGTGAACGGGTTGGAAGTACACCGTCCGCTGCTGATACGCAGCGGGCAGCAAGAGGGATTGAGTTTTGTAAACCCGTATATGGTGGAGAACGTGCAGTTCTCGGCAGGCGGGTACGATGCACAGTACGGCGACAAGATGTCGTCGGTATTGGATATAGAGTACAAGCGTCCCGACCGCTTTGAGGCAAGCGTGGGGGCAAGTCTGCTTGGGGCAAACGTGTATGTGGGGCACGGCGACAGTACGTATTCGCAGATGCACGGCATACGCTACAAGACGAGCCGCTATATGCTCGGTGCACTGGCAACGGCGGGCAATTATCAGCCGGATTTTATTGATTACCAGACCTATATAACGTGGGCAACAGGCAAAAAACGCCATCCGCAGAGCGACTGGCGGATGTCTTTTCTGGGCAATTTCAGTCAGAACACGTATCGCTTTACCCCAGAATCGATGATTGAGAGTTTCGGCGGACAGGATGCCAAGCACTTGCAGATCTTCTATGACGGGCAGGAGAAAGACCGCTTCACTACGGGATTTGCGGCTCTCGGTGCACACGGACACGTGTCGAAAGAGGTGGAATTGGGTTTCGACCTGAGCGGTTTCTACACCTACGAACAGGAGACCTACGACATCACGGGCGAGTATTACCTGACCGACAAACCGCTGGACAGTATCCGCGGGGAAGTACCCGAGATAGGCAGCGGTGCGACGAGTATCACCGCCACGACAACGGGCGTATTGGGTACGGGTGTATATCACCAGCATGCCCGCAACCGCCTGCAAGCGGGGGTGGTAACGCTTTCGCACTCGGGGAAATGGAAACACGCAGACAACACGCTGAGTTGGGGTGTGAGCGGACAGGCGGAACTGATAAAAGACCATATCAGCGAGTGGGAATGGCGCGATTCGACGGGGTACAGCCTGCCGAACAATAATAAGGAGATGTTGCTCTATTATACAATGAACGGCGACAGCCGGATGCAGTCGGCACGCATACAAGGCTATATACAGAATACCCACAAATGGAATACGGAGAAGGGGCAGGTGATACTGACCGTTGGCGGACGTTTGCAGTGGTGGAGCCTGAACAACGAGGTGCTGCCGAGTCCGCGGGCAAGCATAGTCTATAACCCCGGTTGGAAGCGCGATTTCAGTTTCCGCCTTGCCACGGGTCTCTATTACCAAGCCCCATTCTACAAGGAGTTGCGCGATACGCTGACGGGCGATGACGGTGTAACACGTATCAAACTGAACAAAGACCTGCGGGCGCAACGCTCCGTACATGTGGTATTGGGTGGCGACTATTATTTCCGCGCATGGGGGCGTCCGTTCAAACTGACGGCAGAGGCATACTACAAGTATATTGACCGTATGGAGAGTTATACGGTGGACAATGTGCGGGTGCGCTATTCGGGGCAGAACGATGCCTTCGGATATGCTGCTGGACTGGACCTAAAACTCTACGGCGAATTAGTGCCCGGTGCAGACAGTTGGATCAGTTTCTCCACGATGTCCGCCCGCCAGCGTCTGATTGATCAGCCCGAACTCGGTTGGATACCCTCGCCGCAAGAACAACGGTACTCGTTCTCGATGTTTTTCCAAGACTATATCCCGCAGTTTCCGCAACTAAAATTCCATCTAAAGATGATTTGGAGCGACGGTATGCCTTTTGCCTCGCCGCGCAACCTTGCCAGTCAGAAAATGCTGCGTATGACCGACTATAGGCGTATCGACCTAGGAGCAACCTACGCTTTCAATGCCAAGACGGCGAAGTTTATGCGTGCCCCAAGTGCGAAACATATCGCCGAATGGGCGGTACAGTTTGAAGTATTCAACTTAGTGGACTGGCGGAACGTGAACTCATATTTCTGGGTAAGCGATGCCTACGGCAACCAATGGGCAAGCCCCAACTACCTGACGGGGCGGCGGTACAATCTGAAGATAACGGTGGACCTGAAGTAATGAATGTGTAAATGTGTAAATGTGTAAATTATGGCAAAGGATAAGGAACAGACTCCGATGATGAAACAGTTTCGGGACATCAAGGCGCAGTACCCAGATGCGTTGCTACTGTTCCGTTGCGGCGATTTCTATGAGACCTACTGCGAGGATGCCCTGCGTGCCAGCAAGATACTAAATATCACGCTGACCCACCGCAGCAACGGTGCCGGCGGGCTCAACCAGACGCAGGAGATGGCGGGGTTTCCGTTCCATGCGCTTGATACCTATCTGCCCAAACTCGTGCGTGCGGGCTTGCGCGTGGCTATATGCGACCAGTTGGAAGACCCGAAACTGACCAAGAAATTAGTCAAACGCGGAGTCACGGAGTTGGTTACGCCGGGTGTCAGTTACTCCGACACCACCCTCACACAGAAAGAAAATACATGGGTCGGCTGTCTCCATTTTGCCAAACATTCGATAGGTATTGCCTTTCTTGACATCTCTACGGGCGAGTTCCTCGCCGCCGAAGGATCGGCCGACTACATCGACAAACTGCTAACCGACTTTGCGCCCAAAGAGGTGCTCTTCCTGCGCGGGAAGAAACCCGAGTTTGAAGCCCGCTTCGGCAACAAGTTCTTTACATTCGAACTCGAAGACTGGATGCTCACACCCGAATCGACACAGGAGCGATTAGAGAAACAATGGCAGGTGAAGAACCTCAAGGGGTTCGGACTTGACAAGATGCCCAACGGCGTAGTTGCCGCGGGGGGTATCCTCCATTACCTGGATATGACGCAGCACCTGCAAACGGGTCATATACAGCACCTGAGCCGTATAGAGGAAGACAAATACGTATGGCTCGACCGCTTTACCATTCATAACCTCGAACTCCTCGGCGGGCAGACGGCAGAGAGCAAGACGCTCTACGATGTCCTCGACCATACCATTTCGCCGATGGGCGGACGCCTGCTGCACCGCTGGATCGCCCTTCCGCTCAAGGATGTGCGTCCGATACGCAACCGCCAGTCGGTGGTGGAGTATTTTTTCCGCCACCCCGACGAGCGCGACCTGCTACGGGAGCAGATAGGACAGATACAGGATATGGAGCGCATCGTGAGCAAGGTCGCTACAGGGCGCATCGCTCCGCGTGAGATGGTGCAACTCGCCACCGCCCTGCGTGCGCTGGTCGCTATCCGTGAGGTGTGCCTCGGAGCGGACGAAAACTCATACCTGCATCTCCTCGGCGAGCAGATAGACCTCTGCACCGAAATGCGCGAGCGTATAGAGCAGCAGATACAACCCAATCCGCCCGCTGTGCAAGGGCGGCCGAACGTGATTGCCAACGGTGTGGACAGCGAACTCGATTCGCTGCGCGACATACACACCAACGGCAAGGACTACCTGCTCCGTATTCAGCAGCGCGAGGCGGAGCAGACGGGAATACAGAGCCTGAAAATCGGGTACAACAACGTCTTCGGCTATTACCTGGAGGTGCGCAATACCTACAAAGACCATGTGCCTCAGGAGTGGATCCGCAAGCAGACACTCGTCAATGCCGAGCGGTATATCACAGAAGAACTCAAACAATACGAGGAGACAATCCTCTCTGCCGAAGAGAAAATACAGATTATCGAAAACCGCCTCTATCAGGAACTGATGCTGGCATTGAGCGAGTTTGTGCCGCAGATGCAAACCGATGCCAATGTGGTGGCGCAACTCGACTGCCTGCTCAGTTTTGCCACGGCTGCAGCAGAAAACAAGTACATCTGCCCCGATGTGAACGATAGTTTGGTAATTGATATCCGCCGGGGGCGGCATCCTGTAATTGAACAGCAGTTGCCTGCCGGCGAACAATATGTAGCGAATGATGTCCTTTTGGATAATAACGGACAGCAGATCATCATCATTACGGGTCCGAACATGGCCGGTAAATCCGCACTCCTGCGCCAAACGGCACTGATCGTGCTGATGGCGCAAATGGGCAGTTTCGTTCCCGCCGAGAGTGCATCAATCGGTATAGTGGACAAGATTTTCACCCGTGTGGGTGCCAGCGACAATATCTCGATGGGCGAGAGCACGTTTATGGTGGAGATGAACGAGGCGGCAAGTATATTGAACAACCTCAGCGAGCGGAGCCTTGTCCTCTTCGACGAACTCGGACGCGGCACCAGCACCTACGACGGTATCAGTATCGCATGGGCAATTGTGGAGTATATCCACGAGCAGCGCGGGCATGCCAAGACACTTTTTGCCACCCACTACCACGAACTTAACGAGATGGAACAGTCGTTCTCGCGCATACGCAATTATAATGTGTCCGTGCGGGAGGTGAACGGGAAAGTGATCTTCCTGCGCAAACTCGTCCGCGGCGGTTCGGAACACAGTTTCGGTATCCACGTGGCGAAACTGGCGGGTATGCCGGAGAGTATCATTATCCGTGCCAACGAGATTTTGCACGAACTGGAAGGAAACAGCAGTGCCGTATCGGGCAAAACCGACCATACCGGTGGCGATGCTGTCGTTTCTTCTGTTTTGGCAGAAAGCAACCATCTCCGCCAAAACATCAAGAAAGTAGGCAACGGCAAGGCCACAGTGAATGCCCCAGAGGGTATGCAACTCAGTTTCTTTCAATTAGACGACCCAGTCCTGGAGCAGATTCGAGACGAACTCACCCGTCTTGACATCAACAGCCTTACCCCTCTCGAAGCCCTCAACAAACTCAACGACATCAAAAAACTGGTGGGCGGCAAATAATAAGCACTATACAAAAAACACGGCAAGGAAATTTCCATGCCGTGTTTTTTGTATAGTGTATATGCTAAACGATATATTAGAAATTGTATGCTAATCCTACGCCGTTTTTGCTTGTCTGAATGCTCCAATACGGACGCACTTGCGCTGTGGTACAAGCCACATTATAGACATCCACACTATTGTGCATCTTTGCATAACCGACAGCAATAGTCGGAATAGAGGCTACGATACTGAATGCACCTACGTAGTAGAGTGCCGCCAAGCCCAATGTACTATTGACTGCAGTCATACTATCATCAGTAGTACCGTTAACCATACTTCCTGCAGTAGCAATAACGCCTATCACACCGCCTATCTCCAATCCTGCACCGATACCGAGCAAGCACCAACCGGCAGTAGCAGTCTTGTAACCGCTATTGGCTTTCTGCCACGCCGCGGGGCAGTTGGTTTCCAGAAAACGGATATAGGCTTTCTTGTCCATCGCCTGATTGCCCAGGAAATAGGTATTCCCGCTGCGGGTCAGTGCTTTCTGGTAATCCGTGCGAGTGGACGGGTCATTCTTATTGACCGTTACCTGATAGATGACATTCTCTTTCTCTTGCGGCACCTGTGCAAAACCTGCTACCGTTGATATCAACAGCACCACTACAAATAATGCTTTCTTCATACTTGTTTTGTGTTTAAGGGTTGAACAATATAAAGTCTTTAAGGTCTTAACGGACGACTTAATGATTATCGCAGTTTAGCCCCGAACTTCTCCTCAAAGGTCTTTTGCAAGCGTTGCATGATAGTTTCTATCTGCTTGTCTTTGAGCGTATTATCCGGATCTTGCAGAATAAACGAAAGTGCATACGATTTCTTGCCATTCTCGAGGTTCTTGCCCTCATAGACATCGAACAGATATACGTTTTTGAGCAACTTGCGCTCGGTCTCGAAGGCAGCCCGTGCGAGGTCTGCAAATTCCACCTGCTTGTCCACAAGCAGGGCAAAGTCGCGTTTTACCTCGGGGAACTTCGGCAGGTCGTTGATAACGGGTTTGTACTGCTTGTTTTGACGCAGGAGTTGCTTCCAGTCGAGGTCGGCAAAGAATACCGCCTCATCGATATCGAACTGTTTGGCGAGTTTCTTGTCCACAATCGCCAGTCGTCCCAACTCCTTGCCGTTCTGCGCCTTGAGTATCAAACCGTCGGAGAACAACTCGTTGCTGAACGTCTCCATAGTGCAATGTGCCACATCCACACCCATACGGGTTAGTACGCCGTTGACATATGCGTGGAGCATATAGAACGTGGTTTTCTCGCCTTTGTTGATCCACGACTGCTGCGTCTTGTTACCCGTCAGCCAAAGTGCCAAATGCGGTTCCTCGCTGTACTCTACAAGCGCATTCTCGGGGTTATGCTCGCGTGCGGCGGGGTTGGCGTGGTAGTGGTAGCAGTTGCCGAACTCGTAGAATTTCAGGTCGGCATTCTTGCGGTTGACATTGCGCTGGATACTCTCCAAACCGCCGAACAGCAGTGTCTGGCGCATTACACCGAGATCCTGGCTCAACGGATTCTTGATCTTCACACATTCGCCCAGCGGATAGGTCTGCAACGGCTCGTAGTATGCCACTTTGGTCAGCGAGTTATTCAGTATCTCATAGAAACCCTGCGCAGTCAGTTGCTCCGATATGCGGGTCTGCAACTTCTGCGGGTTGGGTTTCGGGCTGTAACTGAGGTTGGTATTTACTTTCTCGGGGAACTCCACATTGTTGTATCCGTAGATACGCAGAATATCCTCCACCACGTCGCACTCGCGCTGTACGTCCACACGGTAGCGCGGCACGGTGATATGCCAGTCGTCGCCCTCTTTGCTGACGATCTCCATCTCCAAACCGCGAAGAATAGTCTCTATCGTCTGTTCACCTATCGCCTTACCAATCAGCGCGTTCACACGCGGGATATTGAGGGTTACGGGGAACGGCTCGAAGCAGGTCTGCCCGTTGTCGCTCACCTCCATCGCCACCTCGCCGCCGGCTACCTCTTGGATAAGCAATGCGCAACGTTTCAGTATATACAAGGTGTTGTTCGGGTCGCAACCGCGCTCGTAGCGGAACGACGCGTCGGTCTGCAACTGGTGGCGGCGCGAGGTCTTGCGGATACAAACAGGGTTGAAATAGGCGCTCTCGAGAAAGACGTTTTTCGTCTCGCCGGTGATACCCGAATTCAGTCCGCCGAACACACCCGCCATCGTCATCGGCTCCTCGGCATTGCAGATCATCAGGTCGGCAGCCGAGAGCGTACGCTCTATGCCGTCCAAGGTGGTGAATTTCTCGCCTTCGTGCGCCTTGCGTACGATTACGCGGTGTCCTTTTATCTTGTCCGCGTCAAACGAGTGGAGCGCCTGCCCCATCTCATGCAGCACGAAATTCGTTACGTCCACCACGTTGTTTATCGGGCGCAAACCGATGGTTGTCAGGGCTTTCTTGAGCCAATCGGGCGATTCTTTGATGGTTACGCCCTGTATGCTCACGCCCGTATAGCGGGGGCAGTCCTCGGTATCTTCAACCGTAATCCCGATAGGCAGGTTGTGGTTTTGAACGGCAAAAGCGTCCACACTCGGGCGGGTGAGAGCCACGTTCTGCCCGTGTGCCAGATAATACGCATGGAGGTCGCGTGCCACGCCGTAGTGGCTGATAGCGTCCGAGCGGTTCGGGGTAATATCCACCTCTATCAGCGTGTCGTCCTCCACGTGGTAGTACTCCTTGGCAGGCATACCGACGGGCGTCGCTGCGGGCAGCACGATGATACCGGCATGGTCGCTGCCTACGCCTATCTCGTCCTCTGCGCAAAGCATACCAAGCGACTCCTCGCCGCGTATCTTGCCGCGCTTGATCGTAAAATGCTCATCGCCGTCGTACAACACCGTGCCGATTGTAGCAACCACCACTTTCTGTCCTGCAGCCACATTCGGCGCCCCGCAAACGATATGCAGCGTATGCCGTCCCTGTCCGTCGGTAACGGCACCCTGCGCCTCTGCCGCACCGATATTCACCTCCGTGATATGCAGGTGGTCGGAGTTGGGGTGCGGCACGCAGGTCAGCACCTCGCCGATTACCAGTCCTTCCAAACCGCCTTTGACAGTCTGTACTTTCTCTACGGTTCCGACCTCCAAACCGATGGACGTCAGTATTTTTGCCACTGTCTCCGCATCGTCGGTCAAGGCGATGTAGCGTTTGAGCCAATTATACGATATATTCATAGTGCAATCTTTTAATAGTCTTTTTCAGTCCGCAAAATTACAAAAAAAAATGCAGATATACAATTAACAATTAATAATTAACAATTAATATGCAGCGTATTGGAAAAAATGTGCTGTATTTCCATTGTCCTCCTTACAGTCCTTAAAGTCTTTAATAACCTTAAAGACCTTAATTGTTTCGGTCATACCATTTACGGCAACGAGACGGCAACGACAGCGGTGGATAGGCTGCCGTTGCAGGGACGCAGGTGCCTCGCCCGCGGTATCATCTTCCGCTCCCCTATGCCATAGCGTGGTAGAGGTGTCGCTGGAGGGTGAAGTATTGCCGGCGGAGGGCATCGGGGTTGAGGTGGAGCAGATCCAGCGCATCGGACAGGGAGTGGTACTTCTGCAGGATCAGATTGCCGAGGTTATTTGGGGAGAGTTCCTTGTAGCCGTTGCGCACGTAGTAGTCCAGTACAAACGACATAAACGCCTGCTGCTCGGGCGCAAGGGCGGACAGATAGGTCTGGCGCACTTGCTCCGCCCGCTTCCGTCGCTCTAATCCGGGCGTGTTGTAGCCCACATATTCCAACACGTCAAGCAGGTCGTAATCCGCCATATCGAGTACCTGCCGCAGCATCTCCAATTTCTCTTCGGCAAAACCGTTCTCCTCCAATTTGGCTAACAGGTTCTCGCGGGTTTCGGGGTTCGCCCATTGATCGCGCAGATCCTGCTCCGAGCGGAAGAAATCGGGGATGCGTCCGAAGAGGCGTTGAATAAACTCCTCCGCACTGATCAGTTCGTCGCCGTACTGGAATTTCTCCGTCCAGCGGGTGCGCAGCAGTTCCGCTTTGCGTTTGTCCGACAGCCGCACCGTAATCGTCTTCTTCGGCGGGCATATACAGGGCAGTTGTCCGCATACGGGGCAAGGCGCGGGCGGGCAGGGAGCATGCGTATCAACAGGCTCTGCGGGCGTATCGGCGGGAGTATCGCTTCCGCCTTTGTCCTTGCCGCACGTACAGGGGCTGTTGCCGCATACGGGGCAGTATGGGTCGCCGTCCCATTCGGGGTCTTCGAAGTTCTTCGACGCGCCTACAAAATCATAGACGGTGAAATAGTATTTGTTGTCGAACAGGCGTGTGCCGCGTCCGATGATCTGCTTGAACTCCACCATGTTGTTTACGGGGCGGAGCAGCACGATGTTGCGCACGTTGCGGGCGTCCACACCCGTGGACAATTTCTGCGAGGTGGTGAGGACGGTCGGGTGCAGGTTCTCGTTGTCCTGGAAGGCACGCAGTTGCGTCTCGCCCTCGGCTCCGTCCGCCGCCGTTACACGCTGGCAGTAGTTGTTGTCGGGGCAGTGCTTGTGCTGGTTGATGAGGTCGCGGATATGCATCGCATGCACCTGTGTGGCGCAGAAGACGATGGTCTTCTCGTCGGGCTGTATCTGGTTGAGCAGTTCGACAACGCGGTGCTCGTCCCGCTCTTTCATTTGGATATTGTTGTGATAAAAGTCCGTTTCCGTGTAGGTCTTGTTGGGGTCGATATCGCCCTCCACGTCGTCCGACGGGTCGTAGGTGTAGGTATCGATGGGGCTTTCGGATATACGCACGCGGAACGGCGTCAGGAAACCGTCTTCTATACCTTGTTTGAGCGAATAGGTGTAGACGGGGTCGCCGAAATAGGTGTATGTGTTGGCGTTCACTTGGCGCTTGGGCGTAGCCGTCAGACCAAGTTGGTACGCGGGGGCGAAATAGTTCAGTATCTCCCGCCACTGGCTCTCGTCGTTCGCACCGCCGCGGTGGCACTCGTCGATGATGATCAGGTCGAAGAAACCGGCGGGGTATTGCTTGTAGAACGGCACGCCCGTGGCATCGGTGGTCATAAAAGTCTGGAATATGGTAAAATACAGGCTGCGCGAAGTCTGCACTTTCCCGTCGTGCTTCTTTAGTTCCTCGGGCGAGATACGCACCATCGCATCGTCGGGGAAATATTCGAAGTCGTTGCGTGCCTGGTTCGCCAGTATGTTGCGGTCGGCAATAAAGAGTATCCGTGGTTCCCGCTTTGTACATTGCGCATTCTGCATTACGCATTGCGCATTGTCCTTGTTCCAACCGGTTTGGAACAGTTTCCAGCATATCTGGAATGCCGTGTAGGTCTTCCCCGTACCCGTTGCCATAGTAAGCAGGATACGCTGCCGCCCGTCGGCGATGGCGTCTAATACGGCATTGACGGCGTTCTGCTGGTAGTAACGCGGCGTACGGTCGTTGTCGCGGTTGAACGCACAGCGGGCGAACCGCTCGCGCCAGGTCTCTTCCTCGGTGGGGAACAGCAGCCGCCATAGTTCCTGCGGGTCGTGAAAACGGTTGATTGCATATTCCGTGCTCGGCACCAGGTATGTCCCCTTGCCGTCCTGCACGCCCATATCAACGAAGTATATCTCGTCGCCGTTGGTGCTGTAGGCAAAGCGCATACAGAGCATGCGGGCATAGTCCTTCGCCTGCTCCACGCCCTCCGCCACATCGTGTTCGTCGCCTTTGGCTTCCACTACGGCGATAGGGTGGTTCTTGTAGCAGAGCAGATAATCCGCCTGCTTGGGCTTGGCGTGGCGTATGCGCTCTACACGCCCGGGTGCGATGGCGTATTCCCGAATGATATTCTGTTCCTCCCAGCCTGCCTCGTGCAGGCGCGGGTCGATCTTCTTCACGCGTGTGTCGGCTTCTTTCATGATAAATACGTGTTTTTTGCATCCATAAATTGCCATAAACCTATCGCCTATGGCAGTACAAATAGAATATCGGGGGTTATTCAAATACCTGCTTGAGCAACGCCTGCTTCAGGTCATTGCAAAGCGTAAGAGTCTGCCTGTAGTTATCCTCCAACTTCCTGCACTTCTCCGAAAGACCATCCAATTGGGCGACAATGGATTCTTGTTCGGGGAGAGGGGGATATGCAAACGATACTTTCTTAAGTCTCATAATCGCCAACTTGGGTTGGGCAGAAGTGGTCGTGGAAAGTTTTATTTCTTTTTGAAAGATTTCGCTTCGCGTATAGTAGTAGAAAAAACGTTGATTTATACCCTTATTAAGTATAAACCTATTGGCATTCTCCGTTAAGTTTGCCCCATCCAATTCTTTTGGAATAATACCAGTCTTTCCTATGGTGCCTGCAATACTGATGTATACATCTTGGGACGTAATTATATAACGCTTTATTTGATTGAATACAGTTTCATTGATGTATTTTATCTCGGAGGTATCAACACTTCCAAAATTATCAAAGTCTGCGACACGAATGTACTTATGCCCCGCATCACAATCTTCTAATTTATAACCTTTGGGAACTCTTTTACCGCTCTTTATCGTTGTAGATTCTTCTATCGTGCTAATCGTCCACCCGTCTTTCGGTGTCAGTAGTTGTTTGAGTATGGCTTGGAACAGGTCTTTGGCGGCTTGCAGTTGCCCCATAGCCTTTTCCCGCAGCGCATCCACCAACGCAAACTCCTTATCCAAATACGCCACAATCTCCCCCTGCTCCGCGAGCGGAGGAAGGGGAATGGCATATTCAAGAATATCACGTGCTTTCAAATTATTGATATTAGCCCCGTCAGATAACGTTTTAATATAATCGTGAAACATTGGAGTTATGAGGGCATAATAGAAAAACATATCAATCACCGAATTGTTGTGCCGGATTGCAGACATAAAGCCTCCAAAGGCGTATTTCGTTACTCCCTTATAGAGAGCAACTTTCCCAAGATGTGCCTTGCTACCATTGGACATACACATCAAAAGTTCGCCATCTCGGATATATTTATCAGTAGGAAACTCGAAATTCTCTTTGAGATATTTAAGTTCGTCAAAATTCATCAAATGCGTATCAAGGTCAATATTATTCGACCGCAGCACTACCTTTGAGGAGACGGTTGCTTCGTCTGCTTTTGAATAGGTCAAACCTCTTCGCATTTCGCACACCTCTCCGAGTTTTTTTATTTGCCAATGGGGTTTCATAATCGGTGTTTTTGCTATTCTGTAATTTTTGATGCAAAAATGTTAAATTTATGTACCAAAACTAAGATTTTTCCACAAAATATTTGTATTATCACTCAAAAAGCAGTATCTTTGCGCACTCAGCCGAAGACGGAAAGAGTTTCGGGGCTCGGTTCTTCTAGACAGGGATCGAGCCCTGCTTTTTATTTAAGCGTATCCATTCGTCTCTTTAGTCTCTTCATCATTGCCTTTTCTCCCGCCTCTTGGTCTATATAATAGGCGGTCAATAGGTAATAAGCCGTGCCATTTCTTTGTGGCTCAAATACAACAACATATTTACGTGTTTTGTTGTAGATATATGTCCGCACAATGTCTGTTCGCTTCTTTTTATCTCGTTCCTGAACACTGAATACATAAATTTCGCTGTCGTCATTTGTCCGATCTTCTACGTGAGTACGAATCCAATGCAAACGTTCTGAACGTAACGGATCATATTGTCTATGTGCAATCCCGTCTTCACATAATACTTCATGGTGAGTAAGATGCATAAATTCCCTATCCAAGTCCGGTTTGCCATCTGCCTTTATAGGGTATATCTGTTTGTTACAGAATAGAAAATTTTGATTTTCCACTATATCTCTATCAAATATCCTGCGCAACGAATGCATACGGGCATTCTCCTCTATCACAAGTTCCAATAGTTCAGGATAATGTTTTAGCAGATTAAACATACTTTATTTCAGTTTGATAAAGAATAAATTAAACTTTTTGGTACTTTTCGGGGTAGTCGCTTGCAAGGATATATTGGTTTGTTTCTTTATCATTTCCACTAATTTGCATTTAGGAATAGAAGTTCCTTTAATGGTGCCTTTTTCCACCCTTAGATTATAATTGATAGCCCCCATTAAAACATCTGCTATCTGCAAAAAACAACTTTCGTGCGAACGAATAAATTGGAAATTACCAATACTGGCATTCCAATGCAAGATTTTTTGTAAATTATGTAGTTTCTCTTGGCTACAGGTATCCTTAATATCAAAATAGACATTATACATATTCTCCAAACTAACCTCATTATGCAGCAGTTGGAAATACATACGGAAATAGAAATCGTTGTATGTGTAATCCTTGCGCGTATTGTCAATTTGCGATTTATCCACTATTACAGTACGGAAACTCATATCTGTCATAAAAAAATACTCCAATAATGCATTATATACCGGATAGGTGGCAGTATGCACGTTTGTCCATTTGAACTCATCGAAGTAATTATATTTTGTGCGGATATTATGTATTTGCTCTTTTGCCATTTTTATTTGGTTAGAAGCAATACTCACATATCCATACAACATATATGGTTGTCCGTCATGTTCGAGGTGTGTACTCTCGTCGCAATATAAATTGAATGTTTTTTGCTCTGTCATAATTGGCCTATTCTATGTTAAAAATCTTGTATATGCATTTTGAATTTATTCTGATATTTACAGATATAAAATTTTAGTTAGGTGCTGCAAGATTTACTTGCCAATAGCCCGATTTGTTCGCACCCACACGGGTGAGCAAGCCTTTTTTCTTGAGCGTGCCAAGCATACGCTCACACTGGCGCGAGGTGATACCCAACTGCTTGGCTAATACCGAGGCGGACAGGCGGGGGGTCTTTGCCAATAGCGACAGGATAATCTGCTCGTTTTCACTCAACGGTTCGGGCTTGTTTATTCCGACATTTATTCCGACATTTATTCCGACATCCTGCTTCTCGATAGGTGCACCTTGATGTGCTTTCAAGGCTGCCAATATCTCGCCGAGCAGAAACTCTATCATCGGCGCGCTGTCTGTCCGGCTTGTGGATTTCGCAATGGCATTATAGTATGCCGTTTGGTTGGCATACACCATATTCTCGACAGGGAGATACTGGAATACAGGACTGACCTTGCCCAACAGCAGCGACTGCCACATACGTCCCATTCTACCGTTGCCGTCGGCAAAAGGATGGATATATTCAAACTCGTAGTGGAATACGCAACTGCGAATCAGCATATTGTCTTCCGCTTTTTCCGTCCATTCCAACAAATTATGTATTAAAGTTGGTACGCGGTCGGCAGGCGGTGCCATATGTATGCAACGTTCCCCCTCGAATACGCCTACGCCCCCGCGGCGGAAATGCCCTGCATCGTCTATGATGTTTTGCATCATCACACCATGTGTCCGCAAGAGATCTTTCATCGAAAACGGATTGAGCGAAGGATATAATTCGTAAGCACGGATGGCGTTTTTTACCTCCTGTATCTCTTTGGGCGGAGCAATTACCGTCCTTCCCTCCATAATTTCCTGTACCTGGTTTTCGGAGAGCGCATTTCCCTCTATGGCAAGGCTGCTGTGGATGGTTTTTATCCGGTTGATCTTGCGCAGGCGGAGGGAGTCTTCCTGCTCCAAACGGATAGCGTACCGCTCTATTTGCGAATAGATTTCAGCCACCAGATTGACCGCCTTGGCGGTTGTAGTAAAAGGAGGTGTGTACATAGCCGTTCTGTTTATTTGAGTCCTTCTTCTATTTCCTGTATAATCCGTGCGGAGTCGGCGTGCAGGGTGGAGAGAGTGCGGAGGATGTCAGCGGGGGTGCGGGTATCCGCCGCCTCTACTTTGTTCGGGTTCTTGACCGACAGGTCGCAATCATCGCCGAGATTGGTTGCCACCACCGTCCACGAGTTCCCGCTGTCCGCCTTGGTTTTCTGTAGGGCGACAAACTCCGCCAAGTCCTCCTCGTTTAGGGCGTTGGTCTTGCCGAGGTTGCGCCCGGGATTGAGTTGGTAGTACCATATATTGCGGGTCTGCTCGCCCTTGGTGAAAAAGAGCACCACGGTCTTTACGCCCGCGCCCGTGAAGACACCGCTCGGCAGGTCGAGAATCGTATGGAGGTTGCATTTCTCTATCAGCAGTTTCCTCACCTCGGCGGCATCGCCGTTGCTCAGGAACGTGTTTTTGATAACAATCGCCGCACGCCCGCCGGTACGCAGCATCTTGATAAAATGCTGCATAAACATATACGCCGTTTCGCCCGTGCGGATGTCGAAGTTCTGCTGCACCTCCGCCCGCTCGCTGCCGCCGAAAGGCGGGTTAGCCAGTATCACATCCTTGCGATCGCGCTCCTGTACGGACGAGAGCGAGCGGGTGAGACTGTTGCCGCGCATGATGTTCGGCGCCGCCACGCCGTGGAAGATCATATTCATCGTGGCGATGATATACGGCAGCCCTTTCTTCTCCACGCCGAAGAACGTGTTTTTCTGCAGCGTCTCCATGTCGGCGGTCGATTGCACCTGTTGCTGCATATAGTTGTATGCCTCGCAGAGAAAACCCGCCGAACCGCAGGCAGGGTCATAGACCGTCTCGCCGATACGCGGGTCTACCACCCGCACTATCGTGCGGATAAGCGGACGGGGTGTATAGTACTCGCCCCCGTTGCGACCCGCATTCCCCATACGCTTGATCTTGTCCTCGTAGAGAACGCTCATCTCGTGTTTGTCTTCCGCCGAGCGGAAATGGAGTGTGTCAATCTTATTGATAATCTCCCGCAGGTTGTAGCCTGATTGGATCTTGTTGCGCAGTTCGGTGAATATCTCGCCGATTTTATACTCCAGTGTATTGCCGGCAGCGGCACTCTCCTTGAAACGGCGGAGTGTAGGGAAAAGCGTATGATCGACAAACTGCACAAGGCTGTCGCCCGTCATAGCACGGAGAACATCCAAGTTGCCGTCCTTGTCTTTGGGTGCCGCCCAACTCGACCATTGCAGGTCGGCGGGGATAATACGGGTGTAGGTGCTGCCGTTGAGCATCGCATTGAGCGACAATTCCTGCTCCCAATCGTCGATATACTTCAGAAAAAGCAGCCACGAGGTCTGCTCGATATAGTCCAACTCGTTGGAACACCCAGCCTCGTTGCGGAGAATGGCATCAACGGCATTAAAGGTAGATTCGTATTGCATAGCGGATAGGGTCTTTAAGGTCTTTAGGGGCTTTAGGGGCTTTAACGTCCTTAATGACTTTAATGACATCAAGGTAGGACATTAAGGACTTCTCAAAAAAAACAGTCAAAACGGCTCGGCGTAGTTGCATCCCTCGCGCCAGCGGGAGCAGCCGTAGCGGGTATTACCGCGAATGATGGTACCCTTTCTGCAGACAGGACAGAGCATACCCGCTTTGTTGGCTTTCACTTCGCGCACCACATCGGCGGTCATCGTTTTCAGTTCGTCCAGAAACTGCTGCGCCGTATATTCGCCGCGCTCTATCTCACGCAGTTTCTTTTCCCAACGCCCCGTCAGTTCTGCCGACTTCAGCAGGGGCGAAATGATCGTATGTATCAGGTCAATCCCCAGTGGTGTAGCACGAATGGATTTGCCCTGCTTGACAATATACTTGCGCTGGTAGAGTTTCTCAATGATTGCCGCGCGGGTGGACGGTCGCCCGATGCCGTTCTCTTTCATTGCATCGCGCAGTTCCTCATCATCCACCGTTTTGCCCGCCGTCTCCATTGCCCGGAGAAGCGTTGCTTCGGTGTAGTACTTCGGCGGTGTGGTGGTTTTCTCCTGCAGTTGCGGTATATGCTCCCCACTCTCCCCTTTCACAAAAACAGGAAGAGTCTTGCTTTCAACAGAGGTATCTTCTCCGTCCGTGCTTTCAATCCCCTCTTTGAGGGGATTGGGGGAGTTTTGATCGGGGGAGTTGGAACCGGTATAAATCTCTCTCCAGCCGGGTTTTAGTATCTGCCTGCCTGTTACCTTGAAAACTACCTTTTTCAGATCGTCATTCTCTGCAATTCCCGTGCGGGGTACCTCTGCCAGCACCGTGGTATTGCTCACCTCACAATCAGGGTAGAACACGCCGATAAAACGCAATGCCACCAGATCGAACACCTTGCGCTCATCGGCAGTCAACGCATCGGGGCGCTGACCGGTCGGAATAATCGCATGGTGGTCGGTAACCTTCTTGTTATCAAATACTTTCTTTGATTTGGGCAGCGAACCTGCGCCTTTCTTTCCATCGGCTTTCAAGCCGAGCAAAGGCGTTGCTTGCGGATAGAAATCCTTGATACCCGCCAGCGTAGCAGGTATCTTCGGATAGATGTCATCGCTCAGGTAGGTGGTATCCACACGCGGATAGGTAGTGATACGCTTCTCGTAGAGCGACTGAATGAGTTTCAGCGTCTGGTCGGCAGAAAAAGCATATTTCTTGTTGCACTCCACCTGCAGACTTGTCAGATCAAAAAGTTTGGGAGCCGACTCAGTGCCTTTCTTCTTCTCAACCGATGTGATTGTCAGCGGGCTATTTTTGATAGACTCCACCAATGCCTGTCCCTGTTCGAGGGAGGTAATGGCATATTCGTCCTCCTCGGCGGGCAGTTGTGCCGAAAAAAGGGTGTTGCGATAGGTGGTCTTCAGTTCCCAATAGGTCTTCGGCACAAAGTTCTCTATCTCGGCTTGCCGCCTCACCACCAATGCCAGAGTGGGTGTCTGCACACGCCCGATAGACAGCACCTGTCTGTCTTTCCCTACTCCTTTCGCATAACGAATGGTATAAGCACGCGTAGCGTTCATACCGAGCAGCCAGTCCCCAATAGCGCGCATCAGTCCCGCCTCGTAGAGGTGCTGGTATTCCGACTGGTCTTTCAGTTTCTTGAAACCCTCGGCAATTGCCTCTTCGGTCAGCGAACTGACCCACAGACGCTTCACAGGTATTTTGCAGCCCGCTTTCTGATACACCCAGCGTTGTATCAGTTCGCCCTCCTGCCCGGCATCACCGCAGTTGATCACCTCGTTGGCTTGAGTTATAAGCGATTTGATCACATTGAATTGCTTGTGTACTCCTTCGTCACCGTTCACTTTGATACTGAAACGCTGCGGTATCATCGGGAGCGAACTGAGGTTCCAGTTCTTCCATTGGTCGGTATATTCCTGCGGGTCGAGCAACGCACAGAGATGTCCGAAAGTCCATGTAACGCAATAGCCGTTCCCCTCAAAATAGCCGTCTCGGCGTTGGGTTGCCCCCAGCACCTTTGCAATATACTGCCCCACAGAGGGTTTCTCCGCTACACAAACTATCATATTTCAGACTACAGACTAATGGACCCTAAGGTCTCTAAGGACATTCAGGTCTTTATTTTTTCGCACTGCTGTAGCCGTAACCATAGCCATAACCTGCTTTGGCGTTCTTTACGCCGTTGAATACACAGGCTATGTTCTTCAGCCGTTTCTGTTCGGCTATCTGATTGATAAAATCGATCATCTCGCGCGGAGTATAGTTGGCACGACTCACAAACAGCGTCATATCCGCTATACGGTCGAGTTGGAACGTGTCGCTCACCATAGCCACCGGTGCCGTATCCACAATGATATAATCGTATCGCTTGCGCAATTCGGCAAAGAGCATATCCAGACGCTCCGTTTGCAGCAGTTCGGCAGGGTTGGGCGGTATCACCCCGGCAGGGATAATATCCAAGTTCTTGTGCGCTCCTGATGGCTGAATGGTATCATCCACCGTAAACGAATCGTCCGACAGATAACTCGTCAAACATCCTTTGTTGCTCAAACCGAAGTATTTTGCCAGCATCGGCTTGCGTATATCCAAGCCCACCAGCACCACTTTCTTGTCAAGCAATGCCAGCGACAAGGCTATATTGGTTGCGATATACGATTTTCCCTCGCCGTTGATACACGATGTAACCAGTATCACAGGATGCTGCACTTCGGCGGGCAATATAAATCGCAAATTGGTACGCAACAGGCGGAACAACTCCGCCGACATCGTCGATTCCCCTTCGCTGATAGCGATATGCTTGCCTCGCGAGTTCTCAGGTATCTGTCCCGCAAAGGCGGTATGTATCAACTGTTCATACTCTTTAGCGTGGTCTATCTTGTTGTTAAACAGACTCCATATATATAATATACCCGCAGGAATCGCCAACCCGAGAAAGAGACATACCAGCAGTACCATCTTCATTTTCGGACTTCCGCTGCCCGTATCCGCTTTGGGCGTATCTATTATTTTGGCGGGCGTTGCCGTTGCTGCAAGCATCAGGGCATTCTCTTCGCGCTTCTGATAGAGGAACAGATAGATCTCCTCTTTGAGTTCCTGCTGGCGCTTGATCTGTACATACTGCCGCTCTTGGTTGGGCACCGATTTGATGCGGGCGTTAAACCGGCTGTCACGCTGGCGCAACCCGTCACGGGTAATAGTCAGGCTCTCGCGCACCGAAGCGATACTGGCAATGATATTCTGCCGCATACTGATCAACTGGTCGTTGAGTTGTTCCACCACGGGGTTGTTGTCGGTAGCCGTGCGGAGCACGCGCATACGCTGCAGCAACAGCGTGTTGTATTCCCCGATAAAAGAGGTCAGCGAAGCATCGGTAATACCTATATTGGCGGGAATCAGGCTGAAACGCTTGGTGTCGTCCTTCAGAAAATCTTCAATATAGTTCACCAGGTTGAGTTGTGTCTCCACATCCGCCAGTTCCTTCTGCTCATCGCTGTTGGCTTGCAGGAATATCTTTGCCTCTTCCGACAGATCGGTCAGGTTGTTCTTCGTCTTATATGCAGCCACTGCATCCTCAGCATCGCTCAGTTCGCGCGAGATAATCGTCAGTCGCTCATCAATAAACGCAGCCGTGTTGGTTGCAATGATATTCTTGTCCACTACGGTATTGAGGTTGTACTGCTCTATCAACTTGTTGAGCAGTGCCACATCGCGCCCGGGTATATTCGATGTGGTGGTCAGATTGATGATGTTCGATTCTTTCTTCTCCAATGCGATACTTACCGCCGCCCGATACTGATCTACCACAGACGGCTTCGGGGTACAAACGGTGCGATATTCCGTTCTGTCCTCTTGTATAGGGCGGTTTTGAGTAATGCGAAGCGTACCCACGCAGGTCTCTATCGGCTCCTTCAAGTCTGCCACCTTGGTGGTTGAGTGATAGAATCTCTTTTGTCTCACCTTAATCTTATACCCGTCGTCCAGCACCTTGATGGTTACCTTGTAACTGCCACGTTTCTTGGCTTTCTCTGTTATCTCTACGGGTTCTACAGTGAATGTATGATTAGGATACTCGCCTACCCAGCGCATCCCGTCTTTCACATAATAGGTATTCCACAGATCCAAGGCATCCAGTGCCTGATGCATCAAGTCGCGCGACTGAAGCACCACCACCTCGTCGCTCGCTGCGCCGTTATTACCCAGCCCCAGCATACTGAGGGATTCCAATTGTCCCGCCAGACTCTCATCGCCTTTCTGCCGCAGCATAATCGCCCCCCGCGTAGTCAGTTTCGGCGTGGTGCGTACTACATAAAATACACCTAATCCGCAGCAGAGTACCACCCCTATTGCAAACCACCACCAATGCGCCAGCACATCGCGGCAAATCTTACGAACATCTATTTCGTTATTGTTATTTATTTCCTGTGCCATAATTCAATGCGTAATTCTTAATGCGTAATATGTAATGAAAAAGCCGACAATTCATAATTCATAATTCATAATTCATAATTATTTTGCGGCATTAACCACGGTAACAATCACCGTGGCGGCACTCGCAACGGTACTTACCATACTCAGCCACAAGCCGATGTTCTGACTGCTGATTGCACGCACTTTGTTCGGCGATACATATATCACATCATTCTGCTGCAAATAATAATAGGGAGATGTAAACAGTTCGTCCGAGTTTAGGTTCAGACGGTGGAACTCCAGTTTGCCGTTGGTCTCGCGGGTTATCAGCACATTGTCGCGCTTGCCATATATCGACAAGTCGCCCGCTGCACCGAGTGCGTCCAGCAAGGTCATACGCCCGTTGGGCATAGTATATTGTCCGGGACGGTTCACCTCACCCATCACCGTTACTTTGGCGTTAATCAACTGCACAATCACCATCGGATTGACTATCTGCGTTGATAGTTTTTCCTCTAAGAGGTTCACCACCTCGGTCGTTTTGAGTCCGAGTACGGAAATTTTGCCCAATACAGGGAACTCTATTTTGCCGTCCGCACCCACGGTATAGTATTGCAGACTGGGAGTAGTGGTCAACTGACTACTGCCGGGATTGGCAAAAACCACTGTCGGCAAATTATATGGCACCACCGCTTCCTGATCAAGCGCAGATACAGTAATAGAAAGCGCATCGCCCGCCTTGATAATCGGGTCAATCTGCGCCTCAAACACTTTGTTTACACTGTCTGCCGTCGCGGTATCCACCTCGCGGAAATAGGTCATTTGCTTTTGCGTAACGCAACTGCTAAACGCCGCAGCCGCCAATAAAAGCACTAACAATCGGGATGTTTTTCTCATAAGAAGGTCTTAAACTAAAAAAGTATTGTAAGTAAATTAGTTAAAAAGCGTGCAAAGTTACAACAATTTTCTGACATAAGCAACACCGCCTGCATAATTCGTCCCGAATATACAGAATATGCAAAACCATACCTCATAATACCGATTACGTAGAAAAGACGTAGAAAGGACGTAGAAAGAATTGGCTTTTGCAAGGCAGATAAGCCGCTGTTTATACGGTTTATGCATTGCTTTTTCTGCATAATCCGTATAGAAGGAACGGAACACCGGATGAAAAAACGACATCGAAAACAAACCGGCATTTGGCAATTTCATTTTTTTGTCGTAACTTTGCAGCCGATTTTGCGCAGAGTCTCTGGCGATTGAAGTAGGAGGCTGCCGCAAGGATGCGAATCCGCAGGCGGGCAGACACCGAATAGTAGTGCATACTCTGCGCCGTAACCGTTTAATTATCAAACAGAAATGGATTTGATTAAGATTGCCGAACAGGCATTCGCCGGTGAGAAAAAAGAGTTTCCGGCATTCAAAGCCGGTGACCAAATCACCGTGGCTTATCGTATTAAAGAGGGTAACAAGGAGCGTATTCAGGAGTTCCGTGGCGATGTAATCGCTATCCACGGCAGCGAAGACAAAAAACGCTTCACCGTCCGCAAAATGTCGGGCAACGTAGGTGTTGAGCGTATCTTTCCTATGGACAGCCCTTTCATCGAGAGCATTGCTATCAACAAGTACGGTAAGGTTCGTCGCTCGAAGATCTACTACCTCCGCAACCTCACAGGTAAGAAGGCTCGTATTCAAGAACGCCGAGTTAAGTAAGAAAAAGAAAGAGCCGCAAGGCTCTTTTCTTTTTTTTAAGACCTCCCCTAACCCCTCCTTCAGGGGGGAGAACGCAATTCCATTCATAATTCTTCATTCCTAATTCATAATTAAACAGAACTTTGTTTCAGTTAGAGAGTGCATATAAGCCTACGGGCGATCAGCCGCAAGCCATCGAGTCGCTTGTGAGCGGCGTGCGTGCGGGAGCACCCGCACAGGTGTTGCTCGGCGTTACGGGCAGCGGCAAGACCTTTACCATAGCCAATGTCATCAGCCAACTCAACCGCCCTACGCTCATTATGAGCCACAACAAGACCCTTGCGGCACAGTTGTATTCGGAGATGAAAGCCTTTTTCCCGCACAACGCCGTGGAGTATTTCGTTTCCTACTACGACTACTACCAGCCCGAGGCATACATCCCCTCCACCGACACCTATATAGACAAGGACCTGAGCATCAACGAGGAGATTGACCGCCTGCGCCTGTCCGCTGTAGCAGCCCTGTTGAGCGGACGAAAAGATGTGATTGTCGTCTCATCGGTCAGTTGCATTTACGGTCTCGGTTCCCCGCAGGACTTTACGCAGAACTGCATCTCGCTCCGCCGCGGAGAGATACTCCCGATGGATACATTCCTCAAGCAGTTGGTGGCGGCACAATATATCCGCAACGATATTGAGTTAGCCCGCGGGCGTTTCCGCGTCAAAGGCGACACGGTGGACATAGCCCTTGCGTATGCCGATTATATCGTGCGCATTGAGTTCTTCGGCAACGAGGTGGACGCCATCTCAACGGTTGACCCTGTGAACAACAGTCTGCTGGAGGAGTTTGACCACTACAACATCTCGCCCGCCACCATCTTCTGCACAAGCAAAGAGCGTATCGAGGCAGCAATGGCACAAATCAAATTGGATCTTGCGAACCAAGTGAACTATTTTCAAGAGATAGGTGAACCGCTCTATGCCAAGCGTATTGAGGAGCGTGTGAAATACGATCTGGAGATGATACAGGAACTCGGCTACTGCTCCGGAGTGGAGAACTATAGCCGTTATTTCGACGGGCGCGAAGCGGGCAGTCCGCCCTATTGCCTGCTGGACTATTTTCCGAAAGATATGTTGCTTGTGATTGACGAGAGCCACGTTACCGTGCCGCAGATACGCGGTATGTACGGCGGCGACAAGTCGCGCAAGGACAACCTGGTGAACTACGGTTTCCGCCTGCCCGCCGCCCGCGACAACCGACCGCTCACTTTCGACGAGTTCGAAGCCAAGACCGGACAGACCATATACGTCTCCGCCACCCCCGACGAGTACGAACTGCAACGTTCCGAAGGCGTGGTCATCGACCAGGTCATCCGTCCGACAGGCTTGCTTGACCCCGAGATAGAAGTGCGGCCGACGGAACATCAGGTGGACGACCTGATGGAAGAGATACAGCAGCGCATCAAAAGGGACGAGCGTATATTGGTAACAACGCTCACCAAGCGTATGGCGGAAGAGTTGGACGACTACCTGCGCCGCTACGGCATCCGCTCCGCCTATATCCACTCCGACATCGATACCATCGAGCGGGTAAAGATTATGGAAGACCTGCGCAAAGGGCTGTACGATGTGCTGGTGGGTGTAAACCTGCTGCGCGAGGGGCTTGACCTCCCCGAAGTAAGCCTTGTAGCAATACTTGATGCCGACAAACAGGGGTTTCTGCGCGACAAGCGCAGTCTGACGCAGACGGTAGGGCGTGCCGCACGCAACGTGAACGGCAAAGCGATTATGTATGGCGATACCATCACCGGAGCTATGCAAGCCACCATAGACGAGACCAACCGCCGCCGCCGCATCCAGATGGCATACAACGAGGCACACCATATCACACCTACACCTGTCAAAAAGGATATCAACACCTCGGCATTGGCTTCGCTCTACAAAGACCCCGAGGCGGAGAAAGAGCGTGTAGAAAAGGCTATACGCGAGTCGTGGAAGACGGCTGACTGGCAGAAGATGGACAAGAAAGCCCTTGCCAAAGCCATTGAGCAGAAACGCCGCGCGATGCTTGCCGCTGCCAAAGACCTTGATTTCGACAACGCCGCCCGTCTCCGCGATGAGATGTTGGCTATGGAGAACCGCTTGGACGCCCTCGGGTAGCAGTTGTATCCACGACCAAAATTCTGCAAACTGATATACAAAAAAAGAGACTGTCTATGTTTATTAGGCAGCCTCTTTTTCGTATGAGCCTTTTGCTCTTTGCTTATTTCGAGATAGCACCGACCGGGCAAACATCTGCGCAGGTGCCGCACTCAGTGCAGATATCCGGATCAATCGAATAGTGTTCGCCTTCAGAGATTGCTCCCATAGGGCATTCATCCTTACAAGTACCGCATGCAATGCAGTCGTCAGAAATTACGTAAGCCATAATTGTATTTAAGTTATATGAGTTTATAAAGTTATTCTTTCTCACAAAGCCTTTGCCATCTCTTTTGCAAACCGGAGTTGGCAAAAACCAATTGCGGTGCAAAGGTACGATAAAAAAATCAATATACCAAGAAATTGGGATATATTTTTTACAGAAAATCCGTTCTGCACTATTTCTTCGCTTGCCGGAGAGCCGCCATCAGTTGCTGATGAGGGGTGGTGGAACCACTATCTACCAGCCCTTTGCGCTTGGCAAACGTTGTCCAGTCCTTGGCGGAATGGTCATCGGTAAGCGGCAACCCCAACTGGAGAAAATGGCAGTAGGCTATACCCAGAGCGTCGGTAGCGTCCAGTTTCTTGGGCATTTGGTCGGCAGAAATATGCAGGAAACGCTGCAACATATCTGCTACCTGCTCCTTGCTCGAATGACCATTACCTGTAATCGCCATCTTGATTTTCATAGGCGAGTACTCATTTATGGGGATGTCGCGACTCAAAGCCGCTGCAATCGCCACCCCCTGTGCATGCACAATTTTAATCATAGTCTGCGGGTTTTTGTCCACAAACTGCGTCTCGATAGCCAGTTCCGTAGGCTTATATTGGTCTATAAGTTCCTGCAAAAAGAAAAACTCACGCTGCAAGCGGGCATATTGCCCATCCAACTTATGCACATCCAATACGCCGAAGTCCACCAACTGCACCCGCTGCCCCGCACTATCCAACAGGGCATACCCCATAAAGAGCGTACCCGGATCAATACCCAAGATGCGATGTTGTTTTACCAAGCGGTCTTGCATTGCGTGTGCTGAACTTTATGGAACTAATTAAAACGTTAATTATCGTGTAATTAGACGTTTCTTTATTCCTGCGGTTTTTGGTCGTCGTCACGCTCGCGGGTGCGGATTGCACCCCGAATAATGATCAGAAAAGCACCTGCTATCAGTACATAGTTGGCATACGGCTGCACTTTGCAGATACTCAGGATTGCACCTGCCAAAAGGACAATCATTCCGCTAATCAGAAATATATTGGATTTTTTCATACTTGCATAGTCGCGCACTGCGCATTATTTCACCAGATAAATGTCTTCGTTGGAAGCGTGCATATAGTAATGCTCTCTGGCATACCGCTCCAGGCTGTCAGTATTTTGCAGCATATTGATTCCCTGCTGCGCAGACCGTATGCCTTCGCGGTACATATCGCGCTGCTGCTCCAACCGGCGTATTTCCCGCCCCCTGCGGATAGTATGAATAAGGCTCTGGTCGCCCGCAAAGAGCATAATAAACAGGAATATCAGCATCGTAACGACATACTTGTTGAGCAGATACTTCTTGATACGTATCCACCACAATGCCCAATCGAATTCGTGTTTCTCTTCTTGCATCATTTACCATACTATTTGCCTGCAAAGGTACATCTTTTTTATGATATACACAAGCATCAAACGAAAACGGCAGTGCGACCGCATCAAAACAACAGATATACACTTTATCCGACATACACAATGCATAAAGTGTATAAAAGCACCGCATAAGGGTCATTCTTTCTACGTCTTTTTACGTAATTGCTATCATAGAGTACAGAAATTGCTTTTTCTGTATATGCAGGTTAAGCAACAACACAGTATGTCGTCTGTATTGGATATTGGCATAAAAAAGAGACCACTTCGCAGAAGCAGTCTCTCTTGTTATGTATTGGTCTATTGAATTAAGCGAGTTTGTTAACGTAAACCGCCAATTTCGATTTCAAGTTCGCAGCCTTGTTCCTGTGGATGATGTTGCGTTTAGCCAGTTTGTCCAGCATCGAACTTACTTTCGGCAGTGCTGCTGCAGCGGCTGCTTTATCGGTAGTTGCACGCAGGTCGCGGACAGCGTTGCGGGCGGTTTTAGCGTAATAGTGGTTGCGAGCCTTGCGGGTAGCCGTTTGGCGGATGCGCTTCAAAGAAGATTTGTGATTTGCCATCTTAGTAAATAGATGAAATTGTTAATACAAATGTGTTACCTTTGAGGAAGGTTTTCTTTGCGATTGTTAGTAGTCCATAGCAGAGTCGAACTGCTCTTTAGAGAATGAAAATCTCTCGTCCTAACCGATAGACGAATGGACCTCGTCGAAAAATACATAACGACACCTTTCCGGCGAAAAGCGGGTGCAAAGGTACTGCAAAAGTTTGAATTGTGCAAATTTTACAAAGAAAAAAATGCTTTTTCGGTTGATTTATTGTGTATTTGGTCTAATTGTTGTATCTTTGCACCGCAAATAATGTCTGTTTTATGGAATTTCTGCCGAAAAAAATATATTGCACCTTGTTTCTTATGTGTGCGCTGTGTGCGTACGCGTATGCACAGGAGAGTGTCAGCCAGCCCGATCTGCAGGTAGCGGACAACAGTTTTTTCGACCCTACCCGCAAAGAGAAAAAACGGGACACTTATAAATTTGGTGTGGAATACCGTATTGAGGCGGGCTATGTACAAGCCAACCAGCGCACAAAGAACTACACGTATCCCGATATATTCCTCCATGGCGCACGCATAGGTGCCACGTTCACATTCCTGCTGCCTATCCATTTCAGTTTGCAGACGGGTGTACTTTATTCCATTACTTACGGGCGCAATGAGCAGCATTGGCGTTCTATGGACGCACCGAGTGTGCAAACGGAGTATATCCGGCATCGTGTCTTGGAGCATAATCTCACTGTCCCCGTGCGCTGTTTCTATACCATTCCGCTTTGGAAACAACTGAATATGTTCTTCTATGGCGGTCCGCAGTTGCAAATCGGTATGGCGCAAACCGACTATATGCACCTGCACTTGAGCGAAGGTACGCTCCAATGGCTTCAGGAGAAAGGCGTACATACAGAGCAATACGACCGCTACGGGAGCGACGAACTCTATCGTACGAATATCCAAATGGGTGTCGGCGGCGGTTTTGAATGGGACAGATACCGCCTGCAATCCGGGTATGATTTCGGGTTGAATAATTTGGTTAAAACAAAGATTATCAACGACCAACATCTGTGGGAATGGAGTTGGCACGTTAGTTTCAGTTATAAATTCTAACTATACAAAGAACTTTCGTTCAGATTCGTTCGGGGTGCCGTGATGGCTGAGATCAAACCCGTGGAACCTGCACAGGTAATTCTGTAGAGGGAAAATGAAAAAAAACTACATGCTTTCTGTGTGCTGCCTTTCGGCGGCACTTGCGGTCAGCGGCGTGCGTGCGTACGCTGCAGATGACACGCTGACGGTTGTGATGAACGACTTGCAGGACGTGCAAGTCGTGGCACAACGAGTTCAACAAACCACTACCAATCACGAGATCGTCTCTCATAAGACCCTTAATCGGGAGAACATGGGGCAAAATCTGCCCTATCTGCTCTCCACGATACCGGCGTTGCAGGTAACGAGCGACGACGGTCTCGGTGTGGGTTACACCTATTTCCGTGTGCGCGGTACCGACCATACGCGCATCAACATGACCGTCAATGATGTGCCGCTCAACGATCAGGAGAGCCAGACCGTTTTCTGGGTGAATATGACGGATATGGCAGCCTCTATGTCGAGCATCGACGTGCAGCGCGGTGTGGGTACGTCCACCAACGGATCGGCTTCGTTTGGTGCTTCGCTCAATATGCAAACAGGTGATAATGATACTGTTAGCCACTACACGCTGAGTTTCAACGGCGGTATGTACAACACATTTCGCGAGATGGCATCGGCACACGTGGTGTTGCCCAACAACTGGCGTGCCAATGCGCGTTTCAGCAAGGTCAATTCCGATGGCTTCCTGTATCGTGCCGGTTCAGACCTCTATTCCTATTATGGCGACCTCGGCTGGTATGGCAAGCAGACACAGGTCATCGGGCGTTTCTTCGGCGGTAAGGAGAATACCGGTATGGGCTGGGACGGTGTAACCAAAGATGTGGCGTACGGCTTGAATGGTGCCGACCGTCGCTACAATCCCGCAGGCGAATATACCGACGATAACGGCGAGACCAAATACTATGACAATCAGACCGATAACTATGCACAACAGCACGCACAGTTGTCTGTCAACCACCGTTTCAATCCGAATTGGAGTTTGAATACCACACTGCATTACACCCACGGTGGCGGTTACTACGAGCAGATGAAGAATAAGAAATTCTCCTACTTCGGTTTGTCGCCATACGATGTATATGTGTATAATGGAGAAACAGGCATGACGGATACCGTGGCTGTGAAGAAAGCCAATACTATCTATCGCAAGTTTCTGGATAACCATTTCGCGGGTATAGTGCTTTCTACCAAATACGTATCGGAAGATGTTGATGCGCAAATAGGTATGGCGGCTAATGACTATATCGGCAACCACTACGGGACAATCATTTATATGCACGACTCGGTCTATGCGCCCAAGTTGGACCCGAACTATGAATACTACCGCTCGAAGAGCAACAAGGTGGACGCAAATGTATATGCAAAGGCTAACTGGCGTGTTATCAACCGCGCACAAGAGAAACTGAGTCTGTATGCCGACCTGCAATACCGTTATATTCACTATACAATGAGCGGTATCAATTCCGAGGATATGCAGGAACTGCCCCTGACGGTTGACTATCATTTCTTCAACCCGAAAGCAGGACTTACCTACCAAAACGGCGGGCACTTGCTGTATGGCTCTTTTGCTATGGCTAACCGTGAGCCGAGCCGCAACAACTATACCGAGAACGTATGGTACGATGCTGCCACGCAAACCCTGAAAGGTGATATGCCCAAGCCGGAACGGCTCTATGACTATGAGTTGGGCTACACCTACTCGCACCCGCGTTTCACCATCGGTGCCAATCTCTATTTCATGGACTATGATAACCAACTCGTCCTTACGGGAGAATATAACGATGTCGGTGCATACAAGACAGACAACGTGAAAGACTCCTACCGTATGGGTGCGGAGATTACCGCAGGTGTGAAGATACTCGACTGGTTCCGTTGGGACGGCAATATCGTGGTTTCTCGCAACAAGATACAAAACTACAAGCAGTATATCGACCTATACGACAATCAGAACGATTGGAATTGGGTGGGGCAAGACTCCGTTGTGGGAACTACAACAATTGCTTTTTCTCCGACCGTAACAGCGATGTCGCTCTTCACTTTTGATGTGGCGGGATTCTTGGCAACCATTCAAACCAACGTAACGAGCAAACAGTATTTGGATAATACAGAGGATGAGAATGCAATGCTCAAAGCCTTTACAACCACCAATGTGAACCTGCAATACCAACTGCCGATGAATAAGTGGTGCGGGCGCACGGATGTGCCGCAAATTCGCCTGCTGTGCCAATTGAACAATATCTTCAACGCCAAATATGCAAGCAATGGCGGGGCAGAGGCAAGCCGCTTCCTAGATGGCAGTCGCTGCTGCTGGTACTATGCCCAAGCAGGCATCAATGTCCATGCAGGCTTCGTAATCAACTGGTAATCATATCCGCACAATCGCATCAAAATAAACTGCCTAATATAAACCTAATATAAAAAAAGGCTGCCTTACAACTAATGGCAGCCTCTTTTTGTTGTTCTTTTACGCCCACCTCCCGCTACCAACTACGGTACATACACGGTACATACACGGTAGATACACGGCAGATATACGGTAGATAAAGCCGTCTTTGTAGGGTTTTTACCCGGAGTTGGCACCAATCTCCCGCCGGGGACGCAAATGCATCGTCTGCGGGCAGTTTGCCACAAACTGAACAGATCTGCACTGTTGCGGAGACGTGAAGCGTAAGGCAGGTGCGCCTATGCGCACTGAGTGCCTGCGGGGTCCCCATTAAGCCCTCGGGCTTAATGGGGTGCTTTCGTAGCGAAAACGAAGCCCGGTGGGCTGAGTAGAACTCCTTATCGTCCCGCGTCGTTATGTTCCAAATGACGTTTTGTTTGTAAAATAGTATAATGTTACACGTATTCTTTCAAAATCACGTGAATTATGAATTATTTTGATGCGGTTGCCCTAATAAACATTCACAATCATTTACACAATTCAAACATTTATTGTACTTTTGCGGTTGCTAACGTCTTGCGTGGTAAGGGTAAGCGGGCGGGCAATGTATATGCCTGACCGACAAACCGTTGCAATGCAGCCGTTGGCAGACATATAAATAAAAAGGCGTAGACATTCAAAAATAGTATTTATGGAGATTATAAAGTATGGAATTAAATTTTGGGGGACTGAGATTGTTGCGTTTGAAACATTGGAAAATATTAATGCTACAACTGAATATGATTGGGTTCTTATTTGTAAACGTAATCCTGACAAGTATGGGAACGGATCTTATATTGTCACTATCTTTGATGCACGCCAACAACTACCAATAAAAATGAATGGAGGTTGGAAATTATCAGATATGCATGGATACTGGGACTGGAATAATCATTATTTAACATTGTACTTAATTGATGGCAATGGCACAGAATGCAAATTATGTAGAAATTTTGGCAAAAGACCAACACTAACAGATATTCTTATTGAGGGTATTGAAACCATTTTAGATATAGGACAACATTATACCAATGTTCTTGAATGTCAGTTGATATTATTGAATACCCCTTGGGGAACTAAATATAAAGATGAGGAGTATTGGAACATATGTGCAGAATATGTTCATAATCCTATTTACCAGCGACAGGTTTCAGAAGAACAAAAAGAACAAATACAAAAAGAAATATACACAAGGGTCTGTCAATGTTTAGAAAAGAAAAACAAAGAATATAGAGAACTCTATGATAGATATACAGAACTACAAACAAAGTATAATGATTTGGAAAAAAAACAGCAGTCTCAAGACACTCTAACAGATTAACTATTTTTTCTAATTCTTTATGGTTAGGAGTATATTAGTTATTCCTAAGTATAACATAACTTGCAACTATATCATCAAACCTCGGTTTACCATATTGGATAACCAAGGTTGTTTGTCCTATACGAATAGTGATAGAGGGTATATACGAAGGGAAAATAAGTGCATTAGATTTACCAAGAAAGCGGAAAATAAGTGCATTGGAAAATATAGTGTCCATTTAGAAACGCAATTTTGGGGTACACTTTTGCCCCCTGTCAGC
>ERZ808275.190-NODE-190-length-34764-cov-4.193062_pt1 | contig 34764 bp, 33 predicted proteins | sample MGYA00520894_ERZ808275 | MGnify/ENA primary metagenome ERZ808275 (study PRJEB31516, sample SAMN03275598) | gut metagenome | biome: mammalia-associated habitat; material: feces | host: Papio cynocephalus | place: Kenya | collected 2012-08-03 ... | reverse complement strand
TCGGAAAAATGGCTTATATCGTAAAAGCTCGAGCACAAATGATTAGAGATTTAGGCACTTGCCTAAGTCCTATGAACTCATTTTTAATTATGCAAGGACTTGAAACGCTTTCTTTAAGAATGGAAAGACTTTCTCAAACAGCATTAAAAGTTGCAACTTTTTTAGAAAATCATCCTGCTGTAACTTGGGTTAATTATCCAATGCTAGAAAGCAGTGCTTATCACAAATTAGCATTAAAATATATGCCAAAAGGTTGTTCTTCAATTGTAAGTTTCGGAATTAAAAACGGTAAAAGTGCTGGGGTAAAGTTCATTGAACACTTAACTTTACCAATTCATGCAACAAATATCGGTGATTCTCGTACAATCATCACATATCCAGCCCTGACAACACACAGACAACTTACAGATGAACAGATGGAAGAATGCGGTATTGGCACAGACTTCATGCGACTTTCTGTTGGTTTGGAAGATGTTGATGATATTATTCAAGATTTAGACAATGCTTTAAAATTTTCACAAAAATAGGAGAATAAAATGAACACATTAAATCAAAATGACTGCTTGCTTTTACTTATCGATGTACAAGAAAAGTTAGTAGCTATGCTTGAAAAAAATACAGTTGTAAAACAATCAAACATTTTGCTTAAAACTGCAAACATTTTAGGTATTCCAACAATTATTACAGAACAATACCCAAAAGGACTTGGCAAAACTGTTGATTACTTATCAGAACACATCAAAGACACAACAGAAGTTTTTGAAAAAACAGCCTTCTCGGTACTTAAAGATGAAGGATTTGCAGAAAAATTAAAAGCTTATGGCAAAAAACAAATAATCATTGGCGGTATTGAGGCTCATATCTGTGTACATCAAACCGTTGCCGATTTACTTGAAGCAGGTTATGAAGTTTATGTTGTAAAAGATGCTTGCGCAAGCAGAAAGAAAGATAATTTTAAAAACGCAATTCGTTTAATGCGTCAAAACGGTGCAAAAATTGCCGATACAGAAATTGTCCTATTTGAATTACTAAAAACATCTAAACACCCTAACTTTAAAGAAGTTCAAGCTTTGATTAAGTAGTTATTATAGGTTTAACTAAATAAAGGCGCACGATACAAATGTATCGTGCGCCTTACTTAAAATAAATATTCAGATTAACCCTTATCTTGATGGTTTGTAAACTTCTTTACCGCTGTTTACATAATCTGCTAGCACTTTTTCGCCTGCTTCAACTTCGATATTACCTTCTACAGTAATACCACGTTTTGCAAATTCTTCATGCCAGTTTGGTTTGAAGCCTTCGTCAAAACCTGTAATTTCTTCAACACGTTTTGATGGAACACCATAGTAAACGTGTTTGATACCAGACCACATAATTGCGCCAACACACATAATGCAAGGTTCTGCATTCACGTAGATTGATAAATTATATGGTGCTAAATCGTAAGTGTTTAGAGCTTTACAAGTTGCTCTAACAGCATTTACTTCTGCGTGATATACTGGGCATTTGTCTTCAACTACTGAGTTTGCAGCTTCTGCAACAATATTACCCTTTTCATCATATACACTTGCAAAGAATGGACCTTTGCCACTTTCGATAGCTTTTGCTGTTTTTTTGTGAACTTCTAAAATTCTTTGTTTATCTAATTCTGTAACTGCCATTTTAAAACTCCTTATGCAAGTTCTGCTAATGCTTTTTCTGCTTCTTCATCATTTGGAGCTTTACCGTGCCAACCAGCTTGGTTTTCCATAAATGAAACACCTTTACCTTTTGTTGTGTGAGCAATAATTGCAGTTGGTTTGTCAGAATTGTTGTTTTTAGCATTCATCAATGCATCATAAACTTGATTTAAGTCATGACCATCGATTTCTACAACATTCCAGTTAAATGCTTTTAATTTGTCTGCTAATGGTTCTAACGCTTTAACTTTTTCAACATCACCGTCAATTTGTAACATGTTTCTGTCAATAATAGCTGTAATGTTGTTTAATTTTTGATGTGGAGCATGCATAAATGCTTCCCAACAAGAACCTTCTTGTAACTCACCATCACCTAAGTAAACAAATACGTGAGCTGGGTTTTTGTCTAATTTTAAGCCCATAGCCATACCAACACCCATTGACAAGCCTTGACCTAATGAACCTGTTGCAACTTCAACACCTGGAATATGAGTGTTTGGGTGACCTTGAAGACGTGAACCGAAAATACGGAATGTCATTAATTCTTCTTGTGGAATAAATCCTTTTTGAGATAATACAGAGTAAAGAATTGCAGAAGCGTGACCTTTTGACAAGATGAATCTGTCACGGTTTGCAAAATCTGCTGATTTATCCCAAGCTGGGTCAACATTCATAACTTTTTGGTAAAGTGTTGTTAAAATTTCAACTGCAGAAAATGCACCACCGATGTGACCAGATTTAGCATGGTTAGCCATCTTGATAACGTTACGTCTGTTTTGTTTGCACATTTCTTGTAGTTGTTCAACGTCTTTTTGATCTAACATTTTATAATACCTCTTTCTTTGTAAACTTTTCTTTAATTACATTATACACGAAAAGTGGCAAAGTCGGAAAAATTCTTTTAAATCTTTCTGGTTGCTTAATAGTTCGATACAACCATTCTAATCCTAACTTTTGCCAAATTTCTGGAGCCCTTTGAACTTCTCCAGCCCACACATCAAAACTTCCGCCAATTCCTATCATCAAGGTTGATGGAAGAATTGATTTTAATTCATATATAAATTCTTCTTGCATTGGAGCGCCTAAAGCTACCAACAATAATTTTGGAGATGAATTTTTGATTCCATCAATAACTTCTTGCTTGCAATCTCTAAAGTAACCATCATGCTTATAAACAATATTCAATTCGGGCATTTCTTGCTTTAAATTTTCATAAGCTTTTTCAATTACGTGAGGTTTTGCCCCAACAAGAGCAACAGGAATATTATTTTTTTGCGCATTTTCTAACAAAGAATGAGCAAATCCAATTCCAGTAATTCTTTCGACATTTTCTCCATTAATTTTTAAACCGATTTTAATCCCAATACCGTCTGGAATTACCAATTCTGCTTCTTTCAAAATCTTGGCAAAATCTTCATGCTTGTTAGCATACTCAATAATCTCAGGATTAATTGTTACGATATGAGAGCTTTTGGCACTATCAATTAAACTATTTGAATATTCCAAAGCTTCATCTACACTAAATAAATCTATGTTATAACCTAATAAATTTTTCTGACGTCTTTGCATAGTAACATTATATCAAAAATACTTGAAAATAAAATATTTTAGTTTTATATTCTTATAAGTACTTGAGAGAAAGGAGATTAATTATGAAAAAAGCATTAATTATCGCATGCGCACTTACAGTGGCATTATCTTCAGCTTCATTTGCAGCAACAGTTACTAAAAATGTAGGCGGAACTAAAGTTACAGTTACTAAAGCTACACCAAAAACTGATGCAGCAGTGAAAAAAGCTCAAGCAAACAAAGCGAAAGCCGACAAAGCGAAAGCTGATGTTAAAAACGCAAAAGCTAATGCTCCCCAAGCAAAAGCACAAGCTAAGGCTAACGCAAAAGCAGCAGCTAAAAACAAGGCTAACCAAAAGTTAGACCAAAAAGTTAACTCAAAAAGCGCTGTAAAAGTTAAACTTAAATAGTTTAATTGTTGTGTGTCGGAATATCTCTGACACACAACTTTCAAAAAAAATTTTAAAATCCAACAAATCACAAATGGTGAAGTCGCGCGGTTGATACCAACCGCGCGACTATTTTGAATTTAAGCTATAAGACAATAAGTCATTTATAATAAAAATGACAATTTAATAATCATTTGACTTCTTCACTTAACCCTTATTGACTTAAAGGCTTCTATAAAAGAGGCGGTGAGCTTCGCTCACCGCCTCTTTAAGATTTATATTATCAGAATCTAAACTATGCTTTAGCGCCAGATTTTGCGATAATTTCTTCTTCAACGTTTCTAGGTACTTGTTCGTAGCATTTAAATTCCATAGAGAATGTACCACGACCTTGAGTGTTAGAACGTAAGTCTGTTGCATAACCGAACATATTAGCTAGAGGAACTGTTGCTCTAACGATTACGTTACCTGTGTTACCAACAGGTTCTTGACCTTCAACACGTCCACGACGTTTTGCGATATCACCGATGATGTTACCAGTGTATTCATCAGGAATTTCGATTTCAACCTTCATCATTGGTTCAAGTACGCAAGGTTGTGCTTTTTTAACACCGTCTTTGATAGCCATAGAACCAGCGATTTTAAATGCCATTTCTGAAGAGTCAACTTCGTGGTAAGAACCATCGTAAAGTTCAACTTTAACGTCAATCATTGGGAATCCAGCTAAGATACCGCCTTCAAGAGCTTCTTCCATACCTTTTCTTGCTGGTTCGATGTATTCTTTAGGAATAGCACCACCGACAATTTTGTTTTCAAATACAAAACCTGCATTTTCTTCAGCTGGAGAGATTTTAATTTTAACGTGACCGTATTGACCTTTACCACCTGATTGTCTTTGGAATTTAGATTCTTGATCAGCTGTACCTCTGATTGTTTCTCTGTATGCAACTTGTGGTTTACCAACGTTAGCATCTACGTGGAATTCTCTTAATAGACGGTCAACGATGATGTCTAAGTGAAGTTCGCCCATACCAGAGATAATTGTTTGACCTGTTTCTTGGTCTGTTTTAACTTGGAATGATGGATCTTCTTCAGCAAGTTTTTGAAGAGCAATACCCATTTTTTCTTGGTCAGCTTTTGTTTTTGGTTCAATAGCAACAGAAATTACAGGTTCTGGGAATACCATTTTTTCTAAGATGATAGGTGCTTTTTCATCACATAATGTATCACCTGTTGTTGTATCTTTCAAACCTACTGCTGCACAGATATCACCTGCGTAAACTTCTTGTTCTTCAAGTCTTTGGTCAGCGTACATACGAACTAAACGAGAGATACGTTCTTTTTTGCCGTTTGTAGCGTTTAATACATAAGAACCTGAAGTGATTACGCCTGAATATACACGTAAGAATGTTAAACGACCTACGAATGGGTCAGTCATAACTTTGAATGATAAAGCTGCGAATGGTTCTGTATCAGAAGAGTGTCTTTCAACTTTTGTACCGTCTTCTAATTCACCTTCGATAGCTTTTACATCTACTGGAGATGGCATATAGTCAACTACGTTGTCCAATAACATTTGAACACCTTTGTTTTTGAATGCTGTACCACAAGTTACAGGAACGATTTTGTTATCGCAAACTGCTTTTCTTAATGCAGCTTTTAATTCTGGAACTGTGATTGATGCTGGATCTTCAAAGTATTTTTCCATTAATGCATCGTCTTCACCAGCGATAGCTTCAACCATTTCATCTCTGTATTGGTGAGCTTTATCTTTTAATTCTTGAGGAATTTCATCACATGTATCAACATCAAAGATATCGATTTGTTTACCTAAATCATCTCTGTAGATTTCAGCTTTCATCTCCATCAAGTCAATGATACCTTGCATTTTATCTTCAGCACCGATTGGTAATTGAATTGCATAAGCATTAGCTCTTAATCTATCTCTGATTTGGTTTAATACACGGTAGAAATCAGCACCTGTTCTATCCATTTTGTTAACAAATACCATACGAGGAACTTCGTAACGGTTAGCTTGTCTCCAAACTGTTTCAGATTGTGATTGTACACCACCTACTGCGCAGAATACTGCAACTACACCGTCCAATACACGTAATGAACGTTCTACTTCGACTGTAAAGTCAACGTGGCCTGGTGTGTCGATTACGTTAATTTGGTGTCCTTTCCAAGCTGCTGTTACGGCTGCTGATTGGATTGTGATACCACGTTCACGTTCTTGATCCATAAAGTCTGTTACTGCTGCACCATCGTGAACTTCACCAATTTTGTGAGTTTTACCTGTGTAAAACAAAATACGTTCTGTTGTAGTTGTTTTACCAGCATCGATGTGGGCTGCAATACCAATGTTTCTGATTTTTTCTAAAGGTGTCTTTCTTGGCATTTCTTTAATTCCTTTTCATCTTTTTATAATATTGTACTTTGCTATTTAATAATTAGCCTTAATTATATCATCACATAAAAAAGTTAAAATTCAAGCATGAGTTTTAGAGGATTTGAGGGTTATAAGTTTAGCAAAAATTTATTTCAAACATCAAAACTTTCTATCATTCAATTCTCATTTCACAAAAAATCTTTATGGGTTTATTTTTTAACATGTTTGCTGTATATTCACCGTATGAAAATTATTATTTATGGCGCAAGTGAATTTGGATATTTGATTGCAAACGAGTTTTATCAACAAAACGACGTTATTGTAATTGATAACGAAACAAACAAGTCTGATGATTTTGACAAATTAGATATAAGTTTTATAAACGGTACAGCCGCTGATGTTGATATTTTACGCAGAGCTGGAATTGCTCAAGCTGATGTTTTCATTGCTTGTACAAACCTTGATGATGCAAACATCGTTGCTTGTGGAATTGCAAAGAAAATGTCTGGTGTAAAAACAATTTGCTTTGTAAACCACGAAGAATACAAAAAATCATTTCTTGCATTAAAAGATACAGACGGATTATCAACATTTGCAATTGATTCAATCATTTGGCCAGAAGAACTTTTAACAAAAGAAATTTTCAGAATTGTTACGGTTGCAAAGGCATTAGACGTAGAAAATTTTGCAAACGGTAAAGCCAAACTTTTAGAATACAAACTTGAAGAACACTCTGTTCTTGTTGATAAAAAAGTAAAAGATTGTGGTTTCCCTGCTGAAACACTTATTGTAGGCTTAACTCGTGAGGGCGAACTTTCTATCCCTTATGGTGAAACTGTTTTACAAGAAGGCGATAAAGCAATATTTATGGGTTCCTCACACTCTTTAGATATTTTAGCTGGTAAATTCTTCCACGAAAAAAATTCAACCAAAACTGTTACTATCATTGGTGGTGGCAATGTTGGTTTAATGCTTGCCCGTGATTTAGAAACCTTAAAAATGAAGGTTAAAATTATTGAAAAAAACGAAGAACGTTGTGAATTTTTATCAGAAACATTAACGAATACGTTAATCATAAACGGTGACGGAACCAACTTGGAACTTCTAAACGAAGAAGATATCGGGGATTCAGACGTTTTAATCAGCGTTACTAACAACGACGAAAAGAATTTGCTATGTTCACTTTTGGCTAAGCAACTTGGCGTAAAACGTGTTGTTGCAAGAGTTACAAAGTTCTTAAATATTCCGTTATTTGAACAAGTTGGTATTGATATTGCCGTTTCTACAAAGTTTGCAGCACTTCACGAAATTAAAAACGAATTTAGTGAAACAAATATTGGTATTTTAGCAACTGTAGAACAAGGTAAAGCTGAAGTTTTGGATATTGAAATTCCTGAAAACTTTGAAACAAAAAAACTTATGGAACTAAAACTTCCTACTCGTGCCGTGATTGGTATGGTTAACCGTAAAAATAGAGTTATAATTCCAAAAGGCGACACTTTAATTATGGCTGGTGATGATATTTTAATTTTCACTAAAAACGAAGATGCTCAAAAGATTAAGGACTTTTTTAAGGTAGGATAATATGAGATTAAGTTACCTATTTAATGCTGTATCATTCGTTTTTATCTGTATCGGACTTGTAACTTTATTGCCCGCAATCGTTGCTTTAATTTATGGTGAAACAAATTGCATTTTACCATTCGTCGCAACAGGCATTGGGGCAATGCTTTTAGGCGGATTTTTTAAACTTATAGTAAACCACTTTTTGACTAAAGATAAAAAAATGACAGATATTAAAAAGTCAGAAGGACTTGCAACAGTTCTTTTATCTTGGTTAATATTTGCTGTTATAGCAAGCGTTCCGTACTTGTTTTTTAATTTTGGAATAATCGATTCCTTCTTTGAAGGAATTTCAGGAATTACAACAACAGGCGCAACAATTTTAACTCATTACAACTACCCACATACGCTATTCTTCTGGCGTTCGTTCACACAATGGTTAGGTGGTATGGGAATTATCCTTTTATTTATTGCAATTTTACCTCAATTCGCGATTGCAGGTCGTCAAATGTTTTTTGCTGAAGCCCCTGGACCAACAGAGGACAAGTTAACCCCCCGTATTAAAAACACTGCCATTGCATTGTGGGGATTATACATTGTTTTAACTTTAATTGAAATCGGATTGTTGGTATACTTCAAGATGCCTTTGTTTGATGCCGTTTGCAATGCATTTTCAACAATTTCATCTGGTGGTATGTCACCTAACGAATTTTCAATCGCTGGATATCACTCATTACCTATAACTTGGATTGTAATTGTGTTTATGTTTTTATCAGGTTGCAACTTAGCACTTGTTTATAGAGTCATTACACAATTCAAGTGGAAAATGATTTTTCATAACGAAGAATTTAGAACTTATATCGGAATAATTCTAGTTGTATCAGCTCTAATCGCTTTATTTTTTTGGAACACATCGAACGAATTTTCATTCATCAATTTGACAAATATCGTTTTCACAGTTGTAAGTTTAATGACATCAACAGGCTTTGCCTGCAGTGATTACACATATTGGGATATATCTGCCCAAATAATTTTATTAATCGCAATTTTGGTTGGTTCTTCTGCTGGTTCTACTGGTGGTGGTATCAAGATTATGAGAGCGTTAATCGTATTCAAATATTTAAAAAGAGAAATTATAAAGTTTTTGCACCCAAACGCAGTTATAACTATCAAGCTTGATAGAGCAACAGTTGCACCAGAAATTATCTCACAAATCATTGGATTTGTAATTTTCTATGTAACCATTTTGGCAATAAGTTCAATTACAGTTTCATTCATTGAAAACAATGCTGTAATTGGTTTTACAGGTTCGTTCTCAACTTTAAGTATTATCGGTCCAGCTTTTGGTAGCACTCTTGGACCTACAGGCAACTTTGAAAACTTGCACGACTTAACCAAAATAATATTTATGTTTAATATGTTAATCGGTCGTTTAGAATTAGTCCCATTTTTAATCTTGTTAAACAAAGACTATTGGGTATTCAAAAAATAAAAATTAATTAAAAAGTTTGAAAGCATTATAAGAGCTACGAACAAGCGGTGCTACTTGATATTTTTCAAATCCTGCTTGCTTTGCTAGCTCCTTCAAATCTTCAAATTCTTCCTCTGTGTAATATTTTTCAACGTCAAGATGTTGCTTAGAAGGTTGAATGTATTGCCCAATTGTTAAAATATCACAACCAACAGAGCGCAAATCATTAAGAGTTAGCTTTATATCGTCTTGAGTTTCGCCTAAACCAACCATCATACCTGATTTTGTTGGAATGTCACTATTTTCTTTAATATATTTCAAAACTTCTAACGAACGTCTATAATTTCCTTGTGGGCGGGCTGTTTTAAACAAACATTCTACAGTTTCGATATTATGATTAAAAACATCTGGGTGAGCTTTAATAATTGTGTTTAAAGCTTCTTTATCACCTTTAAAATCTGGCGTTAAAATTTCTATCTTTGTATCAGGCGAGATTTTTCTAATTTCTTCAATAGTTTGAGCAAAATGATTTGCACCGCCATCAGGCAAATCATCGCGAGTAACAGATGTGATTACAGAATATTTTAAGCCTAATCCGCTTACAGCTTTTGCCAAATGTTTTGGTTCCTCTGTATCAAGCGGTTCAGGTCTTTCACAACCAATATTGCAATAACGGCAATTGCGTGTGCAAACATTGCCCATAATCAAAAAAGTTGCCGTATTCTTTTGATAGCACTCGTTTTTATTTGGGCATCTTGCGTTTTCACAAACAGTATTTAAACAATTGTGTTTTAAAATTGATCTTACATTTTTTGTTTTTTCTGTGTCAATTATTTGTCGTTTTAAATAATCTGGAAGTCGTTTCATAGGGCTAAAATACTTTCGTAAACTCCTTCTGAATAAGTTGGATGTGCAAAGCAAACTTGTTTTAAATCATCAACTGAAATTTCGTTTTGCATTGCAATTGCAAATTGGTGAATCATTGCTGACGCTTCTTTTGAGATAATATGAGCGCCTATAATTTTGTTATCATAAGACAAGACCTTAATAAAACCATCTATATCATTGTCACAATGAGCTTTTCCTAATGTTCTAATAGGTAAAACACTCTTTTGATAACTTCCTGCTGGCAAATCTTGTTCGTTTGCACCTATCCATGCAATTTCTGGAATACCATAAACTACGCTTGGAATAAACACATTGTCAAAAGGAATTTCTGACATCAAAGCTCTCGCCTGATACATTCCAAAATTTGCTAACATTAATTGTCCGCAAGCATCGCCCAAGTGAATAACTTTGCCGTTTGCTTCGGGTTTGTTTGGAGTTCTACCGATTGCAACAAGTACAAAATCAGGTTCTAAAACTTCGCCATTTGAAAGTGTAACTTTCTTATTTTCAATTTTTTCAACCGTTGTAGAAAGTTTCAAACCGATTTTACGCATTTTGAACATTCTTTCAACATATTTTGAAACTTCATCATCTGCAATCGAAAGAACTTTTCCTGTCGCTTCAACGACAGTTACATCAACATCTATGTCTTTAAAAATTCTTGCCCATTCAATACCTTCAGCACCAGCACCAATAATTACAACACTTTTTGGAGTTTCTTTCATTTCAAATAAATCATCTGAATTTAAAATAAACTCGTGGTCGTATCCTAAACCACGCAAAGCTTTTGGCTCTGAACCTGTTGCCATAATTATTTTTTCGCAAAAATAAGTTTCGCCGTTTGACTCAATTGTTTTTTCAGCAACAACTTTTGCTTCACCTTCAATAATTTGAACACCTTTTGCTTGCAAATTCTTTATTAAAGCATTTCTTAGCATATCTGTAACTTTGTTTTTACGCTCCATAACTTTTGCGAAATCAAATTTTACATCATTTGCAACAATACCAATGCTTTCAGCATTTTTAACGTCTTTATACAATTCTGCCGAGTGCATAATTGTTTTGGTTGGAATACAGCCTTTATTTAAGCAAACTCCGCCGATTTTATCTTTTTCAAAAAGTACAACCTTCAGGCCTTTTTCTGCTGCCAAAAGAGCTGCAGTAAAGCCTGCTGGACCTGAACCTATTATCCCAAAATCAAATTTATTTTTCATTTTAAATCCCTATCTTGTGTAAACTCTTGCAAGTCTTGCCTTTAAGTGGCAAATAATTTCATAATGAATTGTTCCCATTGTTTTTGCCCAATCATCGATTGGCAAAGTTTCGTCTAACAATGTTATTACGTCGCCGACTTTTGCATTAACACCTGTGATATCAAACATCATCTGATCCATTGCAACATTGCCTACTTGTTTAACTTTTTGACCGTTAATGTGTCCGTAAAACTTGTTAGACATCAGCCTTGGAATACCATCTGCATAACCCAATGGAACAGTCGCAATTTTTGTTGGTTTATCAGCAACAAAAGTGTGTCCGTAGCTTACGCCATCACCTTTTTCAATATCGTGAATATGTATAATCCTTGTTTTTACTGACATTGCTTGTTTCAAGTTTACGTGCTGAGCTTCTGGAATTAGGTCTGGGTACAATCCATATAAGCCAATTCCACCACGAACCATATTGTAAGTACATTGGTAGATATTGCTTGTAATAATTCCTGCAGTATTCAAAATATGTAACAACAAACCATCAGTATTAACTTGAGAAATTACATCCTCCCACACAGCAAGTTGTTGTTCAGTTTTTTCTTTAATTTCAGCATTTGCCAAATGTGAGAAAATTCCCTTCAAATCAATGCTCTCCATTGATTGAACTTTTTTAATAAATTCAACTGCATTTTTATGAGAAACACCAATTCTATTCATGCCTGTATCTAGCTTGATATGCGCTTTTACAGGAGTTTTTGTTCTTTCATAAGTTTGAATACAAGATTCTAAGTGTTCTTCTGAAAAAATTGTAATCGTCAAGTTGTTTTCCACAACTGTTGGCAAAGCCCAAATTGGCGCAGCACCAAGAATTAATATTTCTGCAGTAACGCCATTTTCTCGCAAATTTAAAGCTTCATCAATTGATGCTACACCAAACATATCAACGCCCGACGCAAGCATTGTAGGAGCAAGCATTGCAGCACCATGTCCGTATGAATCAGCCTTTACTACCGCCAAGAATTTTTTATCCTGCGGAACACATTTTTTTAATTCTTTAATATTGTTTGAAACGTTATCAATATTGACTTCTACCCAAGAATCCCTATGAGCATTAACGTTTGATGTCCTAGAAATTTTCATAGTTAAAGTATAGTCTATTTTTCCTCAATGTTCAAGTATTTAACAAAATATGCACTGAAAGCTGGAATAAATCCTGCAACAAACAACATTTGCAAAATACCGAATTGTTGCGCCATAAAGCCCATTCCACTAAGCAATACACCAACTACACCCCAACAGAAACCGTTTAAAAATCCACCGATAATGCTTTTGTATTGAGGTAATTCTTTTTGTGCAAGCACCATTGTAATTGGAGTTGCAAGCATTAAAACAAATGCCATTAAGACAAAGTCAATTAGTGCTAAAATTGGGAATTTCACATTAAAGAATACGAAAATACACATTAATACTGGCATTGACAACATTGAAATATAAATAATTTTTCTTGTACCGACAATTTCTTCAACTTTAGGGCTTACAAGTGAGCCTATTCCACCAGCAAACATAAACCAGAATAACGCCATTCCGATATACATTGGGTCATGACCATTTGCCTTCCATAAAAACGGTAACAATATTGCACAACTGCTCGAAATTAATGCCTTCATAATAGAAATTAAAATCAAAATCAAAATTTGCTTGTTTGTCAAAATAGTTTTAAATACAGCAACAATGTCTTTTTTAGAACTTTCTATTTTATCTCTGTCAGAAATTTTAGGTACACAAACAAACATCAACAATGCCAAAACAATACCAACAATAATTAAAAGAGGCATTTTTTCTAAGCTTAAATACTGAGTAATTGCGGCAGACAATAACGGTCCAAAAGAATAGCCAATTGAACCCAAGCTCAAGAACAAGCCCATATTTTTTGTGAAATCTTTTCTTGTAAATCTAATTACAAAGCCAATTCCTTGAGGGTGAAACACACTTACTCCAAGGCTACCCAAGATAATAAATAATCCTAATGTATAAACATTGTGAGCTACACCTGTCAATGGGAAAAAGACTGTTGCAAAAACTAATCCCCAGAAAATAAAACTTCTTTTTGCGATATTATCGGCAAAAAATCCGAAAATTGGTTGTAAAAGTTGTGAAAATAATTGAGACAAGCTCATCAAAAGTGCTGCAACACCCATTGAAATACCAATTTTAGCTGCAATAAACGGCATAATTGGGTTTAAAAATCCTGAATATGTATCTGTCGTAAAGTGTGCCACAGACAACCACTTCACCGCTTTATTATATGGTGATTTTTTCATAATTTCCTCTATTTTGTTTTAATGTCTTAATTCCGACTAACCTTTAAAGTGCTCAATACCTGTTGCAACAAGTGCAATCTCGTATTTGTCACATTGTTCAATTAATTTTTTATCATTAATAGAACCCGCAGGCTCAATAATCAACGCAATTCTGCCTCTTGCTGCTGCGTGAATTACATCAAGAGTTTCGATTGCTCTATCTGTTGCCATAACAGCATCTTTTGTACTGTCACAAGCTGTATCAATTGCACCTTCACAAGATTCTACGAAAGAAGTTTCACCTTGACCGATTGCCAATGTTTTGAAATCTTTTGCTAAAACCACAACATCTGATTTTGCATATTTTGCAACTTTGAACGCAAAAATTGCATCTTCCAGTTGTTCTTGTTCAGGTTTCTTTTTAGTTAAAACTTTGAAAGTATCTTTGTTGAAATCGGCTCTATCTGCATCTTGTTCAAGAACACCAAATGGAGTAATTTTCAACTCTTGTGATACAGAGATTTTAACTTCATCAAAAGGTGTGTTAATTTTGATAATTTTCAAACTTTCGTTTTTCTTCAAAATTTCTAGAGCTTCTTTGTCATAACCACAAGCCAAAACCACTTCAAATGAACTTTGCACAATCTTTTTAGCGGTTCTATCATCGACAATTTTTGAAAAACCTATACAAGAACCGATTGCCCCAATTGGGTTGCTATCAACAGCTTTTGCATAAGAATCAACTAAAGTTTTACCCAAAGCAACCGCACAAGGTAAACCAACTTTTGCCATTACTGTTGCAAATACATCATAAAATTCACCTAAAACATCAACTAAAACGCTCATATTCAAGAAGTTTTTGTATGTTAATTCGCCACCGTTCAATTGTTCCCACTCGATTGAACCTTCGTTTTTGTACAAACAAGCTGATTGTTGTCTATTTTCACCTTGTTTAAAATCAATTATTCTTTCTAAATTATCTAACATTTTAATTTCCTCTAATTTATTTATTTTGTCAGGCATTGCCTGACCTACAAACTCGTTTCAGGGCCGCATGGTCATATTGGAAAAACATTGCGATTCCGAAACAAGTTCGGAATGACATAGTCTAATAACAATACCTGATTGTTCTCAAGGAAATTATAGCATAAAAAGATTATTTAGAAATTATTTACAAGAGGTTACGGTTGCATTCAAAACTCTTCCGTTAGGACATTTGCCTGCTTTATCAGTTTTTAAATAATCCATATTGCCAAAATTTACAACCCATGCTGTACAAAGGAATCCTGACATTAAAGGATTTGGATTACTTCCATTAGGGCGAGTTTCTAAACACCTTGATTCTTGACCATCATAAGATTGTACACCTAAACCATCATTATTAGCAAGAAATACAAAAATTTGTTGAGTAAGTATGTGATTTCCTGAGTTTGATTTAGCGATATCGATAGCAACCAAAAATTGATTACTACTACCATTTTTTGCAATATCAACATAAGTACCATCTGCTGTTATAAATTTATAATTACTTGTACTTGCATCCAGGGTACTTGGACCACAACCTTTATTTGCCTCCATTTTACAATTTTTAGAAACCTTCATAAATTCGGTTAATCGTTCACCGAATCGGGTTGTTTGTGCAACTGCTGTTGTGTCAGTGGCAAACCATTCATCCATTGGACCATATATTGCAGTGGCTCTGCCAAATGCATCCTGAAGGTTTGAGTATAATTTTTGAATTTTTGCAACCTTTTCTTTATCCGCTGTTGAAGAATTCAAGTTTGGAATAGTCAATGCTGCAACCACGCCAATAATACCCATTACGATTAGGGTTTCTGCAAGAGTGAAGGCGAAGGCTTTTTTCAGACTCGTCATGCCGTATTTATTACGGCATCTTTCTACTATAGCAAAGATACCGCAACGCACTTCGTTTACCTCTCCAAAATGATTATCAATCATTTTGTCGGCAGAGTGGGATGACATAGTTTTTTATTCAAAAACACTTAGAACGGACAAATAGTCAAGCGTTCTAAAAATCTTACAGCACGAGTCGGAAAGTTCTCATCTTGATTAATTGAACCTACCAAAATTGTTTTTGTACCTGCCAATTTGCCTACCAATATATCTGTCAATGGTCTATCACCAATAACTACAACATTTTTAGGACTCATAAACAAACCTTTTATAATATTTTTTACAACCTTTGGATTTGGTTTGTTCGCATGAAAATACATTTTGCAAGGCATGTGTTGTTCAACTTTTTCAATATATTCTTTATTCTTGTTGTTTGAAACAATGCACATATAAAATTCTTTTTTGAATTGGTTGAACCAATCAATTGTTTTGCCTGTAAATTCGCCTGTTTTAGATTGCATTGTTGTACTATCCAAGTCAATCAACATTGCATGAATGCCCATATCTTTAAGCATTTCAGGTGTAATATCGTAAATATCCTTCAAGTTTTTATCAGGACGTAGTATCATCGTTTTTAATCTCCTTTGTTCTTGCTAGAGCAAATTTATAATTTTGTGGTGCTCTTTCAAATTTAATCCATAATTCATCATTTGTATTAGCAACTTCTAGTTCTTCTTTTGTCTTATCACTAACAATTTCAGTTGCTTTTGTAATGTATTGTTCATCAGGTGTGATAATTTCTATCTCCTGCCCTTTTAAAAATTTATTTTTTGTTTTTACAAGGTAACTGTCGCCTTTCTTATCCCAAAATTCGCACAAGAAATCAGCTCCAGCCAAACCTTTTGAAATATCATAACTATAACTTTCTGAGTTATTATTTCCTAAGTAGAAACCCTGTGTATAACCACGGTTTCCAACCTTTTTAAGTTCTAAGAAATATTTATGTAAATCGTCAGTTTTGCCTGCCATAACTTCATCAATAGCGTTTCTATAAGCCTTTGTAACCGCAGAAACATAATATAAACTTTTTGTTCTTCCTTCGATTTTTAACGAATCAACACCAGCTTCAATTAATTGTGGCAAGTATTCAACCAAGCACAAATCCTTAGGGCTTAAAATGTGTGTACCACGTTCGTTTTGCTCAATTTCGTAATATTGTCCAGGGCGAGTTTCTTCCAACAATTTGTAACTCCAACGACAAGGTTGTGCGCAGTTTCCATGATTAGCTTTTCTTTCGCCTTTTGTCATATAATCACTCAACAAACATCTTCCAGAGAAAGAAACACATTGAGAGCCGTGTACAAAAACTTCTAATTCCATATCTGGAACTTGTTTTTTAATTTCAGCAACATCTTTGATAGGTAATTCCCTTGCCAAAATTGCACGAGTCGCACCCATATCTTGCCAAAACTTAACCGCTTCATAGTTCAAAGTGTTTGTTTGTGTGCTTATGTGGATTGGAATTTCTGGCAAGTATCTTTTTACCAAACGTAAAACGCCCATATCTGTTAAAATGATAGCATCTGGATTTGCATCTTTAATTCTATCCATAACGCTTTCAAGCAATTTGATATCATTATTAAATGCAAAGATATTAAGAGTCAAATAAGCCTTTGCACCTAAATTTCTCGCCATATCAATTGCTTCTTTAAGGTTTTCCATTGTAATCAACTCACCTTTACGCATTGCGCGCAAGCTGAAATCTACAACTCCTAAATAAACTGCATCTGCGCCGTATGTAACGGCATATTTTAATTTTTCAATGTTGCCTGCTGGCATTAATAATTCTGGTTTGTTCATAAAAATAGTTTACCCTAAACTAATCACCCGTGCAATGTGTATTTTTTAAAATTAGATTAAAATCCCTTTATTAAAGGAGATATCTATGAAAAAAATCGTCATTCTAACTCTATTTATAGCGGGTTTTATGCTTAATTCTGCAAATGCACAAACAACTTTTTCAACCTTCACGCCTTTTACACCTCAACAAGCTTACAAATTCAACAACAATACCTATGACAGGTATTTACCACCAAACAAGCAACAACGCTATCTACCACCACCTCCTCCTCCAAACTCTTACAACAGATATAACCGATTTGGATATTACGACCCATATTACACACAAAATCAATCGAAATGGCGAAGATTTAAAAATTTCTTCTCATCAGGTCAAATGACAGGCTACACTCCTTCTTATAACAGCGCTTTTGACAACAATCCTTATGGATACCAAAGTGGATATTATGATAGTTTTGGAAATTTTCACCAAAACAACTACGACCAACAAAATGGAATGAGCATAAAAATCTTAGATTAACATACAAAAAGACCTCGGGCATAAAGCCCAAGGTCTTTTTCTCTTTGTCTCACAATTATTTTAGTTAAAATGATGCTACAGGTTTCTTTTGTAATTGAGCACCTGGAATTTGTTGCCAGTTTGCAGACATAATCTTTTTAAATGATTTCAAAGCTGTATCTTCTAATTCACCTAATTCATCAGCTTCCATAATCAATTCTCTTAATGGAAGTAATGCTCTTTGGTCACGAAGTACACCCAATGCTGCTGCTGCACCAGCTCTAACTAATTCGTTTTCAGAACGGTTTTTCATAACATCAATCAATGCAGGAACTGCTTTTGTATCGTTCAATTTACCCAATGAAGTAACTGCATAAATTCTTACGTTAACCCATTCGTCATATAACATGTTGATTAATTTATCAACTGCTTTTTTATTACCGATTTCACCTAATGCACGAGTTGCATCACAACGTACATTAACTTTTTCGTGGTCTAATGATGCAATCAAGGCATCTGTTGCAACATCACCAATTTCAATCAAAGCTTCAGTTGCTGTAATACAAACTTGAGGGTTTTCATCGTTTAAAGCTTCAACCAATGGTTCAACAACGATTTCGCCACCCAATCTGCCTAATGCACGAGCTGCGCGAACTCTTACATCAACATTTCTATCTTCACGTAACGATTCAATCAAGTGAATTGTTGCTTTTTCATCACCCAATTCGCCTAATGCACGAGCTGCATATAAACGAACTGAACCGTTTTTATCATTTTTCAATACATCAATCAAAGGTTCTACGGCTTTTGATTCGCCCATTTCACCAAGAACTCTTGCTGCGTTATATCTAACTTTTTCTGAGTTACTTGTTCTCAAATCTGAAATTAATTCTTCAAATGTTTTTTTAACTTGTTTTTTCTTGCTATTTACGCTAATAGTCATTAAAAATTGCCTCCGACGTATATAATAATGTACCGATATTATGTTAAAGTTATTTTTCTATAAAAAATTGCCTTTTATTTTGCATTTGTTAACTATTGTTAAGAGAACTATAAACATGTGTATTGCATGCTGGGCTTGCTTTTTCACTTACACATATCTTGCAAGGGTAAACCTAACACTTTATATTTTTATAGTAACATTTTTTTTGAGTTTTGTCTTGTATTTGAAACAATTTTTCATACATTTGTAGTAATTGTTTATTTAAAAACTTACACATTTAATATTTATGGGAAATATCATGTAAACAATTGTTAAGCAATTGGTATAGAGATTGTAAACTCGCTACCATGTCCAAACTCACTCGTCACATGGATTTTGCCATGATGCTTGTCTATAATTTTTGACGAAATTGCTAAACCCAATCCTGTACCAACTCCAGCACTTTTTGTTGTGTAACCAGCATTAAAAATTTTATCTAAATTTTCTGGTTTTATTCCTTTGCCAGAATCCTTAATTTTTACAATCAATTCATTATTTTCAACTGCCGTTGATATTTCAATTTTGCCATATTTTTCAATTGCATGACAAGCATTAACCAAAATATTCATAAACACTTGGTTCAACATATTTGGATAGCATTTTATCATTGGCAATTCACCGTAATGTTTGATAATTTCAGCCTTATTCTTTGTTTCGTGACGAATTAGAGTTAATGTTAAATCTAGCTCTTTGTTGATATCAGCCTCTTGAAGCTCTGCCTCATCAAGGCGAACAAATTTTTTCAAAGAGGTTACAAGGTCGTGAACACGTGCAACAGCGACATTATCAACCTCATTTATCTCTTCAAACATTTCTTTAACATCTATATCATCAAGCTTTTGAATTAGTTTTTTCATAATTGCATTATTTGACTTGATTGATGCAAACGGTGTATTAATTTCATGAGCAATACCTGCCACCAATTGACCTAAAGATGCCATTTTTTCAGAATTTATAAGTTGCAATTGAGTATCACGTAATTCTGTAAGGGTTCTAACATTGTCTTCATAAAGTTTTGCTTGAGCAACGGCATTACCTAGTTGTGCAGAAACACTTTCTAGGACATCAATTTCTTCCACCATATCTCGTTTTTGATAGCTTACAAGAACAATAACACCGAGCAAATCATTCACATGATAAATTGGCAAGATTACACGCATAGTCGGAACGTCAAACATTTCAGCTTCGTTAAATTCCTTCAAAGTCATTGAAGAAACAGTCTTTTTAGCTGAAAGTTCGTGAAAAATTTTATCACCAAAAGTTATATTTTTTCCGATAAACTCTTTTTTGTTTTTACCATAAGTCTGCTCAATTACAAAAAGTTCTTTTTCTTTATCATTTTTAGCGTAATAAGCACGATAAGCGCCAAACATTGTAGCCAATTCTTTAAGTGCAGAATTTAAAATTTTATCTGAGTCTATTGATTCTCTAATAATGTTAGAAATTTTGTTGATTAAAGTCATTTTAACCGCTTGCGCTTGGGTTGATTGTGCCATTTTTCTAAGTCTATCAACCTCTTTGAGAGCTGAGCTACATTCGTTTACAAGGTTATCTTTTTCTGCTTTAATTCGTTCTAATTCAACTTCAGCACTTACATCAGAAAAAATCATAATTGTGTAAATTCCTCGCTTATAGGCAGACAGATTATAAAACGAAAATTCACCCTTTGAATCTTGATAATTTACAAATGCATCAAAATCTTCTTTTGACTGAAAAAGGTAATGCATTGGTAAAAATGATTGCATATCTTCTGCATCAAATGGATAAAAATCGTAGCTTAGTTTGTGAGAAAAACGTTTAAAATCGTTATAATCCCAGAAATATCTTTTGAAGGCTCTATTTGTGTAAACCACTTCTTTATTTTGATTTGCAACAATTACAGCATCTTTAAATTTGTTGAAAAAGCTAAATTTCTCCATGTATATATTATATACATGTCTAAGAAAAAAGTAAAAATGTTAAGCCACCATGACGATTTTTTAGAATTATCAATAGTTTGTAAATTAATGCAAACAAAAGTTTACGTTATGAAATATTTTGTTTCGACGTTAGTTTTTTGTGATAGATTAATAATACAGAGGGATAAACTCAACCGTTCACAAATTACACTAGGAGATATATTAAATGTCAGAATACTTGACTAAAGAAGAAATTAAACAATGGAGAAGTTCATTAGAAAAAATCACTTTAGAAGAATTTGCAGCTAGATTAGGAAAACAAATTGAAGAAGCTAAACACACAAATGACTTAGTTGACATCGTGTTAAAAGGCAAACCTTATACATCTTCATCAACAGAAATGTCATCTTCAATTCGTACAGAAAAAATTAATTCTATCGCTGAAAAAGCTGTAGAAAAAGAACGTCAAATCGTTTCTACTCAAAAAGTTCAACCTAAAGCTGCTCCTAAAGCTGTTGAAGTTAAAGCTCAAAAAGTAGAAAAAGAAATCAAAAAACAACAACCTATCATCAAAGAATCTGCTCCAGCATCTTTGAAAGATGAAGTTCAAATCGTTTTCAAAAAAGCTTTGACAGATAGAGAACAATTAGTATTTGACTATTTCTTAAAAAATAAAAACCAAATTGTATACGCAAAAGACCTTGCTAACTTATTAAGCTTGCCAAGAGATTATGTATACAAATACATTAAAAATTTAAGAGCTAAAATCGACGGCGAAAACTTGAAAAATGCTGAAGCTGGCGGTTTCATGTTATCAGTTTAATTAAGATAAAATGGAAATAAAAACTTTAAATTTATTAGATATTTTAAATAAATCGCAGGTGCTTTATTCAACTGACTACTCAGGAGAATTTCAAGCTCCTGCGGATTTGTTAGAAAATATTTTAGAAAACTCTGAATTAGGTGAACCAATTGTTAATGGCATAATGTTTTTACAAAAAACATCAAGCCGTTCGTATCTTGTAGTTGATGGTATGAAACGTATCATTCAATTCAGTTTGTTACTTCATGCACTTTGTGAATGCTATAAACTTACAAACGAAAAGAATGAACATGCCATTGAGCTTATTAAAAAAAGATATTTGTTTTTCGGAAAACATACAAAAATACATTTACACGGTTATGAAAAAATTATTTATGAAAAACTTGTTAAATATGAGCGAATGACAGATGAAGAAAAACAACACCCAATGTTTATTCAACTTCATGAATATTGGGCAAAAATAAAAATGAACAATATTTCAGCCGTAAAATTGTTCAATGAAATCAAAAAAATTAACATTCTCGCTTGCATTTATGAAGAATCAGATATAGAAAACCGTGACATTTATCAATATTTGAATTGCAACAATCAAAATATTGAAGAGCTTTTATTGATAACTGATTTTATCAAAGAAAATTCTAAAGATGGTTTAAAAGCTTGGTATAATATTTTAGATTTATACAAAAATGCTGATTTAAAAGACTACTTCAAATATTTCATGAGAGATTTTTTAACAATCCAAAGAAACGGTATTATTCCAAAAGGAAACGAACTATATATGAGTTTTAAACGTTATTATAAACGTTTAGCACCAAATATGGAAATAAAAGATTTCTTTAACCATATTGAAAAATTTGCAAAATATTATATTAAAATAATTCAAGCTGATTTTGCAAACGAAGAGATTAAAACACTTGTTACAACGATAAATGAAGGCGATATGCAAGAAACTTATCCATACTTGTTGGAGGTTCTTGATGATGTTGAAGACGGACGACTTACAGAAGAAACCTTCATCCAACTGTTAAATACAGTTATTGCGTTTATCAATGAACAGCGCAGTGGCAATTTTACTAGTTCAGTAAGTTTTGCAAACCTAAGCCACGAGATAAATCAAAGAATTAATTAGAACATGAAGTGCAAATGGCGGAGTATAATCTCCGCCATTTGCATAAATTATATAAAACACTTAGTTACAAGTTGTATTATTTGCCCAATCTAAAACTTTACCATTTGGGCATTTCCAATATGTAGAATAAGTTGAAGCTTTCAAGAAATCCGCATTGCCTTTATCTAATATCCAAGCTGCACAACCACCAGCATCTCTATTTGATAAATTTCCTGTAGATGATGATGCTGGTACATAGCTACCATTTCCATAGTAAACAAAAGCATATACATCATCACAAACTGAATTTCGACCCTTTTGAGAACCATCTATGTCAAATAACATTGCAAATACTTCTGCAGTTCTGCAACCATACCCTTGGGTTACTTCACTTGTATTTACTTTCATTGCAACAGATATACCATCAGCAAGTTTCGCTTTATGGTGAGTTTTTCCGATATTATTAAAATCCCAACAAACTGTATTTGTATTATCAACAAGACCACAGTCTTTGTCTATTTTTAAATTTTCCAATATACGCTCATGCCAAATTGCTTCCTGTGCAGCCGCAGTAGTTTGGTCTAATGCCCAAGTACAAGGATCACCATAAGTTGCAATTGCACGACCATAAGCTTCATCAAATGTTGCCCTTGCCTTTGTAACCTTAGTAACAACTTCTTTTGAGTTTGTTCCTTCTTGCAAATTCGGAATAGTTAGTGCTGATACAACACCAATAATACCAATTACAACAAGAACTTCAGCTAAAGTAAACGCAAGATATTTACTGATGTTGCGAAGGTTTAATGATTGAAGGTTTGACTTTTTATTTTGCAAAACATCTAAATCTTTAAATATAAAAGTTTCTTTTATTCTTCTTAGCATATTCTTATCCTCTCTTTACTAATTATAACGTATTTTTTGAGGGTTTTCAAGTGCAAGAAGAAATTATCTTATAAATATTTTATCAAAAATTTAGACATTTTAAGCTATTCTTGTGTTTCTTTTTTAGCCTTACGCCAAAGTTGGTCAAACTCCTCAAAAGAATATTCTGTTAGAGGTTTTGTTGCCAATTCTTCCATTTTTCTGAAACGTTTTTCAAATTTTCTATTTGCTGAAATCAAGCATTGCTCAGCATCTAATTTGTGCCAACGAGCCAAATTAACGACTGCAAAAAGAATATCACCCATCTCATCTTCCATGTGAGTCTTATTGCCTTCTTCAACTGCTTCTTTAAACTCTCTTAATTCAGAGTTTACACAATCCCAAAGAGTTTCAACTTTATCCCATTCAAAACCCACTTTAACAGCTCGTTTTGAAATCTTTTGTGCAGTCATCAGTGCTGATTGAGATTTTGAAATTCCGTCCATTTGAGAAGTTCGTTCTTTCTTTTCCTCTTGTTTTAATTTATCCCAATTTACAACAACATCATCTGCATTTTTAACCTTTGTATTACCAAAAACATGTGGGTGTCTGTGTATTAATTTATCTTTTAGTTCTTTTGCAACATCTTCAATATCAAAAGCGCCTTCTTCATCTGCAATTTGCGAATGTAAAAGCACCTGCAACAAAACATCACCCAATTCTTCTCTCAAATGAGGTAAATCATTTTCATCAATTGCATCAACTGCTTCGTACGCTTCTTCAAGCATATTAGGTCTAAGTGATGAATGAGTTTGTTCCCTATCCCAAGGACAGCCATTTTCTGAACGTAAAGTTCTTATAACTTCAATTAATTCTTCCAAATTCTTATATTGCATAAAAAATCCCCCACAAATTTATGTCCATGATACAATAAAAACTATGAAAAGAAAACCAATAGTTGCAATAGTAGGAAGACCAAACGTAGGCAAATCTACGTTCGTAAATAGACTTGTAGGTCGTAGACAATCAATCGTTGACGATTTACCAGGAGTAACTCGTGATAGAATTTATTTTGACGTTGAATGGCAAAATAAATGGTTCACAGCTATAGACACAGGCGGAATTATTCCGAGTGACGAAGATGAAATCATGGTTTCAATTTATGACCAAGCAAAAATAGCTTGCGATGAAGCTGAAAAAATTATCTTTATCGTTGACGGCAAAGATGGCGTTACACCTGTTGATGAAGAAATTGCAAACATATTACGTCAAACTAAAAAACCTGTATTTTTAGCTGTAAACAAGGTTGATAGCCCTGCTCAAGCTCTTTATACAAGCGAATTTTACTCGCTTGCACTTGGTGACCCAATCGGTATCTCTGCCCTTCACGGTTCTGGCGGTGTTGGTGATTTATTAGAATTGGTTACAGAGGATTTTGAAGCTGACGACGAAATCGAAGAAGAAACAGACATTAAACTTGCAATTGTTGGAAGACCAAACGCTGGTAAATCTTCAATCGTAAACGCTCTTTTAGGCAAAGAACGTGTTATCGTTTCAGATGTTTCTGGCACGACAAGAGATAGTATTGATAGCAAATTTACATACAAAGAACAAGATTTTACTATTATCGACACGGCTGGCATTCGTAAAAAAGCTAAAGTTGATTATGGTGTAGAAAAATTCGCCGTTGACAGAGCAATCAATTCAATCAAAGATTGTGATGTTGCAATCCTTGTATTAGATGCAAAAGAAGGAATTGCAGACCAAGATAAGAAAATTGCTTCAATCATTACAGAAGCTGGAAAAGGCTTAATCATTGCAGTTAATAAATGGGATTTAATTGAAAATAAACAAGCAAATACAACTAGTCAATTTGAAAAGAAACTTGAAAACGAAATCCCGTTTTTAAGCTACGCTCCAAAAATTTACATCAGCGCTGTTACAAAACAACGCTTGAACCAAATTTTTGAAAAATCAATGGAAGTTTACGAACAATGCACAAAACGTATTTCAACAGGTTTATTGAATAAGGTTGTAAACGAAGCGTACTTGTTAAATCCACCTCAAAGCGTTAAGAATAAACGTTTGAAAATTCTTTACACAACTCAAGTTAACGTTAAACCACCAACATTTGTTATTTTTGGCAACAATGCGGACTTGATGAAGGATCACTACAAACGTTATATTGAAAATAAACTTCGTGAAGCGTTCGGATTTTTTGGAACACCAATTAGAATCTCAGTTAGAGAACGTTCTGATAAAAGAAAATAATTAAAAAGAAGGCGGATTTGATTAAATCAAATCCGCCTTTATTCTATGAGCTATATTGTTTTTAATTTTTGTCAGGCATTGCCTGACCAACTTACTATAGTAGATACCTCAACAAGTGCGGTATTAATCTTCATTTTTTCTAGCAACAGCAAGCCCTGCAGGCAAGTCTAAAACCTCCATTTGATATTTTGGATTACCATTAACTGCATCTAAGAAAGGTTTTACTTTTTCTGCATGAGAAGTTACGTTGTCAGCACAAATTACCGCACCTTTTTTCAAGTGCTTATCTAACAAATTGAAGTATTCAATATATTGAGATTTATTCGCATCAATGAACACAAAGTCGATAACTTCATCTTCTGGCAATCTTTCTAAAATACCAATAGCAGAGCCTTCTTTTGTTGTAATAATATCAATTACACCACAAGTTTTGAAGTTTTCTTCGGCTAAAACTCTTCGTTTTTCGTAAAACTCAATAGTTGTAAGATGTCCGCCAGTTTCTTTCAAAGCCTTCGCCAACCAAATACCAGAATATCCATTAGAAGTACCAATTTCATAAGCGTTCTTAGCATTGCAAATTTTCACAAGCATATTCAAAAAGTTGCCAGTTTCTCTTGCGACATTCCAAAATTCATTTTGTGTTTCTTCTAATCTTTTAAAAACTATTTCTGTTGTATCATCCATAATTAATTTATCTTCTTCACTTTGCTTGTAACTGCCAATTCACTTACAGGAATATCGATTGGCAATGTCTTTATAACTTGTTTTTTGTCTAAATTTAATACTGAATACTTACCAGCTTTTGCATCTGAAATTATCGCTAAATTTGTATTTGGAACTCTATACATTTTTGTTGAAAATCCGTTTGTATTCAATTTTATTGTTGCTGTAATTTTATCAGTTTGAGTGTTCAAAACTTGTACTACACTGTTTTCTGCACTCAATATATATAAATTGTTAAAGTAAACAAACATATCTACAGGCTTTGGAGAAACTTCAAATTCATCAGCCAATGTCATTGTTGCATAATCTACAATCGCTATTCTGTTTTTTGTTCTGCTTGCCAAATAAATTTTGTTTTGAGAGTATGCAATTGCAGAAACATTAGGGAAAATACCTACTTCTTTGATTGTGTAATCATTGTTCAACTCAACACACCAAACTTCGTTTGTTAGTTTATCCACATAAATTAACTTTGATGATTTATCGGCAAGAGTAAGATTTGCACATCTTCCATTTACTTGAATTTTTTGTTTCATTTGCATTTTATCCAAATCAATCATATAAATTGAAGATGAGTTTGGAGTTGAAACATAAGCATATTTATTTATTTCGTCAATTACAATTTCTTCTGGTTGGGCATCAAATTCAAAACATTTGATTACTGCTTCATCTGCTAACGAAATTACATTCATTGCGTTTACATCGTAAGTTGTAACCATTAAAAATCTATTTTGATATGCTTTCATATCAATAGGAATTGAGTTTAAACTTAAAGCATATTCAGGTCTTGAACCACCTGCAGGAAGAACATGCACATTTCGTGAGTGACAAGTAATTACGTACATATTCTTATTTCTCAACTGTGGAATTGAAGAAACAAGGTCTTTTTTCACCTCTGTATGAACTGTTTTTTCTTCTTTAGTATATTCAGATTTAACTTTTAGAACATCTTGTTCTGTTGTAATTCTTAAACCACCAATAATACCTTTAATGTTTTCAGGAACTACCAAATTCTTTGGAACTAATAAATCTTGAGGTAAAAGACCTGTTTTAACCTCTATAAATGGTTCACTTTGATATAATACAGAGCGTTTTTCATCTTTTTCAATTACCTTTAAAAGTACAAAATCATTGTTTAAAACAAGAATATCTGGCATATCCTTTAACGTTTTATTTGCTGGAACTGATTTTTTAACTGAAATTGAAGTTGGTTTTATAATCTTTGCAGGGAACAAAGGCAAATATAAGCTATCACGGATTGTAATTAAACCGTCAAAACGAATTTCTGCTGCAGGTTGTTCTTTTTTAATATATCCTACAACTTCTGTCGGTAAAGTTGCCGCAGAAGCTGAAATAGCTCCTACAAACATAACCATAATAGTTATTATCAGTTTACGCATTATTGGAATACCCCTTTAACTTTATCTTTCAATGTATCTTGTGCCTTTTTACCTGTATTAAGTTCGTATAAGCGTTTATACAAACTTCTTTCTTCATCAGAAAGTTTTGTTGGAACTTTTACGTTTACAACTAAAATATGGTCACCTCTGTGGCTTGGCTTTTGAATATGAGGTACACCAGCACCTTTAATCTTAATCAAATTACCACTTTGAGTACCTGCTTGAACTTGAACTTTCTTTTCTCCATCAACAGTTTTAACTACAATTTCATCACCTAATGCCGCTTGTGCAGGAGAAATTTCCAATTGAGTAATAATATTTATTCCATCTCTATTAAAGTGTTCAGAAGGTTTTACATGTAAAACTACGTACAAATCGCCAGCAGGACCACCATTTATACCGCAATCCCCTTCACCAGCCAAACGCATTTTTGACATATTATCAACACCTGCAGGAATTTTAACTTCCAAAGTTTTTTCAACTTCTACACGACCTTTACCGTGACATTGTTCACAAGGTTCTTCAATCTTTTTACCTGTACCTCTACAATCAGGGCAAGCTGTAACTTGCGTAAAATGTCCTAAAATTGTTTGAGTTGTCTGTTGAATTTTTCCTGAACCACCACAAGTAGGACAAATTTTTGGAGTTGTACCAGCTTTTGCACCGCTACCGTTGCAATCTTTACAAACCTCCAAGTGGTCAATTTTTACTTCCTTTTTACAACCAAATACAGCTTCTTCAAATTCTAATTCTACATCTACGCGCAAATCCTCGCCTTGGCGTGGAGCATTCGGATCAGCTTGTCTTTGAGAAAAGCCACCAAAGCCATCAAAAAATGATGCAAAAATATCGTTTAAATCACCAAAACCACCAGCGAAAGGACCACCAGTATCAAAACCCGCGTTCTTCAATCCATCTTCACCAAATCGGTCATAAGTTGCACGTTTATCATCATCCATTAATGTTTCGTACGCTTTACCGATTTCCTTAAATTTATCTTCTGCATCTGGTGCTTTATTTACATCAGGGTGATATTTACGTGCCAATTTTCTAAATGCGCTTTTAATTTCGTCTTTTGTAGCGTTTCTATCTACCCCTAGCGTTTCGTAATAATCTGCCATTCTTAATTAACTAACCTTTCCAACTTGTGGTTTTAAAAATGCCGTGATTATCACACGGCATAATTTCATACATCTATTCTGCTGAAGCTACATTTACCAATGAAGCTCTTAAAACTTTGTCACCTACTTTGTAACCCTTTTGAAGTTCATTAATAATTGTTCCTTCTGGGTGTTCGCTTGTTGGTGTTTGCATTACAGCTTCATGGAAATTAGGGTCAAATTCTTTACCCTCAGTTTCTATAACTTCTAAACCTAATTTTGTCAAAGTGTCTTTCATTTGCTTCATAACTAAATTGAAACTTTCTTTAACCTTTTGACAGTCTTCTATGTTTTCAACAGCTTTTTGCCCCCTGTCAAAGTTATCCAAAACTTCAATAAGTTGTTTCAAAGTATTTACTGCACCATATTTCAACAAGTCTTCACGTTCTTGCGCTTGACGTTTTCTAAAGTTTTCAAAATCAGCCGCAAGTCTGATATATTTGTTGTTTAGTTCATCATATTTTGCTTGAAGTTCGTTATCTTTTGAAACTTCTTTTGTTTCGTTTTGTTCTGTTTCTTTGGTTTCTTCTGTTTTAGCCGTATTATCTAAATCCATATCTTTATTAAATGGATTTGATTCAGTTGTTTCCTCATGTTTTTTCTTATGTGACATTTTACCCGCCTTCATAAAATATTATACAACTTTAATTATATGCCATCAATCAAGATAAACAATGAATATTTATTATTTTTTAATAATTCAGACAAAAATTAATAAAAATATTAATTTTTCATTAATAAATCTCTCAATTTGAATTTTTTGAAGTATAAATGTATTATTGAAAATGTGACTAATTAAAGTAGGAGGCATAAAAAATGAAAATTAGACCAATCGGTGACAGAATTGTAATCAAAGTTATTGAAGATACAGCACAAACAGAAGGCGGAATTTTTATTCCAGATAGTGCAAAAGAAAAACCTCAAAAAGGTGAAGTTGTAGCAGTAGGCGAAGGCAAAACTTTAGACAGTGGTGAAAAAGCACCTGTATCAGTTAAAGTTGGCGAAACTATCATTTATGAAAAATACGCTGGCAGAGATATTAAAATTGACGGTGAAACTCTAAAAATCTTATCAACATCAGATGTTTTAGGCGTTTTAGAAGCGTAAGCCGACTTAAAGTCTTATAGTCTTAAAGACTTAAAATGAAAGTTATTACAATATTTATAAAGGAAAAATGAAAATGGCTAAAAGAATTGTATTTCAAGAAGAAGCTCGTAAATCATTATTAAAAGGTATCGATGCAGTTGCCGATGCCGTAAAAGTTACATTAGGACCTAAAGGTAGAAATGTAATTTTAGAAAAGAAATATGGTGCACCTCAAATCGTTAATGACGGTGTTACAATCGCTAAAGAAATTGAATTAAAAGACGGTTTAGAAAATGCAGGCGCTCAATTGTTAAAGGAAGTTTCATCAAAAACTAACGACGTAGCTGGTGACGGTACAACAACTGCATCAGTTCTAGCCCAAGCAATCGTTAGAGAAGGTTTGAAAAACTTAACTGCAGGTGCTAACCCAATGTCAATTAAACGCGGTATCGACAAAGCAGTTGAATATTCAGTAGAAAAAATCAAATCTATGTCAAAAGCTGTTGCTACAAAAGAAGAAATAGCACAAGTTGCAGCAATTTCAGCAGGTAACAACTCAGAAATCGGTGAATTAATCGCTGAAGCAATGGAAAAAGTTGGTAACGAAGGTGTTATCACAGTTGAAGAAAGCAAATCTTTCGGTACAAACTTAAAAGTTGTTGAAGGTATGCAATTCGACAAAGGTTACATTTCACCATATTTCGTAACAGATGCAGAAAGAATGGAAGCAGTTTTAGAAGATGCTTACGTTTTATGCGTAAACAAAAAAATTAACTTAATCCAAGACTTAGTTCCAATCCTTGAACAAGTTGCAAGAGAAGGTAAATCATTATTGTTAATCGCTGAAGATGTTGAAGGTGAAGCATTAGCAACATTAGTAGTTAACACAATGAGAAAAGTTATCAGAGCTGTTGCAGTTAAAGCTCCTGGTTTCGGTGACAGAAGAAAAGCTATGTTAGAAGATATCGCTATTCTTACAGGCGGTCAAATGTTCACAGAAGAATTGGGAACAAAATTAGAAAACTTAACTATCGATATGATGGGTACAGCTAAACGTGTAACTGTTTCTAAAGATGAAACAACTATCGTCGTTGGCGATTCAACAAAATCAGCAGTTCAAGAAAGAATTTCTTTAATCAAGAAACAAATCGAACAATCTGATTCAGATTATGATAAAGAAAAATTACAAGAACGTATCGCTAAATTATCTGGCGGTGTTGCAGTAATCGAAGTTGGTGCAGCAACAGAAGTTGAATTAAAAGAAAGAAAATTAAGAATTGAAGATGCTCTTAACGCAACAAGAGCTGCTAACGAAGAAGGTATCGTTCCTGGTGGTGGTGTTGCATTATTAAGAGTTCAACAATACTTAGAAGAAAAATTAAACTCAGAAGAATTTGCTTTAGATGATGAAAAAATCGGCTACAAGATTTTAACAGCAGCTTTAGACATTCCTCTAAGATTAATTGCTAACAATGCTGGTGCATCTTCTGACGTTGTAGTTGAAACAGTTAAAGCTGAAAAAGACTCTTATGGTTACGATGCATTATTGAATACATACACAGATATGTTCAAATCTGGTATTGTTGACCCAGCAAAAGTAACTCGTTCAGCATTAGAAAACGCAGCTTCAATCGCAGCTATGTTGTTAACAACAGAAGCAGCAGTTGTAGATATTCCAGAAGAAAAAGCTGCAACTCCTGACATGTCAGCAATGGCTGGTATGGGTGGCATGGGCGGTATGATGTAATTTTAGAATTACAATACTCGCAAAAGTTCACAAAAAATGGGCGGTGATGAAATCACCGCCCATTTTTATAAATATTAAAATATTTTTTATTTTTGGATTAAAACGTAAGACCCTGGTTTAACTTCTTTTGATAATTGTGTAATAACATCATTGTCCATTCTCATACAACCATGAGAAGCATAAGTACCAATACTTGCAGGATTGTTGTTTCCGTGGATAAATTCACCATTAGAACCTAAATCCTTACCTGTTTTTGGATCAATAGTTGTTAAAATCAAAATTTTTGGACCGTAAGCTTTTGGGCTTTTACGTCTTTTTGTACCAGCAGGAGCTTCAGTGTAAGGATAAGTTTCAATGTGAGAAACTTTCCTCAATCCAGTACTTGTAGGTGAACTTTTTTTACCTGATGCTACTTGATAAACTTCAAAAGCTTTACCATCTTTGTCATATCTATATAATCTATTTTCGCTTAAATCAACTACGATTGCTGCATTTTGTTTTTTACCCGCAACTTCAATTTGAGATGATGGCGCATTTGCCAAAATAGTTTTATCATGTTTATCAATTCTCTTTAGTGGAGCTTGAGAGGATTGAGAAGTTTGTTGAATTGACAATCCTTCCATTTCTCCTAAAGCTTCTGATTGGGTTTGAGAAGCTGAAAAAATACTACTTGTTTCGGGTTGTTGAGCCTTGGCTGTACTAACATTTTGAGCCATATTTGTATTAAAAGAAATTTCATTAACTTTAACCATAAATTTCTCCTTTCAATTTTCTATTATTATTGTAGCACAAATTTAAAAATAAGTATCAACTATTTTTTTGTTATAATTTCCTTAGAAACGAGGAAAAACATGAAAAATATTTTAGTAATAAATTTTGGCGGAATTGGTGATGAAATCTTATTTTTACCAACATTAATCTCATTAAAAAAAGCCTATCCTGATTCAAAAATTACACTTTGTTTAGAGCCAAGAAGCAAAGGAATTAAAGACTTAACAGACACAATTGATGACTTGATTTTAATCAATCCAAAAGGCAAAAATAAATATACAGAAATGCTAAAATTGTTATTTAAAGCTCACTTTGGCAAATTTGACTTAGTAATTTCTGCTGGCGGAAATAAGCTTATAAGCATTTTATTATTTTTAACAGGTATTAAAAAACGCTACGGCTATAACACAGGCAAATTAAGTGAAAAATTATTAACAAAAGCTATACCACTAAACAAACAACAATATGCTTCTTTGATGTACCACGATTTAATCAGAGATATTACGGATATAAGAACAGATGTCCCTGAAATTACTCTTGAAAAAGAAGAAAAAATACCTAATTCAGTACTTATTCACCCTGGAGTAAGCAAATTAAGCGTTCAAAAAAATATGATTAAAACAATTACACCAGAAATTTGGGGTGATGTAATAAAATTGTTATTAGAAAACGGCAAACACGTTACTTTAACAGGCGGTCCAGATGATAAAGAAGTTGTTGATAAGATTTTATCTATTATTGAACCAATAAACAATCCAAACTTTGAAAATTATTATGGTAAAACTAAAAACTTAATGGACTTAGCTAAATTAATTACAAAATACGAAAAATTCGTATGCTCAGACTCTGCCCCACTTCACATTGGAGTAGGCACTAGAACAAGAACTTACGCCATTTTTGGTTCAACAGATGATAAAAAACTTATACCTCAAGCAGATTTTGTAACAGCATTAAAGACAAATGACGATTGTCCAATTAAGCCTTGTTTATGGGATCATCGTCAAACAACTTGTGAAAAATTATCATGCTTAAAATTTAAAGCTGAAGATATTGCAAACGAAATCTTAAAGTAGAAGTTAACAAAACTTAACAGTAAAAATGCCGTTTTTTCATGGTTTCCGCTAATTTTATGCCCCGAAATAGTGTAAAATAGAAAAACTGGTATTTTTGTGATATGCTATTATTTGCAAACGTGTAGTTTGCCTTAGAGTACACAAAAACAAGAAGGAATTAAAGATTATGTCATTACCATCAGTTGCATACTTGTCAATGGAAATTGCATTAGACCAATCTTTAAGCACATATTCAGGTGGTTTAGGTTTCTTGGCTGGTTCTCACATGTTATCAGCAGGTTACTTACAAATGCCAATGGTAGGTGTAACAATGCTTTGGTCTTATGGTTACTATGACCAACGTATTGGCGAAAACGGACAAGTAGAAGTTTCTTACATTAGAAAATACTATGACTATTTAACTGACTTAGGTGTTCAAGTAGAAGTTGACACATTCGGTGAAAAAGTTAAAGTTAAAGCTTACAGAGTTGAACCTGAATTATTCGGTTCTTGCCCTGTATATTTATTAACAACTGATATCGACGGTAACAGCGACTGGGCTAGAAGCATTTCTCACAGATTGTATGACGGAAATGAAAAAATCAGAATCGCTCAAGAAACTATCTTAGGTATCGGTGGTATCAAAATTTTACAAGCAATGAGATACAAGTTCGATGTTATCCATATGAACGAAGGTCACGCATTGCCAGCAGCTTTTGAATTATTAAGACAATTCAAAGGTGACTTAGAAGAAGTTAAGAAAAGAACAGTATTCACAACTCACACACCAGTAGCAGCAGGTAACGAAGTTCACTGGATTGACACATTGATGGAAGGTGGATTCTTCGCTGGATGTTCAAGAGAAAAAGCTATCGAATTAGGTGGCGAAAACTTCTCATTAACAGTTGCAGCATTAAGAATGAGCCGTATCGCAAACGCTGTATCACAATTACACGGTCTTGTTTCAAACAAAATGTGGGATTGGGTTGAAGGTAGATGCCCTATCAGAGCTATCACAAATGCGGTAAACTTACACTACTGGCAAGATAAGAGAATGAATGGTGACAAATCATTTGAAGAATTACTTGCAGCAAAACGCGAAATGAAACAAGAATTGTTCAAATACATTGCTAATAAAGCTGGTAAAAGATTTGACCCAGACGTGTTAACAATTACTTGGGCAAGAAGATTTGCTGACTACAAACGT
>ERZ808275.188-NODE-188-length-34894-cov-3.793766_pt1 | contig 34894 bp, 47 predicted proteins | sample MGYA00520894_ERZ808275 | MGnify/ENA primary metagenome ERZ808275 (study PRJEB31516, sample SAMN03275598) | gut metagenome | biome: mammalia-associated habitat; material: feces | host: Papio cynocephalus | place: Kenya | collected 2012-08-03 ... | reverse complement strand
TAGTGATAACTATTCGTCACAGATTGCACATTCCCGAGATACCCACCGCATTTGGCGTTAATAACGGCGGGCGAAAGAAACATCTCAACATATGCGCTCTTGTCGAGTTGGCATTTGTTCATTTCGTGCCAGGTGGCACGGACGAATCCTTTTTCTTCGAGGTCGCAGGGGTAAACTTTGGTCTGTTTCATAGTATTTTCCTTTCTGCTCGTTTGTGGTCGAATCGCCCAACCAATTTGGTTAATTAAACTTTAGTTCTCCGTTAACATATAAGCTCTGACGATACTGTCGAGTCTTTTTAACTGCTTCGTTGTGCTCCTCCTTTGTTTGTTGAAATTCTCTCCAATTATCTTTGATGTATTTATCGTTCTTCGCTTTTGATTCGGGGTTAACGATAAGAAGAATTAACTTCTTTTGTTCAACCCTCTCTTTCATCTTACATGCTTATTATACCAGAATTAAAAGGAAAAGTCAACTACCTTTAGGGGATAGTTGACTTTATTTTTTTATTTTCAGGACTGGGCAATTAGTAGCCCTTCTGGCGCTGATTTTCGTTAATATCAAACACAGCATTCAAACAGCTAATTCCGTCAACAACGAAACTCGATTTGCTCTCCTCAATTTTCACATCATCGATGTCATAAATGGCCATACGATAATAGCAATGAGGATGAATATTCTGCAGTTTGTATCCGTGTTGAGATTGGATGTATCGCACCGGAGCGGCAGCAATATCATCAACATCTCGACAAACCAAAGTGGGAAGGAACACCACTACCTGAAGTTTGCTGTCTTTTCTCTCATCTGTAACATAATAATAAGGAAAATAAGTGCAAGGACGCTTCTCATAATTAATAATTGCGGGCAGCCCGGAAATCATCTTCTTATCGGCTCTAAAATAATCGGTAACAACTTCGCCGTGCGGAATCCCCGCAATATCAATTGCTTCCGCCATTCCAGAGGTTCCTACTCGTAAGTCAATGTATTTCTTCTCCATTTTTTCCTCCTGTTTTGTTTCTTCGTTAACACTATTATTGTCGTTCGTTGAAAATAACCACTTGAAAAATCGTAGAATAGAATTAAGAATTTTCTTTAACATTGTTTGTTTTACCCCTTCCCATTATTAACAGGAGGAGTCCATGCCAAAAAGAAAATTCCTCCAAGTAAAGACGTGAATATGAGTGTCAATATGCCAACAGCAATGTTTTTATTATCCTCCGAAAGACAAATCATTGCTATAAGCCCAACAACAACTCCAATAACAGCCCAACAACCCATTGTAAAAAAGTTAGTAACCATCCCGATCAAGATGAAAATAAAAGAAGCTGTTCTCATACTCATACCTCCTCATTCGCCCATACGTCCCACTCCTCTGCGGTTCTGTACTGGCTTATAGCTTCCTTATCACAGGTTTTCCCCTTCCCTTTAGGGACGGTCTTAAAGGGGCATTCATGACAGGAGGTGCCATTACAAACAATCGCCCAGTAGGACTTTCCTCCATACACCTTTGCAAGGCGTTTTAAGTGGGCAAGGTTCAATTTAATCTTAGGGGAGAATGTTTCTATACGCTTCATAGCAAATAACCTCCTACGGGCCTTATTTTCGGTCTAAATGGCACTTATAATGTTCCGATCCATCGGCATGTACAAGAACAACTTTTATACCATTTCTTCTTGTAAGATTGAATTCATCAACAAGGAAGTCCACGACCTCATCTGCGTAAATATTGGGGTTAAGATAAATTGTTGCTTTCCCGTTTTGAATTTCGACTCTTCCTCTTGGATAATAACTAAATGGCTTTCCTTGTGCCATCCTTTTTGGCAACGTGTTCCACAGCTTTTCATGATTATAGGTTGTTCCTGATTTTGCATTTAGATATAAATCATCTGCTTGAACATTTCCATATTCATCAGAAGGAATTGTAAAACAATAATTAGAATTATTATATATGTTCTCTAAATCAACAATCCAGAAAACACCTTTACATAGCTGCTGATCTTCCAATAATCTCACGACTGAATGCTCCCTTCCATGTCTTCTATCTCTTGCATAGAAAACCCTGTATTGGTGCTGAAATATGCCCTTCTAAGGCCATTCTCCTTAAGGAGGGCAATACATCCAGGGCAGGGTCTTGCCATTGCAAGAGAGCCATCCTTGCGCCGTCTTACCACGTATACATCTGCTCTTGAGAGGTCTGCGTGCTGTTTAAGCAGGGGGAGAATGGCGTGGATTTCGGCATGCACCTTACCCCTGTGGTTACTATCCTCGCCAAACCTGTGTACCTCAATCCCAAACTGAATCGGATAGCACTTTGTCCCAGAGCTGTAGCCAGACGAAACGATTCGGTGTTTCAGTGCAACCACACACCCTATCTGTGCCCGTGCAGAATCAGACAGCTCCGAGATTGCTTCTGCAGCCCTAAAGAAGGCTGCCTGCGTCTTGGTTGGCACAATATCTTTCCCGGTGTATTTTGAGTATCGATGTGCAAGGTGACTTCCCATTGCTTCTCCCTGTATCAGCTATTGCACTTAATGTAGTAGTGCTTACCATGATATTCCACATGGCGCACCCCCGTACCACTACCATCCATTGTGAACAGGAGGTCATAAGCATACGCGGGAGCGGAAGCACCAACCCTGTCAAACATATCGGCATCAGGGTCTTCCATAGCCATGTAATTCTCATCAGAAACAAACCCGTAAGAGAAGTCCTTGAAAGTGAACCCCTTCTCCTGGAAATGCTCCTTACACAGTCCTGTAAGATTCTCCAGTTCTTCTGCCGTGGTGAAAAATGTAAGTGTGGTCATTGCAAGTACTACCTCCCTTAATCAACAACCTCAATAAACTGCGCGAAGTGAGTGCCATTAATCGCAGTCAGATTCGTATAGCGAAGATTGTTGCAAGAAGGAACATCATCACATTCAAGCTTTCCCTCGGTGACGTGATAAATCTTTCCAACTTGCCAATGAGGAAGATGATGATTGTCTACGCAAACAATCTTTGCGGTATAGTACTTAGGTCTTTTCGTCAGCTCTGTCTCACGTACCACGCACCCTTCTGGGTTATCATAATGATCAAATTCAACCAAATAAAGGAACACACCGGAACCACCGCACATAATGACACACCACCCAAACTTGGGGTGAGTTTCACCGCCAAACTTGACAACCTTATCCTCTTTCAGGTAGTCCTCAAGCATCTTGGCTTCTTCCTCACGCATACGATCAAACTGTTCATTTGTCAATCGTCTCAGCTTCATTTAGTGCTGCCTCCCTTTTACAATATTAGATGCTTCTGTGCATCGCTTTAATCATCTCAGCGACCTTCTCGGCCACTGCCATCATCTTGAAGTGCAAGTCCTCCAGTGTCCCATCGTTTTGTACGAGAATGTCCCTGGGATAGTCGAGTAAGGCTGTCTCAGATATGTGGTTTTTCTGCTCCTCTGTCAGCCCGTTGTCAAAATCAGGCCCTCTGTCAATTCGCAGGTGAACAGTTTTATACCCAGACTGTCGAATCCTCTCAATCTCGTTCGGGAACCGTGTATCTGGAATCAGTGCAACATCAAACATGCTACCAAAAAATTTAAGCATCTGTACCATGTGGTCTACCCAATATGCTGGGTACTGCTCACGAACGATGTTTGTGCCTACATACTGCAGCAGCGTTCGCCCATAATCATCTTTAACGCCGTCCCAGTCCAGCCAGTCCTTGCATAGGTTCTTTAGGTGATCTGCATAGTGCGTGATCTTCACACGCTTCCCCATTCCTTCCAGGATCGTTTTTAGGATACCTGCTGAGGTATCCTTGCCTGACCTTGCAAAGCCACTGATAAGGACAACCAGTGGGCCACCTGTCTTCGCAGGAGCACCAAGAAGACCTCTACGAACCATCTCTTCATCGAATGGAGTTACTGGACAACCCCTGTCAACAAACTTCTTGTTTACCCTCCCCATGCATTCGAGGTTGTCAATTTCTTCAACGGTTTTTTCAATCATCTTCGTCCTCCCATCTGGAACGCTTTCCCTTCGATTTCTGTTTCTTTTCATGCATGTTCTCTTTCATGCGTCTTTTCTCTGCTTTAGAAGGAGGCTCAAAGGGAGGCAGGAACTCTACGCTCCCCTTGCATCTGCTGCCATTAGCCATTCTGTTCTGCACTGTTCCAAATCTCCTCTGCACTGAGGCGGCCAAGCCGGGCCTTCTCCTCCTCAATTTCGTTGTTCAGCGCCGTCAGTGTTTCAATGGTCTTGGGGAGGCTATCTGGATAGATATAGCGCTTCAGATCCTCGCCAACCTTATTCACCTTACATGCCAAGTCAGACAGCAACTCACTGGCAACCTTTGCCCCCGTAAAAGCGATCCAGGTAAGCCCCTCTGCAGAAACCTTAGTCTGCCTCATGACCAGGTTTGTCTTAGCAACGTACTCATAAGAAGACGGGTCGGTAGGCAGGTTGTCAGCATGGATGTAAAGGTCATAACAAGAGTCATCCGCATAGTCCTTTACAGACACTACAAAGTTTGTCGTAAGGTCAAGGTTGACTTTGCGCTTTAATACGCACTCGCCAGGGATTTCAAGCTCCTGAACGGGATTGTTGGAGGTTCTTCCATCTGTGAACCAGCTGCTGTTATGGAAGAAAAGGACCTCCCCATTCTTGAATACCCGGATTGTGTGGAGTTTCTTGGAAACGCCATTCACCTCAACAAAGAAGGGATTGTACCAGCGCTCTTTACGGAAAAGTTTCATTTTTGTTACCTCTTTCTTTCATCCTACGTTCCTATTATAACATATGTAAGCATGAAAGTCAACTACTTTCTGTGGTGAAAGAGCGATTTATTTTTTCTCGTGTTAAAATTGATTCTTGTCCCATGCTTCTTGTCGCACGTTTTCATAGAAGTCACATTTAGACCTATCTCCGCCGCAACTACAACGATCAACCTCCTTTGTCCCTAAGCAGACGCCTTTATAGGTATCTTCGTAATCGGGAAGTTTTCTGCCTTGAGCTGCCGCATACCCTTTATCATAGTCGCTAAAATAATGTCGTTCAGCTCGAACTTGATAACAACCACATTTCTCCATTTAATGTTTCACCCCACAAATATAAGTCAATAAAATTCTCCTTTTATTCTTTTGACAAAAATTCGGGATTATCAAATTTATTCCCAACAACTTCACAATCCATAGTCCCGTAATAAATCAAATCGTTCATTTCTACGGTTTGCCTTTCTGTTACATAAAACGCACCGTCCGAAAATTCAATTGCGCCACAATTTACGACAATTGTTTCTCTATAATAATCGCTTGCAGGGCAATCTCCATAATTTACAATATCACCCTCAAAAATCTTTTTGCCGTTTTTATCAGTCAGTCCCGTAAATTCACCGACGGTTTCGGGAACAACTTCGACATGTTTAATGGTTACAAATGTTCCATATTCAAAACAACAAATATACGGCGTGTTGCTATATTTTTCTAAAATATACGCGCCATAAACCCACTCGTTGGTTTCTACGCCTTTTCCCCTAAATAAAATTTCACGATTCATCGGTTTTCCCTTTTTCAATCAATCTTTAATTACATGCTTCCCAATTCCATACACTGCGAGGCACGCCACAAATCCGATTGTTGGCCACGGAAACTCGATTAGCCGCCTCAATTCCGTCATATCCGGATTTTGAATATGGAAAATCGTCGCGCTCACGATGCAGGCGAGCATGCCGATTAGAGAAATGCTCATCAGCACAAGTCTAATAATCGTTCTTGTTTTATTTTTCTTCATCATTAGTCTCTCCCATCAACTTCACATCAATATTCAGCATTTCTTTCAGATTTTTGATCTGCTCCGGCGTCGGAGGATTCCAGCCCATATCCTCTCGAACTTCCAGAGTTAATGTCCCACAAATGGTAATTTTAGCAATTACTTTCGGAATATAAAACCGCTGCTTTTCGTCTTCTGTAAAATAAGTATATAATTCGCCCATCTTTTACACTCCTTCAAACTCATCAATATAGACATAAATTACCTTCTTCCAAGTTTGTTCGTCACAAGCCCTCTCTGCCAACATATCAAACTGCTGATTTGTTAGGTTGACATACACACTTCGCAGTCGACTTGGCCACAAATTGTCATCGTTGTTTCCGATCCTTTCCTTCCAAATTTTCTTTTACAATTGCGTCGATATCATCGATCAAAGATTTTAATCCATCGACGGTATTGAAGCCATCATAATCAATACACAAATCGTGAATTGTTGAAAGAGCATCGACGCCCTTGTTCTCTTTCCCATTGACAAAATCGGTAATGTTATCAAACTCTTCTTTTGAAAAATCTTTTTGTCCTCTTCGATACTTTTCAAGAAGATTATAATAATTGCAAAGTAGATATTCATCATCGTGTTCGGTAAACCGGAGCGGCTGTTCTGATTCAGAATATCCAACGCCCGAAAAATAATCAAAATAATTCTCGAATGATTTAACCTTGATTCCACGCCGCTCCATTTCAAATAAAACGCGATTAGAATAATACAAAAGATATTCCTTGCCGTAATTATAAATATAGTTGATTAGAATATGATTATCCTGCTTCTTATAGATCGAATTCAATTCTCTCCATTGCGCAATTAATTGTGATTTTGGGAGATATGGAATTAAATCAATGTGCCACAATCTCATATACAAACATTCCTTTCGTTTCTAACATCATTATATCATAAAATCCTCCTGTTGTCAAGGGGATTTTGAAAAATTTTATAATTTCGCGGTCGCACTGATGGGGATGCTTTTAGGATCTGTGGTAGTAATAGAATATTCTTGCAAGATCTCTGCCGTATCTGGAATTATGTTCTTATGTACATAATAATGCCCACAGCAGGGACAAGGAACCGAGCCAAGGGGAATATCGTCAATATCATACGAGAACTGACATCCGCAAATATTACAATTTCCAATAAATTCCTTTTGACCATCTTTAATAATTTTAATCATTTTTCTTCATCCTTTCGGCAAGCGCCTTTTGGCCCTCTTCTCTTGTAAGATAAAAAATATCAAACGAATTTTCGAAATTGCAAATATCAGACGAAACGAATAAATCTTTAATACCTGTTTCGTCAAAAACAATTTCCTTAATGATTGCAGGCTTTATCAAGGTCTTATTGATTCCTGTTAAATAATAGACAGTATCTCCCACCTTGCACGGCAAATGAACCCATTCGGATTTGTCTTCAAAAGACGTACAACCATCTACATCATCCGTTGTTTTGTGCTTCAATAAAAACTGACAATTTTTGTTATACAAGCAATTTTCGCAAATCATATTAAAACCTCTCTTTCATTACCCTCCTATTAAAACCAAATCATCGTTTTCCCAGTCGAATGTCTTATATAGACGAACAAGCTCAAAAATTGCATATTCATAACACCAACTGGTTGTAATTGCTTCCTTGTTTTCGTTCAGGTCAAATGGAAACCGTCCAAGATTCTTCCCACTCCATTCGTCCAATTTATGGCTCACTTCCTGCTTTAGATTTTCAAGTTGATTCTCCTCTTCTTCAGGATGAAGCAGACTATCAAACCAATTGACTGTCGTTTGCCTATAGTGCTCAATAATTGCTTTGAAACCATCTTTTGTTAGAAGTGCATACCCGTAATCCGCATACATCTTTCTTAGTTCGTTGGATGTGAAAAGAGAAGGCCTTTCAGCTTCCAATTTGTGTCCGATTTCCGAATACTTCCCAAGCTCATACAACTCAGTTCCAATGTAAGATGGGGAGAAATAACTATCTTCGTCATCCCAAGCACCCCATTCCGGTTTGTACCCATAACGCGCTGCAAAATCAACCCAATCTTTATTGGTCTTGCAAGACTGAATTTCTACAACCTGTTTTTTAGGAATTGCGTACAGATAATGACTATATCCCATATCAATAATCTCCTTTATTCTTTTTTTTCTTTTGGAATTTGTTTATCCAACATGTTTATCGCATTAGCGATTTCACAAAAATCCTGCTGTCTATATCCCGTCGTCTGTGCAAAAATGATGAACTGGTTTTCACAACACATTCGTTTTTGAATGAGTTCAATAGCTTCTTCGTTTGTCATAGTTATCTTCCTCAAGCATCTTGCTTTTAAGCTATTCACCCAAAAGCGCAAATTGTGCGAAATTCACCAATATTAGGAACAACCGTTTTATCAAGTTCATATTTTTCAAAAAGGGTTATGAAATACATTTATTCTACCTTCTTTCCGGAGTAAAATTTGTACGGGTCTATGCCTCTTTCAAACAACATATTATCAATCAGCCGAGCATACTGAATAGCATACTCTGCATTTTCTTGCCGTTTAATAATAGTTGATTCAGAACATCCTGCCTCTTTCAAAACCGTCGTGCAGGCTGTTGCCACATCATGGATAAGAATATTAAAATATGCCTTAACAAGCTTATCATCGGATAAAGAACGGTTATCGGAATAGAATTTTTTGATTTCGTTTTCTGTAAGCTTTTTCATACTGTTACCTCTTATCAACTTTTATTCTATATCAAATTCATTATTCATGAACATTTTCATAATGTTATGCCCTTCGCGTATTTCTCTTTCAGTTAGTTTGTCTCACCACACAAATTCTGGGTGCTCTTTCATGAACGGTTTGATAACTTCTTTGATAGCACGTTCGGCAGCTTCTTTAGATGAAAAATACACGCCTGTATACTTATAATTCACGAACCAATCAGGCTTAAAACAACGCTCGTCAAAGCTGTATGCAATCGTATAATGCTTATTTTTCACATTCCACTCCGCCGTATCTTCACAATCGTTATCATACGCAAACTTCAAGAGTTTGCGGTAGAGTAACTGATGGAGGGAAACTTGTTCGGCGAACTGTTTGTCGTTGAAATAATTTGCACTTTCAAAAAAATCATCGTCCATAAAATCGTTACCTTCCCACACGTTAGAAACATCCTTGTAATCGGCGGAAAAATATCTTTCACCCCTACGAACTCTTTCAAATGGATTATTTCTCTTTTTCTCAGGCTCAATTCCAAGTGCCTTCAGCTGTTCCTCGGTTAATTCGGCTTTCTTTCCGTTGATTACAATATAGTTTTCGCTCATGCTATTTTCCTCCTTTTTGTTCACACTCTTGCAATCTTTTGTTCGCAATATTCTTTTGATACTTCAAAGCCTATAAAATTACGATTTGCCTCGTAGGCCATTTTTGCCGTTGTGCCACTTCCAACAAACGGGTCAAGCACAACATCTCCAACCTTGCTCCACGAAATGATATGATCATATGCAAGTTTCTCCGGAAAAATTGCAGGATGGTTAAATGCAATTTTGTCACTTGTTGAGCTGCTTCCAACGGGATAATACCAAATATTACCTCTGCATGTATATTCTTTTTTAGGTACATGCATTTCATAATGTGGCTCACCATTTCGGTTACTTTTACAAAGTCTTGGTGTCATATTTTTTACTTTTACATCTTCAATAGGATTAAATGTTTTGACACGACCTTTTGAAAAAACAAACATGTATTCAACGTGCTGCCTATATCTCTTGCTCGTTATGTTCCACGTTGGTGTTTCTTTTTGGAAAATCATTGTATCGTGCAGATTAAATCCACATTTCATGAAATATAATGCTTGTCTAAAAGAAGTTCCCGTCTCACTTCCTTTAATTGTTGCATCTCCGACTACCCAAACAACTACGCCACCATTTTTTGTTACTCTGTAAAGTTCTTGGGCTGTTCCTTCAAAATTCCATGAGAATCCGTTATATTTTCGCAGATTGTCGTAGGGTGGGCTTGTGACGGTTAAATCAACGCTCTCATCTTCAAGCATTTCCATTCCCTCAACACAATCACAATTATATATTTTGTTTAATTCCATTTTCTTTCCATTGCCACCTTTGCCGTTCCACTGTATTCATTTCCCAAGTGTAATTACATACAGACTTCCGTCTCTCTGCTCTTCTGCAAACACCCTATCCGCAATTTGTTTTAACACATGCACCCGGTCATCCTTATCAATACCAAGGTTTGAGTACTGTTCTGCGGTATAGTCATACAAAGAATCCCCTGAGCGTATTACATGGTGACCGTTCCGTACAAGGACAGTTATCTCGCTATCAGGTCGAACCAGTACCCCGATAAACTTAGCCAAATCCTGTGACTCCGGAAACATCCCCTTAACAAATGCGCATACTTTATCGCAAATAGGCTTCCCGTAAAAATCTTCTCCAAACACCTCCGCTATTTTGTGGATGGTGTCTTTGCTCAAATACTTGTTTTCCTCCATGTGCCCCCTCCCTACCTACTCTGCCTCTATTATAGCAAAAAGGCGGTTTGTTGTCAACTACCTTTTGAGAACATTTAATTATTTTTTCCTGCAATCAATTCAGCCATCGGAAGGGTTTCAATCCATTCGCAGAATGCCCTCCACTCCGGGAGCCTGTGATTCTTGCGCTGAGCATAAATCGTCTTCAGCTGACGATAGTTTGTTGTCATTCCCGCCGTCAGCTTAAACCCGCAGGGATTACTATAGAGCAATTCGAGATATTTCTTCTTTCTCACCTCGTCTGCCAGACTTCCAGATTTAACTTCTCCGACTCTGTCGCAATGGTTATTGTAATCAGCAACTTTTTCTTTCATAATTTCTATAATTCTCGGATCAACATACTCGACATACTGCTGGTCAAGATCAAATCTTGCGATGCGATGCATTGTGCTTTGAGAACTTACGAAATCCAGGAAATGATATCTTTCTGCCTCTGTCCAAGCCTTGACTGTGAATGTGAGGTCGAATTGGACAATTATTCCAGAAAGTCCCTGGTCATGACCTGCGCCACGCTCGGAAGAAAACAACTTTGCGATGCCAGGAGTTAGTTCGCTGTTCAATTTGCTAACATCGACTGCCATCGGATATTTCGCTCTTTTAATAGATTCTTCCAGTCCATAAACCTTTACGTTGGAAACAACATCTGAATACTGCATTTATTTTACCTTTCTTTCGTACGGAAGTCTGGTGTTCCACAACTCTTCCGCAAACTTCTTTAGTCTATCGTTATATATCAACTGGTCATAAACATCTATTTTTGCTTCAACCTTAAATACTTGTTTCTTGATGTGTTCATCGGCAAATTCATTCCAGTTGAAAGTAGCGTCGTCTGTAACGTCAATAGCAGATTTATTGATATCACGACAACCACACCAAGGAAGTAAAAGTATTCTGTTGTCTTCCGTTTTAACGATAACTAACTCATGTTCAGCTCTTGACCAATATCTCCACATCACTTCTCTGCGAAGTTCCTCATAAAATTTTTCTTCTGTATTGCACTTCTTTTTGATGGATTTAATTTCTTTGAGCCAGTATTTGTTAGAAAAGGGCGTATAGTTCTCAATCGTCTGGTTGTTTTGATTAAAAACCTTTACAACGATATCTTTTAGCAGTTCACTCGTCATCGTCGATGCAATCCTCATTTCCTGTTTGGTATTCCTCATACCCGCGAGAAACAATAACGGTATAATCATTTGGGTCATCTGCGCCATTTTGGAATACGGAAATGTGTGTGTCTCCGGTTGCCGAAAAGGAATATCCGCAATTTGACTTCAAATATCTTTTTACCGTGGAGTTAATCAATTCACCAACTTCATCATCGTCAAGAATTTTTGATAAGTCGTCTTTCCCGTAATTATAATAATACTTTGGGTAGCCATATGCGGCAGGAATGCCAGACTCCTTTTGTCCCCACTTAACAGCTTCTCCACAACAAGGGCATTCTCTGACAATTTCACCCCCGTCAATCCTGCCAACCATCCCGCAATGCGGGCAAGTTACTTCAATTTTGTTTAATTTTCCTTGTTTAATAATTTCCACAGTTTACCCTCCTGATTATCCAAAATTATTTACTGCCTCTAAATCCCCGTCATCAATTACTGCTCCAGCAAGCGCAGCCTTACCCGTTACAATTTCCTGCACCCTCTCATCATAGGTGTCTTTTGTGATTAGGGTTATGATGAACACAGGCTTATGCTGTCCTATTCTATGAATACGGTCTGCTGCTTGCTCAAAGGATGCTGCTGTCCAGGGCGTGTCAAGAAAGATAAGATAATTTGCAGCAGTCAATGTATGACCAACACCCATCTTCTGCCAAGTTGCCACAAAGACCTTGCGCCTGCCATCCTGCTCAAAAGCCCTCTTAGAGGCCTCTATTTGCTCGTCAGTGCTTCCCCCCGTGCAAAGTACCGGGCAATACCTTTCCAGCCTTCTGTGAGCCTCCTGGACGGCACTACGGAAGGTTCCCATGACCACCACTTTATTCCCCTGCGCGACAAGTTCATCGACCAGCTCCTCCATTCTGTCAAGTTTTGCAGAGGAGGTTACTTCTGTTGATATTGACCCAGGATAAGCAGTAATCTGCCTTAACCGCATGTTAATGGTTATCTCTTCCATTACCGTTGGCTTGTGGTCAAGTTTATCCAGCTGCTCTGTTATGCCTGCTTCTACTTCTGCATACAGCTTCTGCTGTTCTCTTCCCATCTCTACATACTCTTCCATGTATGTCTTTTGCGGCAGATCCAGGGCATCTTCTTTCCGTCTTCTCAGGCTGCATGATTGCAGCAACTCCTGAAGAACTTCCAGATTCTGGTGCCCAATTACCTGAACACCTCCAAATCCTCCATACACATTGTAGGTTGTCTTAAACTGCGTAAAGGTTGAGCCTGTGTTACCTGTCCACTTTAATGCAACATAGGCATCTTCCGGGTTGTTTACCAGCAATGTCCCCGTTAAAGCTACGTTGTGTGGGGACTGCATTTTCATAAGCGTCTTTGAAGACAATGACGTTGGAGATTTACAGCACTGAGCCTCATCAAGCACTATCATCCCGAAGGTGCTCTTTGACTTCCTAAATGCTTCCAGGAATGCCTTGTTTTGCAGTGTCTCTATATTTGTAATGACATAGAACTCTTTAACTCCAGCCTTTAGCTGGGCACACCGCTGTGCAACTGCACCAATCACTCGCTTACCAGTCTTTGTAACTCTCTGGCCAAGGATACAGCAGGACGTTTTTGTATACTTAGCAATCTCCTGCTCCCAGTTATATTTCAGGCCATTGATGCCGCAGATAATAAAGCAATGGGAAATCTCTTTCTTCTTCCTCAACTCTTCTGCGATGCATAGTATCTGTAGTGTCTTACCAAGCCCAGGCTCATCAAGTAACAACCACCCCCCGTGTGACAGCCCGTACTCAATCCCTGTAATCTGGTGCTTATATAGCTTCACAGCTGAGTTCTTTGCAGGCTTGTACTCAACAGTATCTTTTGGCCTCTCTTGAAGAACTTTTACTTCGACATCACAAATCTCTGCAAGCCGATTCACAATATAGTACAGTTTCTTGACAAGTGCTTCAAATACACCTGTCTTCATGTTGTACAGAATTCCCTGTGTCTGAGCAAACTCATCCCGAAGAGCCATTGCCTTCCCAGACAGCTCAAAGAACAGGGAAGAATAACAAGGCAATTTTTCTGCCCTTTTCTCCGTGATAGTTATCATTCTGCAAGAGTGATCTTCTTAGTAGGGTCAAGGTACTCTTCTTCAAAGTTATCTGACTGGTCTGGTTTATCAGATGTCTTGAAGGACAATACTGCGGTGATATAAAAGTCTCTGTTGCAGTAATAGCATCTGAACTTTTCTTTTAAGTCCATATTCCCATCAATAACAGTTCTGATTTTACCTTCGTCATCCTTAAACAGTTTTGATGGTTTCTTGAAGAAGTAGTTTGGATAATAGATTTCAACAGGCAGGTACTCCGCCTTGCATCTTGGGCATATGATCTTTTCATACCGTTTCATAATATTTTGCTCCTTGATAATAAAAATAGAGGTGCGTTTCCACACCCCTATTATACCTTTTTTGTTGCTACATGTCAAGACAAATTGGAAAAATTTTTACACTGTCCCGCCGTCTATCTCAATAACTCCGTCATTGAACACAGCGTTTCGGTTAATCCGCAGTAAAGAAGAACTTGGGATGTTACCATTAGAGTCAAGCAGCTGCAATGAATATACAGAAGCACCTGTCCGCGCACTGCTGTCGATTGAAAGCCCCCGATAGCTCCCTCCGGTATCTGTGCCATCTATAGTTCCATCTGTAACCTCAATACTTGCATAGCAGGGTTTTGTAGTAACACCTTCCACATGGAACAAATAGCCATGCAAGACAAAATCAATTGCCCCACCCTTTGCAGAGATAACATAGCTATCGCTGTTTGTTGCAGCTGAAACCATACGAATAAGATTGGCCTCGCTCAAATACTTAGCTGAACTGTAGTAAGCTACCCCTCGTCCTATACAAGGAAACACTGTTACGTTATCGCTTGCCAAATATGCCATTACCCATTTCCTCCTGCTGTAGTTTCTTTACTAACTTGCACAACACGCATTCGCCATTCGATCAGAGCTGACACACCAGCACCAACTTCTGTCAGAATGTTCGAGCCAAAATCGGCAGTTGCCAAAGGTTCCCCATCTTCAGCGATCAATTCAAGCCTGACAGAGGCCGCATCTGAGCCTGTCGTGCTTGTAAGGTCAGTTACATTGATAACTGCCTGGAATACAGTTGTCCATGAGCCCGTATCGGCAACATTTCCGGAACTATCCATCCTGACAACATAGGGTGTTGCGGAAAGAGGCACTGGGGACTTTAGGGCATCTGTCTTCTGCCCAGCACTTGATACATACTTTGCATCAATCTTGGCAGGAAGATACGCATTTACACTCTCTCTTGCCAGCACTGTTGCAAACATCTTGAACAGGTGGTCTGTGCCCCCGTTATGTGTATGCCATTGCTTTATGGTAGTTCTGTCGAGGAAATGTGTGACTCTCACATCTCCTATATATTGCAGCACAATGTCTGTCATCACAAATCCTCCTCTTCAATGTTTATAGACAGTGTTTTTTCTGTGGTCGCAGGCGTGTACACTTCAGACATGCCAACCGTGCCGACCATCCTATTTGCAGCAGGGTCATCCACCTCTGTCCCATCGTAATCCTTTACTGTAGATCCTCGTAGGCTGTTCACAGCATCACTAACAACAACAGCAGAAATCCCTTGATGCCCTTGACCAAGGTCAGTTGTTTGTGTTGCCGCAGTGTAGAATGTGTAGCTTACGGTATACCCAGGTGGGAGAAGGTATCTTAGCAACTCATCAAGGAGTGTTGTTTCCTCAACCTCGGCTTTAATACGAACGCTTACAGCCCAGTTCTTATGATCGATGGACACGTTCACCTCTGCAAGAAATCCTTTTGCTTTCAGCCACACATACACCGCCTGCTGGATGGCTTTCAAGGAGCCTTTCCCCCTTATCAGGTATGGGAATGCTCTTACTGCATAACGTAATTCCCGGTCCGTCAGGTTGGCCTCTGAAAAGAAGCCAACCTTTGTCTGAACCAGCTGCAGGAGTCTTGCATCACACACTGCGGTGTCCAATGTGCCCTGCATTGAATCTACATAATACTTTAGTGCATTGAATGAAGTGTCAAAAGTTCTACAGAACAACTGATAATCACGAGAAGGAGATACATATGCTTCGGGAGACTTGTTCTGACAACGTATGATTGCCATTTATATATTCCCTCCTATCAGTTAATAATGCCCTGAATGGCGATTCTTGTCAAAGGATTCTTGTTTGCATCCTGTGAATCAAAATCTATCATGGGCAGTGTAACCCTGTTCAGCCAGTGGTTTGTGTTAAAGTAGCTTTCCGCTGCAAGCGGGTTTTCGATGAGTTCATCTGAATCTGGAACGTACATGTAATCATATATGCCCTCGGTGTCAAGACTGCTAACCCTCTTCAACAAACTGTCAAAGGCCTCCCCCGAATTGGAATACTGCAAAAGTGCCCCCAACGTAAGGGAGATTTCCTCCTGGCTGGAATCTGTGTAGGAATAGCTGAATTGCAGCTGGGCTTTGTCCCCGTCAGGAACGGCAATGCTCATGTAGTACGTCCCTGCAGCATGAATGTCAGTTTTAGTATCCCCAATTGGTGTAATAAGGGATGACGCTTTCATAGCAAGGTAGGAGAGTCCCTTCGGCACATCCACACGAACAACATAGTTGCCTGCTGTAAGGGTTGCAGGAAGTGTCGCTTGCTTGGCATCTCCACCAGTTTTCACTTGACAAATTGGAACCTCGTCCTTATTTGTCTCCCCACCCGTTGCAACGACGTGATAGTGCATGTAGAACGTTGCCGTACTGCTGGTTGTTGGGGTGAAAGTTCCCGCAAGGGTGTATTCACCTTGAGCCGCTGTTACCGTTATCGGCACTTCTGTTCCGTCAACTTCCACCTTTGACCACGAATACCCGGAGAACGTCCCACCAAGCTTCTGCCACGCATCCGAGAACAGGCCAGGCAACGAATAGGTCTTACCTGCCTCTACCGCAGCAGTACCGAGAATGAAATCTGTATCTATCCCATCCCCCTCGCTCCATGAAGTTGGGCCGCCCCAATTACAGTGAAGCACTGTTGTATCAGAATACTCCCCAACCTCGACTTTAAGATTAAGTGTCTTCTCCCCCTCAGTCTTGGAAGTGTACGTTATTACCTGCTCTGCTTTAAGAGGAGCAATCTCTAATGCTGGGCCACTGACAGACCCTTCTTTAGGAAGGCTCACGATAGCTTCAGTAACATTAGCGGATGCAACACCCGAAGTAAACTCCAACACCTCAGCAGGCTGCAAGTTTCCGCTCTTGTTGTAGCGCTCAACAGAGAACTTAGGGCCACCAATCAAATTGTAGGAAGCGTCCATGCAAATATAGGTGTAATCAGTGCCCCCTTCAGCTGCTTTAACTTCAATCTTTCCCCCGTCACTGTCGTATAAAGCCACAGTCTGTCCACCATACAGGCGCTGTGCAGATTCTGGAGAGCTGACAAGTGCCAGAGAGGAGTAAGCCTTCCACTGTGTCCCATCAGTAAATTCCGGAAGAGATGTTGTGTTACCAGAAGAAGTTGTAAGCTTGATTGTAGATCCAACAGGGAATGCCTCTACTTCATTACCGACTGGAAGAACTGTCTTATCTGAAGTTGGCCAGGCGCTGGCTTCTACTTCTGCCCCCTCACCGCTGAGAGTGTAAACCTGGTTTTCCTGCACGGAAACGGTGCATCCTGCCTGTACCTTTACCATAATCTGCTTACGGCTTTCTTCTGTAAGGCTGCTAATGGAGGTAGCGCTGACAGGGCATTCCCATGCAGCAACTTTAGCAGCATGTGTTCTAATAATGGTTGTACCTGGACTTAGAATGCTAATAGAAGACGCATCTTCTGCAGCATACACAAAATACTCTTCTGTGCGTAGGATGTATTCCTCTGTGCCTTCCCCATCGGCATCTGCAAATAGCTGATAAACATCTTCACCGCTTTTGTTTTTCGTGGTAGTATTAAGAACCCAATAGCAAAGCTTCTTATCCCCAATCTCTACTGCTGCTTTACTTCTCTGCGCGATTGTTTTCTTTGCCGTCAGGAAGTATGCACTATCAGTGAGTGCCGCAACAGCATCAGACTGGTCTGCGTTCAGCTGCTGAACGTTCTCACTTGCTGTCAATGCAGACATCGGGGCCTGAATGGCCGAAGACCCGCCACCTGTCCTGAATGTTGGTCTGATTACGTCCCCTTCCCCAAGTACAAGTGCCTTGTAGCTATCCTCATCGGAATCTCTCCAATAAAAGGCAACTTTGTCATTTGCCTGGAGAGTGTAATCAGTATTGGCTGGAATATCTCTCGTAATAGCATACTGCCAGATTACATATGAACCAAATGTCCTCTTGTCCACAAAATTAGGCGCAAAAAAGGTAATGCTTTCGTTTGCTTGCAATGTGGCAACGTTTCCGCCTGTTTTTGGTGACACGCTCGTTTCAGTTCCGATATCCGTAACATTCTCATATATGACACTTGATTTTGCATATAAAGACTGGTTGAAGTCGTTTGCAGGAGTAAGCAATCTTGTGTTGCCATTCAGTACGGACTTTGCATAGATGTCAAGGGCTTTGTCATTGTCCCCAGCCCCCGCCAGTTCTGTTGGAAGTTCCTCTTCAACTGTGTTTCCGCTTGCATCCACATAAACTGCATAAGGGGCGTACTTTAGGTCATCCATTGCAACTGCTTTAATTCTGGAGTCTGCATTCAGGACGATGTTATAAACATCCTCGTACTCAACTTCCTGCCCAAAGTTCACAGCAGACGCATTCAGACCGTCTCTGAGGGCCTGGAACACCTTAGCCCGTATTTCTGCTGCTTGCACTGTTGTAACGCGATACTGTGGCAATACAGTGGCGTTTATGAGGTATTTATTGCGAATCATGCAAGTCTTGCCTACAAGCAATGGGGCATAATCATGCTGAACTGACTTATCTTCCTGCAACGCTGCTTCTACTGCTTTTGCCTCGTCCGTCCTGTTTTGTGTCACAGCCCCTGCTTCAGCAAAAGAACTCACAACCTCATAAGAGGCTTTATAGGCTTCGTTTGTATCAAACGTGTTAACATCTTGGAGCAGGCACATACGCAGGTCAAATGCTGTCAACAGGTCGCCTGCAACTGCAGATGCTTCTGTGCTGAACTCTTCCTGCTGCAGCTCTTTGTCTGTCACACCCGACTTTGTTGTAAGCACATGGTAAGACTGCTGGGGATCGTTAGTCCTGTCGGACACCACAGCATTGGACACAAGTCCAGAAGTCAAGATAGCATTGATATAGTCTCTAAGAGATACAAGCGTTGTGAAGGTTCCCACACGTCTCTTATAGTTTCTGTAAGCACTCTCAATTGATTCAGGGTCTGCTCCCCCTAATCCGGGAGTTGTATTAACAACGGACAGGTTTTCGTTGGAAAGCGTTATACTGCCCTCACTTGTGCTACCCTCAACGGTCACATCAGAATACAATTCTGTAATCGTTTTAATGGCAACATTGCCTTGGCTACCGTCCGTAAGAATATAAACAATCTCGATACCTTCTCCGAATACAGCATCGAGGTTTTCTGTGAATTCCAGATAGCAGGCAGTTCCTTCGGTATTTACACCAAATTTGTAGAAATACTTAGCGGAACTCCAAATGTCCTGCACTTCAAGATTTTCTACCTGCTCCCATGCAGCATAGTCTTCCTGCCCCGTGTGGTGAATCCAGATGCCGTTCTGTGCAATATTCCTTGCATTGATATACAAGCGTCTCTGTTCATCCAGCATAGCAGGGGTAACAACAGAAGAAGCTCCAACTGTGTAAGTAACTGCGACACCTTGCTGAGCATCCACAGCAACTGCATCAGCATCCTTGCTCATCGTTACCTGCGCAGTGTACTGATTCTTGGTTCCAGTCAGAGTGAACACCTCTTTATGTTCGTCATCAGAAACCATTGTGAATCTTGGGATGGTTACAGTCCCTGGCTCTTGTTCGTCTGCATCACTCACGGTGTCTTCATCGGACTCTTTCCACTTAATGCCAATCTTTGTAGTTGCAGCCTGATACCATAATGGGGAATATCCGCACTGCTCAAATACATTTCTTGCGTTCCCCTCCTGAGACACGGACACAGGGAAAGCCTCAAGAATGTTCTTATCAATGTTGTAAGCAGTTTTGTCTCCAATGATTGCATTCAGCTTCATCAAGACAACCCCCGGGTCGGACTCGTTTGAAATCGAAGGGTCCCATCTATAGGAGATTTTCTTAACTGTCTCAATCAACTGCTCCATGATGGACTCATAGTCCTTGTTGACATATGACAGGTTAGAAATGATTTTTTCGTTTTGTGTCAGCATCAGTTATCTTCCTCCATACTGGTAAGATTTAACTCAAATATATCTGAGGTGTAGCCAATTACATTCGTGCAACGTATCTCGGCAACAATTCCCCTCTTTGTCTGCTTCAGCGTTATATCCTTTCGGCTAAGTTTTAGCTGAGGCATGAATGATTCTATGCAGGCATAAATCTCATCTACCACAAGGTCTGCTATGACTTTGCCGTTCTGTGCAAAAAATGCACTATGAAGAACGGTACCAAAATAGGGGTCTCCAAATAATTCCCCTCTTTTTGACTTCAACAGGAGTTTAAGATTAGACACAGAAGCATCCTTATCAGATATCAAATTTGTCTTTGCAGAGGATAACATGTCTGGGAATTTTATACTATACATCAGTTGCCCTCCAATTTATCCAATCGCTTTTTTATTTGCTCTATCTCCCACCAAATGTTGCTTTGTGCCCCCTTTAAGCAAGAGATCTCAGTTGCTGTTACATCTCCAATCGTTGTCTGCCCTGGAAGGACAGCATTAGCATTTACGACGAGACCATTAAGTTCCGCATCCGGTATTGATATCCCACCAGTTTCTCTGAACAATGAACCAAGTATGATAGGCTTACCTGGCTCATTGTCTTCAAAGCCAACCAGCACAATGTCCCCCTCCCGGAAGTTGCAATGCATTCCAGGCACAGAACAGGTTATGGATTGCGGAAGATTAGAAGATGGTGTTTTTACTGCGGATGAATCTGTCCGATCAAAGAACGGAATCCTTACTCGCACATGATACTGATCAGCCACGTCATCAATAATTGCCTTAGTAATCACTTACTCCTCACCTCCGTCTTTAATTCTTGTTAGCGAAAGTGTTGTCCGATACCCTCTACTGTCTATATCGTCTTCCTGGTTTTTGATGAAGTACAGCCCGCTTGAATTGTGTTTCCTGCCATAGAACCATACATTGATCCTTACATATGACATCAAGATTGTAGGACGAATCAGCCCTTTTATAGTAAGTGTAGCAGATATCGGAAGCTCTGTTGCAGAAGACCACCACGACTTTGACTCCTGCGTTGTCACGCCATTTCGCCCAGAGGTCGTAATGTTCGGAGAGTATTCTGTCTTTAGCACGCCATTATCATCAATCTTAGACACATATTCTGACTGTGCAATCTGACCGCCATAGTCAAACAGAATTGACCACACGTTATTACTGTTTACTGCAAATGAAGTAACATAATTTGTCTGACCGATGTTCTGTGCACCAACATCTACCTCAAAGGTATCGTAGCTGTCCTTTGTCCTTGTCTTCGTTGGAACCTTTGTTATCCTGAAGTAAGGGCCTTGAAAGTCATTCCTCGTCTCATCAAAAATTGCCAAGGTGTAAACACTATCCATAATCACAGAGTTGTACGGGTTGGAAACACTTTCCATGCAGCTAACAAGATAATTCAGGTAATCAACCACGGTAACATTTGTCTGTGCATCAATTACAACCTCTTTATCATCTGCTGCAATCAAAGCCTTTGAATTAACCAGGGCTGTGTCTTTCATTCCATAGAATATTTCCAGAAGACCCTTCTGCCTGTCCTGAAGAAGTTCCCTGATAACTACGCTTGGTTTGGCCACTCTTCGTGGGAAATTGTACCTATTACTGTGAAGACCAAGTGACTTTGAGGTGCATTTAATTGTATATGAAATTTTTGACCCGCTGAAATCCAGAGAAGATGAGATGTTTGTAATCAAAGCCTCCTCTTCCCGGTACACGAATGAAGGTGATGCACAGTCGCCATAAGTCAAAGTAAGTGTTCTCGTCTGGGAAACAGTACTGAACACACGTTCCAGGAAGTTTGGGTCATCGCCCTCTCTAATTGCATACACCATAGTGATAGTGTAAGTGTTAAACTCCCCGCTTACCTTCCTTGCCTTAATTGCTTGCATGAAGTTAGGATAAGTAACTCTGGAACCAATTGCTGTATTGTACAGTGTTCCTTTGCTGTTATAGCTACCAAAGGTGTAATCCCCTATCTTCAAGATGATGAGAGGGGACTCCACCATTGTCTCCGTGGTAAGCAGTTTCTTCATCAGGACTGCACCTCCGAGACATAACGAACGCCTGTAATAACAGGAACCTTTAGAAGCTGACCTAATTTAAGGTCTTCAAACGGATCAAGAATTCTATTGAAATCTGCAATAACCCAGTATAAAGCCGGATTATTATAGGCATCCAGTGCAATGCTGTCCAATGTGTCATAAGGCATCACTTCATGAAGGGTATAGGCAGTAGAATCACTCAGCCACTCGGTTGTTCCGTAGATGTATTTATTGTCAGCAGTGTTGTAGTAGAAGGGGAAACTCTCATAGCGAGAAGTGTATGAATAATCTTTATAGGATTTATTCTTCAACACGTCCATTACATTATACCCCCTTCTTCCATACTCTTCGCTCTAATGATGTTGACAGACCTCTGTAACCCCCTGCCAGCTGCACAGACTGTGCATCGTAGGGGTCAATCTCCTGCACTGAGAAGGAGAGGTCTACCATGCTATATTTATCATTTCCTTGCTTGTCTGTTATTATAGGTGTTCTATAAGCGATGGACAGCCCCCCACTAATAACACCTTTCACAAAGATGTCGCTACCAAACCTAACAGCCACCACAGGAGGGTCAACCAGTTTCTCACTGGCGCTGTATCGCGGAAGGACACATGCACGAATCTGCTTAATCAGCGTGTCCACATAGTCATCTCCAAGAGCCACATTTGCATTACTCTGCTGCCAGTTAATCTGTGTCATAATTTCCCTCTGCAAGGTGAATGACAGCTGAACACTTCTTGGCCCGGAACTTGTGTAAGAGAATATAGGCGCTGACCGGGACAGAGGCGTAGTTGACTGGAAGGATGCCTGCATGGAATCCGTAATGGATTCAGGATAAGTAGGAAGGACAATCAGGGTGTCAGTATGATATAGATACATGTAGTTATCTATCATAACAAAGGGCCTATCTTGAGTATCAATCGCAATAGAGGATGCTCCACCGCCACTATACAGACTTTGTGCAACTATCATAATCTTTTACCTCCAAGCCTGAAATCATCCTCGATGTCCTTATCCACATAACCCGTCAGGTCATAGGCAGTATAGGAAGAAGCATCCCTGGAAATGGCATACTTGTTAAATACACTTGCTCTAAGCCCTGTTGTGTAAATACCCACAGCTGTCTGCTCTGCATCAATCAGTTTCTTATCAGGCTTCCTCATCCTCTCTGCAACAGAGATTATATTCTGGCTAATTTCATCCAGAGAGGAAATCGCATTCAAGGTTAAATACTCAAGAAGTCTATCCGAAAATGCTATACTACCAGTTTCCAGTGTTGGCTGCATCAAGGAGAGATTGCTTAACAAGGCAAAGTTTTCATCTTCGTGGGTGTACTCTGCACCAGCATACCCTGAATTAAGTATACGCACACTCTTGTCTGAATAATTTCCCTCAAGCACCACAATCGGCGTATCAGTCCCTGCTGGCATCTGGATCAACAGATGCAGGTTGCCTTCGTATGCAAGCAGTGTCTTTGCAGCAGAGATATCTACCTCCGTCCTTGCACCAGCTGTTTTTTCTGGGTAAGGGATTGTAAGTACTACCGGATTGCCGAAGGTTACTGAGTTGTATTCAGCATATGTCTTTCTGTACAAAGCCTTACTTGCGGCACCGCTGGCCCCCGAAGATAGCACACCAAGGCTTGAATACAGGAGTGCACCCATCTTAAGGTCTGCAGGACAGTTTAAGCAAATGGTATACGTTGCCCCCAAACGAACTGGTATAGCAAACACCTTTACAGCCGGGTTGTCTACTGCCAGCTCCTGCAGGGGGGAATCTTCTGTAATCCTCTTTAAGCTAATTCCCTCAATCGACCTGTATGAGAAGCAGTTGTAAAATGGCATTAAGTTAAGGCCCTTCATATCTCGAATACAGCGTAGATACCTTCCAAGCTGTTCATGAGTTTCTGTATCGTAATAATCATGGAGTGAATAGAAAGGTTTTGAAAGACCTACTGTCCTTTCACCCAGCCTGTAAGAGGCTGTCCCCGTATATATTGGTGATGGTATTGCTGCTTTGGTAAGCTCATCTACTGCGAGAGAATCATCACAAATAACGTCTTCATCACAGCGTAAATCCACACCCACTGCAGGGACCCCGCCGGGGTATATCCCAGACTTTGTGCACATGACAACCGAAGATGCAAGTTGATATTGCATGCCTTCTACCATCCACTCGCCATAAGAAATCGTTCTAACAACAGGGAGATTTGTCTGACAGAGAATCTGTTTTACAAGCCCCCCGGATAAATCGCTTACAAAAAATCTCTGCGCCATTTTAGTACCCTCTCACCCCTCTATTAACGTCAGGTGTTCCTGCATAGAAACTTTCACTTTGCATTTCTGCCACAATTCGGTCAACCTGCCCAGGAATGCTCAACTGGCTATTGTCTGTGTCTGCTGTGCCATACAATGCCTGGCGAACTATCTCTTCAAGGGTCTTACCAATTGCATCCTGCAGTTCCTTTGAGAAATCCTTCACATTTACATTGATGGATTCCTTTGTTGTGAACAGGCTCTTGTACAGGTCATCAAGTGTTTTCTCTTGATTAGCAAGGCTCTTATTTGTAATAGCTGCATCCTTCTCTGCTTGGTCAGCTGCCCCTGCAAGAGTTGCCGTTCTGTAGTCGCTCTCACTCCCCGTGCCAATATACTCGGACATTGATGTGCCAGATGTAATGCCAGCAGAATAGGTTGGACTTCCTGTATAAGTACCTCTTGGTGTTCTTGCATAGTGCTCAAAGAATGGCAAATAGCCAGCCATTCCCATCGTCATGGAGGATGCAAGAGATCCGATGATGTTTGGCATCTGTGTCAGGAGGGACATTCCTGCAATACCAGCCTTTGCCAACCCCTCAAACGTGAATGCTGACAGGTCAACAAAGTTACCCATGAAAGAGAATGTCGGAAGGTGAAGGCCCCCTGTTATCTTCTCAGAAGCTTGTGCAAGAAGATATGGAATATACAGCAATGGATTGGAGTATATGTCGGCAGTTGTGCTAAACATCACATTGTCCACAAGATTCTGCACCATCTCCCCTATGGACATTCTTAACCCTATTGAAGAAATACCTGACTGTGCTGTCCCACGTGCTTGCTCTGCTGTAAGCGTTTTGCTAAAGATAGAAGCAATATCAGAGGCACCAAGATTACGGATTGCCTGTAAATCCCCCATGCCAATTCCGAACACACCGCCATACGCTGCACGAACCACGTTGTTCCCTGTATTTGCAATTTCTCTCAGATACTCAACCATGGACTTCATCAACAGGTTTGTTTCAGAAGCATCCAAGCCATCGGTAAGAAGCTGTGCAAAGTCTTTTCCCTGCGATCTGCTTGCGGACATTGCAAACAGAGACTGCAGGGATTCATTGCTTGAAAATGCTTCCACATTCCCTGTTGCAAGATAATTCAGCCCCTGTGCAATTGCAGAAACCGCACTGTCGGACAAGCCTACCGAATACAGGCTGCCAAGCCATTTCTGAATGGTGAACTCCAACTCAGTTGCCCCCTGCTTTGAAAGCATGGAGTTGGCATCAACAATTGCAGCAGATACGGTATCATGGATATTGCTCAGATAACTCGTATCCCTAAACATGGTGTTCAGAAAACCAGTAAGCTCACGCTCAACACCAAGCATTTCCAGGGTGCTATCTGCCTGCTGCAATCTAACCAGTCTTTGTAGTGTCGGGTCAAGTGCATCAAAAGTTGCAGCAACTTTATCAGACAGGGTTGCAAGGTAGGCTCTCTGCTCAATGTTGTATGCAATGCCTGCATCAACCACCTTCATCATGTTCTCATAGAATTTTTCCTGAGTCATGTAAGGATTGGTTGCAAACGACAGTGCAATTTGCTTGGTAAGACCAGCATAGTCCGCCACATTATCCCTCAGCCCGGTCAATCGGGTTAAATAACGGCTCTGATAGCTGGTAATAGTCTTAAGGTTATTGTCAACCGTTTCCCCAAGCTTGTTGATCGCCTGTGCAAGTTGCTGCACACCCTGCTTCACGATATTCGCAATCATCTGTGTGCGAATGGAGGCCATGTTTGACACAGAAGCGGTTTGTTTCTTCTGGGCTATGTCTGCGTCAAGCTCTGCCTCTCTCTTAGAAATATCCTCATCGGAAGCACCTGAAGCCTTCATGGCTGCCAGAGTCTCTGACTTATTGGCAACAGCCTGCCTGTAGGCTTCCTGGTCATCTGCGGCCTTCTTCTGGGCCATCTGGGAGCGTAGCGCAAGCCGCTTTACAACATTGTCAGCAGAAGCAAGCTGACTCTCCTGCTCAAGCTTCTCCTTCTTTGCGGTGTCCTGCCGGATAAGCTCTTTCTGCCTGTTGTCTTCTGCCGCATATCGGTTCCGAATCTTCTGTAACTCAGCTTCCAGTGCTTTTGCGTCCTGGATACGGACACGGGCATCCGCCTCATCTGCCTCCCTCTCCATCTTGCTTTTCTCAAGCAGCTTCTCCCTTATGCTAATGGTCTGCTCCTTTATCTGGGCTTTTTCCGCCAAAGAAGCCTTAGCATAGGCATTGTCATTCGCTGCAATAGTAGCTTTTGCGACTTTCTTAGCGTTTTCCTCTGCTGTTTTGGCAATGAGGTTGTTCTGCTCGATAGCTTGCTTAGAGTATGCGCCATACTCATGAATCAGCAGCTGCAGCTGTTTCCGCATATCTTCAATGCCACTCTTTGCGTCAATCAGCTCCTTGAATTGCTTGGACACGTCTGCAACGTCCATTACTGAACGCTCCTGGCCATTCACTATCTCCTTCAGCTCTTTTGCTGTGATAGAGTCGGCCTGCTGACCAATACCTGCACCGTAACCTTCTGCAGCTTGGTTTATCTTTCCAGCCATGTGGATACCTCCTTCTTACTGAGGGATTTACTCCTTCTTCTTTATGGCATCTTGTTGTGCCTTAATGTCATCTGCTATAAATTCCTTCAGGTAATCCCTCTCCAGTGGTGTTATCTTTCCTGCCTCTGTGTAGGAGGTATGTGTATACTTGCTTATCCAGTAGCGTTCTCTCGCGATCTCTTTGTATCTGAATGGCCCATAAGGTTTCCCATCAGATGTCAATTGTGGGTCTAAAAAACTCTGCTGTTGTGCGAAAGTTGCTGGTGTAGTCTAACCCACACACCTCACAGGTGTTATCAAGCCGTGTATCCAGCCCGATACTTCCGTTTAGTTTATCTCCGTATGCTGCAAGCATATTTGTATCAGCCATTGGAAGATGACGAACGAATGCTTGTAACTGCATGAAGTCAAGACGTTCCCCATCAACCTTGTCAACCATAGAAGTGAGATTAAGCAAAAATGCAGACTCTTTCTGCCCATTGGACTTCTTTGCAGATTCTTTGGTCTGTGCTGCAATCTCATCCAGTGTGCGTGGAGTCTGCATCATGAGTGTTACTTTTTTTCCTGTAGCAGGAAGTGTAACCTCTGCGTATTTCTCAACGTCTTTGCTATACTCCAACACTTTTAACTGGCTTAAATCGACTGTATCTGAGTTCTCTGTACCGCAATAAGGACAAATTGTAGACAGCTTGTATTTGCTGCCATATGTAACAATTCGTAATTTGTGCAGACAGAACTGATAATCTCCAAGACACATATCATATGCAGATATGCCTGGTTTATCTACCATACAAGCATCGATTATCTCAGCCATAGCCTTATAAGGCTTATCGGTTGGATTAAGTCTCTTCATCTCTTCATCAGTTGTCATGCTTCGTACTGTGAACTCTGCCTTGACGTTGTCTCCGTAAATAATGCCCTTAGAAGGCAGTGTGTACGTTCCTGAAATGGTATATGCTTCCAACAGTGATATCCTCCCCTGTGTTTTATTTGCACAGGAGTATTATATCATTTCCTGCAAGGAATGTCAATCCCATCAGAACATTTATTTTATGCAGTACCCTGTGCAGTTTACCAGAAATGGTTAGTTTGCTCAAAAACTGGATATATATATTTATATCTATATGTTTTATCATTCACTTAAGTCAATATAATATAATATATATATTATTATATAATATAATAAATCTAATAATATAAAACATATAAATACTATATATATACCAGTTTTTACGAATCTTCACCAGAAATGGTTATCTGATTAGGGTCAGTAGAGGATTTAGCAAACCTTACGCCTTGTAAGTTGCCTTTCTGGAACTGTGTTCTCTTCTTGCCAAAATCAATTGCTTTAGACACTGTATCTGCGTCTTCTTCTCCTGCAAGCTCATCCTCTTCTTCATCTGCAAACACGTCTATCTGTACAGGCTCTTCATAGGCTTTTCCATAAATAGCGGGATATATGATATCTGCATAGAGTCTCTGCTTATTTTTCTCCATGTACTTGATGTAGTTGTTGACTACAGAAGCTACTTTAAGGAGCCAGGAATTGTTTGCCAGTACAAGCAGGACGTGTTTACAAGCAGAACCTAAAGTGTTGTCAGGATTAGTAATGTTTGATGGGATATCCTGTTTATCCCCGCTATTTATGTCTGTTTTTGTCTGCCAAAAATCAAATCTATATTTTGCATCATCACACGAACAATGAATTTTCACGTCTTCTTTATTAAACGCTTCAATAAGTGCCAGTGTAATAACACGAAGATTGCACTCCCCGTTATGCTTATCAATTGCTCTGTGCAGGGTATCCAGGAATCCATCGAATCGAATCTTTACTGTATAGTTATCTGTTTCCCCATACACCTGAATGTTCACAATAAGGGTGTTATCCTTGAACAGCTTATTCATGTCAATGCTATTGTACTGCTGAACACTTGTTGCTATTCTGGACTTTGTTCTTCTGTTATACCTTTGAAGGCCCTTTTTGCTGCTCTTGGATTGCTGTATCAGCTGGGCACGGCTTTCTTCTGTAAGAAGACCTTCTCTTAGACTCTCCAAGGACAGCTCTTTTGACTGTAATTCCTTTACAGTGTCTTTCAGCCTATCCAGGGTTCCAGAGCTTCTTAGTGCCTTGAACAAAGCATTTCCTTTGCCGTACTCGCCATCAACATCAATAGAATTTTTACGAATTAAATACAGATTATTTACAACTGATTTAACCTGATCCAGGCTGTCAGATTCAATTGCTCTCTTTGCCTTCTCTTCCCAGATTGATGCAACTTCTGCCACATCAGGAAGTTCAACAATTTCTGCATCTGGCTTCTTAATCCATTTATTTGTAAGAATACTGTACTTGCCATTTGACACAACAGTACTTCGGATGTCTTCAACATAAAGTTCAACAGGAATACCGTGCACAGAAACATCGTATGCCTTGTTGAAGTCTGACTTCGCACTATCATACACTGCCTTCGCAATTTCCGGAGAGGCCGGAAGCATGGAAAAGTTTGCTATGATATGCACGTCTAAGTCAGAGGAATCAGTGTAATTGTAGGAAGCATTTGACCCCACAACATGTACATCTGCAATATCAATTGGTATAGAGAGGGACTTCTTGAATGCAGATACAATTTTTAGCAGCTGCTTGCGTACTTCTGGACGCATTTCTTCGTTATCCCAAATTTTTGGATTCAGTTCCACATTAAAACCCTCCCGTAAAGCCAAAATAACGGCACGGACAGCGATGTTTCACGCTGCCCTATGCCAATACCTATCCCTACGCCATTAGACGTATTCTGACGTGTCTATATAGCCCTTATCGTACTGAATAGTTGCTGTGATGTTGTGGTTAGCGTTGTTCTCCCAGTTATAGGCACTTTCGCTAATACCGCTAATCCAGCAACCCTCCAGAATCCAGCGGCGAACCACCTGCTGATCAGGAGTCATCTCCACCAGCCAGGCCTTCTTCTTGTAGTCTGACATCAGCCCAACCTTCTCTGTCCGAACATTTCCGGACAGGTTCTGCCAAGCCATGAGCACAGACTTGGTGTCTGCACCAATGTAGTCGTACAGAGTCAGAGAGCCTGCTTCAAAGGTCATTGCACCCGCAGCCTTGATAGTGGTGTTCCCACGCTTGGTTTCAAGTGCCTGCTGAGTATAATGAGGGATACTTGCACTGGATACGGACAGCCGCAGCACATCACGTGCATTGGCAATTCTTGCCTGGGCCTCGTTGCCAATCATACCAGCACGAATCAGCTCTTCCAGCCCTTCCACAATGAACTCAAAGTTATTCTCTCTCTGACGCTCATAGAGGTTAGGATTATCTGCCAGAACAAATGCACCCATAGGGGTTACAGTAGGTTCATTCAGGGTACTCGGACGGTCAACACCTGCTAATCTAATTGCCATATGTTCTACCTCCTATTAGTTTCCATCAGTGACAGCCAAATCTTCATTGGTCATCACAATCGTAATATCAAACTTCTCAACTGCGTACACAGGGTACAGGATAATCTGTGCCGTCAGCTTGGTCTTGTCATTGCTGGGAAGACGAACAATCTTATACCCAGACAAGCCCTGCCCGGTAGTCATTCTATCCAGAGTAGGCATAATCTTGGACTTGAACTGAGTCCACAGCATCTCGCTGTTCTGCTCAAACATCAGGGTCTTTGCTGCCGTATAGCAAACTTTCTTCACATCACAAATCAGGTTGCGAAGATTCAGGAAGGAGGTTGCTTTAGGGCCGCCCTTGGGATTGGGCATCAGAGTTCTATTGCCCCAGAAGCACAGCCCAGTAGGACGAATGTTGGTAACAGGGACAATGGACACACCGTCCTCTGTATCAGAGGTGTAGCCATCTGCAATTGCATTTGTCAGGCGGTTGTCCAAGCTAAGAGACTTCAGGCCAGGAACAAGACCTCTTGCAACACCTGCAATGGCCATCCAGCTGGGATTGGTCTTCAAGGACTCTGCGAGACAACGCAAATACATGAAGGATGCCGGAACTTCTCTATCTACTTCGGAGACAGGAAGGTTTGCAGTGCCCCAAGGGTACATGATTGCAGCATAGGTTGCCTTGTCCTTCACCTCCACAGCACTGGCAAATGTCTTGGCATCTGCAAATACGGAGCCTTTGCCAGTCAGCGCTCTTGCCGGGAAGTTTGGTGCATCCAACAATGCAATGCAGTCCCCACGACTGCTTGCAATGCCTACCATGTCCTGGTCATAGTTAAGCAGGTCTGGGTTATCGTTTTGCAGTCCGAAGAGCGGGTACCCTCCGGACGTCAAGTACTTAACATCAAACTGACCAATGTCCGTCAATGTTTCCATGGCAACATGCAGCTTCCCATAAAGCGTCAGTGCCTCTTTATAGGCAGCAGCAGCGGCAGCCGTGTCCAGCACATGGTACAGCACAGGTATTCCGTTCTGCAAAAGTTCCTTTGCCATCAGATAGGAAAGGTCAGTGCTGCCTGCAGCTACGACAGTACATGAAGCACCACTTGAGGCATTCCCGAAGTTTGCGGTCATTGCATTCGTAAACACCACAGCCTCACCAACCTCGTTCTCAAAATCGGACACGCTTGTATACAGCCTGGGGTCAGCCCACCCCGTCATGTCTGTGATCTTAGAGCCGAAGCCCGGAATATACACAATCTCGCTGGAAATGTTTGCCTCAGCAGCACTGGTCTTATCAATTTCCTTAATAATAATCTCAGGCATATTATTCTCTCCTTACTTAGTTTTTTGTACAGAGAGGTCTTGCCTCTCAAGTGTATCATTATCTCCTGCAATGGAGTAGTAGATAGGATTGATTTCCTTAGTCCCTCTTGTACGCACATCGAATAAATATGCATCAGGGATAGTGAAAGAAAGTGTCCCTTTTGTCAGCTGTCCTGGGGTAACCCCCTCAGTGGAAGCTGTATCAATTTGGGCATCCTCTCCAAGAACTATGTTTGCCGCATGCATTCTGGATATGCTTTCATAGGGAACTTCTATTTCCATTTTCGGATAGTTTATGAAGTTAAATATGAAATTTCTTAGGTACTCATCTGCTTCTCTGTAGTATCTTGTATACACGATTAGTGTATATTTAAGTTCTACAGGAATTGCCATCATCTGAGTTAGTCGCTCAGGGTTCCCAGCCATCTTAAGAGCATCATGTGTAAGAGGTGTTTTGCCAAACGCTCTCATTACAAACGAATTGTCCCTTCTTAGACATATAATCGGAAGCGTTAGCGGCCTGTCATCCTGAACATCTGCTGTAACTTCCAGAAACTGCCTGTACTGGTCAGGACCAACAATTGTTGCAGAAGTACCTTCTGTCCATGACCTTAGTTTGCTGATTAGAGCATTGTCATACAAACATGTTGCCATAATGACCCTCCTTAATAGGGTAACTTCTGGGACTCAATGCCCTTATCAATTTCCTTAACAAGGTCGAGGACAACCTTCTCAGGCTCTGTGTCATGAAATAGCTTTGTATCCAGCAAGTACTTCATGAACTTTTTTCTTTGCTGGTCTTTCCTGTTCCTCGTATCTTTCGACACATAGGCTCTCGCTAAAGCCATCAGAATGTCCTTGTAAAACTTCTTTGTGTACTTTGCTTCTGCGGAAGCATGTCTCTGGAAATTGTCCTCCATCCATGTAGCAAGCACAGCAAGTTTTGTGTCATCTGCCCCATTGTCGGAAAGCACTTGCTTTAACGTTTGCAGCTCTTCCGCAGGGTTCTCATATGCCTCAATAGCATTGTAGATCTCTGCACGACTGCGAATGCGCTCACCGTCAAAGAAGATATTGAAGAATACAGATTCAACGTCCTTTTCATCAATGTCAAGAGCCCTTCGGTTCTTAACACTATTGAATATCTGGAGAGCATTCACAGTGTACTCAAAGTCAGAATAATTCCTATTCCACAGGGACTCGTTGTGCAGCAGCTGCAGGTTTGACATCAGCTGGCCATCTTCAAATATCACAAGCTTCCCATTATTCATCAGAGCTAACAGGTACTCCCAATACTTGTCATGACGCAGGATAATGCTGTCTGGCATTTGTGACATGATCTGCAGCAACTCACTGTCATACCCCTGCTGGGCGATTATCTCAGTGATAACCTTCTCTGCCCCCTTTATTTTGTCATACTCCGGGATAGCTTTAATCGCTGCTGAAATGCTTTCATCATCCAACTTATCCCCGACAGGAAGTGGAAGAGTGAACTCTTCCAAGAGGCTGACGTGCCTTATTCTCATCCGTTATCCTCCTCCCTGTTCAGTAAGTTGTAGCTACTGTGTGTATAATCATACGAAGTACTCGAAAAACTATTCTCCCACTCAGGGGAAAGCTGGCAGACAATGGAGGCAGGGTATATTACGCTGGATGTCATTTTTGTCACCCTGAATAACCTTGCCTTCCCATCGTCCAAGCCGCTCGGAATTGCAAACATTGCTCCTTGCTGCAAGTCATGCAAGTCATAGGCAACATGGATAATTGGAGGTGTCTCTGTCAGCTCAGATACCCATCCAATCTTCTTCATTGTCTGCTGTGTTGGATGCTCATCAAATATAACTGGAACCAGCTCTGGTTCATTATACTGTGAAAGAATCTCACCATGACCTGTCCATGTCTTGTCTGCTCTGGGAGAATAATAGAGGCAGTTGATGCCAAGCAATCTGCACATTTCTTTGAAATAGCGCCGATGCAATTTTATGCCACCGTTAAGCAGCACACCATATTTCTGCTCAGGCATTTACCTGCCCCCCTTTCTTAGCTGACTCTGTATGCAAAATACCCGTTGTCGAGTTCAATTTCCTCTCCGTCATAGGAAGCAATTTCATTCCCACGCCCGTCAATGTCTTTTACTTCTTCAATAATTTTATCAATGTCCAGGATTCCGGAATTGTTTTTAATGACAGTAGTGAGGTCTCCCTCGCCGAAGTTATCAACATACCACTGAATGGAATCAGGCCAACGATCATTCAGATGGTCCTTGAAGTCTTCCCAGTAGTCATCTACAGAGCCTTCCTTCAGGTCAAGCAGACCATCCTCGTTCTCTTCCAGGTCGGATTCCTCAACAACACCTTCCTCAACCATTTCACGGAGCAGCCTGCTGGAATACTCATCGTCGCTTTCGTCACGAATATCCTGCATGTAGTACTCGTTGCTTTCGTCTTTGGCCTCGTCAAACCACTCGTAGTCCAGAGCATTGTCCTTAATCCATTCCTGGAAGCTGGGAGAAAATGCCTCAATACCCATCTCGTCAATAAGCTCCTGGACATTATCGCTGAAACGTTCATCGGCCTCATCATCTGTCAGGACTTCGTATTCCTCGCCATCCTCTGTTTCAAAGATGCCGTTGTGGAAGTCCACTTCTTTGTCAAGCTCATCGGCAAGGGCTTTTGCCTTCTCCTCGTCCTCGCTCAGGTCTTCTTTCAGGGACCTGCCGCAGGACTCTTCGAGGTCTTCCTGCACAGCGGCATCGATATAGTCGGTGTCAGGCTGGTCGAAGTCAATGTCAAAGGATTCAAGCAGCATCCCAGGTATAACCGAGATGTCTTTGCTGATATCAAGGTGAAGCTTTCCGCTAAAGGTCGCATGGGACCAGCCACCTCCAACCACTGTTTCAAACTTGACACCTTCCAGCTCTCCACGAATGAAATTTGCGTCAATGTCATCGTAAGGGGAGGGGCCTGCATCGCTCATGTCAAAGACAATTTCGCTAAGGTCAACGGTTGTCTCATCGATTTCACCTGCATAGTAATAGCTTTCTGCTCTTACATCATGCACTTGGGCTTTCCCATCCACATGCACTCTAATCTTGGGTGCCTTTGAATCATCCACAGTAAGAGAATTGACTGTAACTCTTCCAATCTCACCACTGATTTCATAACCAGCGCCTGGGCCTTCCTGAAGCGGTTTACGGGAGTGTTTCTTGCAACCCTCTGTCTCCAAATCGGGGGCAACCTTCTTCAGCTTTTCTTTCCCTTCAACGGGTTTCTCTGTCTCCATTTCCAGGTCAGGTGCAACTCTCTTAAGCTTGTCAAGATCTTCGTGTTGTGCATCGTGGTCAGCTTCTTTGGCAATAACTTCATATTCACCATACTGATCCTTAACCACAGACAGGCCAGCCTTGTCAATGTCTCGCTGGGTCTTATCAGAGATACGACCATAACGTTTCATGTCATAGTC
>ERZ808275.186-NODE-186-length-35110-cov-5.632834_pt1 | contig 35110 bp, 37 predicted proteins | sample MGYA00520894_ERZ808275 | MGnify/ENA primary metagenome ERZ808275 (study PRJEB31516, sample SAMN03275598) | gut metagenome | biome: mammalia-associated habitat; material: feces | host: Papio cynocephalus | place: Kenya | collected 2012-08-03 ... | reverse complement strand
AAAAACAAGGATGTCAATCCTTGTTCTTAGTGATTGGTACAATCACTTTTCTTGAAAATTATTAATCTTCGTCGAACATATCTTCGTAATTATCTTTGAAATAATTATAGATATCTTCATCATGGAATACGATATTAGCAGCCTTTAAGTAGAAGATTGTAGCTTCAGATTGGTTAGAGGATTTGGTTCCTAACATCTTAGCAACTTCGTGGGCATTTGAGCGACGAGCAATCTTTTCTTCTTTGATGAGGTTAGCTAAATCAGCTTCACTAGCATCTGGATTTTCTTTTTTAATATCTTTTTCAACGTTATTTAAGTTTAAGGAAGCAGTATTTAATGCATCTTCAACAATAACGATGTAATAGGTATCCGAATCACGATCATAAATAATGATATCACTATCAGAAGTTTCTGCTTGTGTTTTGGCTGGAACTAAGTAGGTAACACCATTGATTTCACGAACGAATCCACGTAATTCTTCATCAGTTTTGTTTTTAATGATTTGGAAGTCACTAGCAGTACGAATATCGAATAAACGAGAACGAATATCATCTGGTAAATCGGTTAAGCCACCATTTTTGATGAACCAACCTTCAGTAACGAGTTCTTTTTGTGCTAATTCAATATCTTTCTTTTCTTTACCAACTTCTGGTAAGTAAGAATAAGAGCCAGTATAAGAAGATTCTAACGTAGTGTCAACACGATCAGCAGATAATGGAATGGAGTTGCCATTTTCATCTTTTTTGTAGGTGTTATTCGCATCATCCCATTCAACTACTTTCTTGAATTCATCAACGATGTTATCGGCAAGAGTTCTAAGTTTGTAGTCGGAAATAATTTGTTTGAGTTCGGTTGATAATTCACCAGTTTCGTTAGAATAGTCAACGCCTTTCCAAAGTTTGGCAAGGTTATTTAAATCGACTTCTTTGTCAGTAGAAGAAACATAGTAATCAACGAAAGCATCGATAGCGTTTTTAGCAGCGCCTGGATGTTCAGAATCATTTGCGATTGCAATGTAACTTACTTTACGAGAATAAGCACGACCAAGAGAAGAATAAGCTTCATCTTCAAGGTATTTTGCAGTTAAAAGTTGAGTGTAGACTTCACGTTTTAATACTCTATCTTTATAATCCTTATAATTATAATGAAGAATATCATTTTCATTGACAACGCCACCCTCTTCTGTACCGTCGCCACCACCAAGAGTACCATCTTCTAATGCGCTTGCTTTAGTTTCTGGAGTGAATACAACATCACCGATATTATATTCAGCTTCGCTACCATCAGCGTACTTTCTTGGAGTAATTTCATATAATTCACGAGTTAAAGCCATGACTAGTTTAGATTCATCAAAGTGGTTATCAACTTGATAGGAAGTAGAAGAAATATAGTCATATAATTTTTCATTGACTAACTTATCAACTTCAGCATCGAAAGCTGCTTTATCTTCAAAGATTTTATCATCACCAGTGTAGTAGGATTCTAATTGCTTTTCAGCAATTTTAAACATGACATCATTGAAAACGGTTGTATTGACCACACCATCTTCGACTAGGCCATCATAAATAACGCCATAATTGTTGTTGGTTAAATCTAATTCAGAACCATCGACAAGAGTAACAAGCTTATCATCTTTGTTTTCTGGACGAAGGGTAATTTCACCACAGGAAGCAAGAGATAAGAGCATCATAGCAGTTCCAAAAATTTTAAGTACATTACTTTTGTTCATAACAGCTACCTCCATTACTAACAGAATCAATTTTGCCTTCTTCGAAACGGGTAGCACAAACTAATGGGATTCTACGTTTGGCTGCGAAGGAATCTTGTTCTTTTAATAAATCAATATAACTATCCCAAGCATCTTTGTTAGAGTTGATTGCATCACTCTTATTTCCAGCACGACGAACTTCGATGTATTTTAATAATGTTTCTTGAATCTTTTCATCCGCGATTTTAATGGATGGTAATGAATTACCGTCTTTATCGACTGGAGTAATTAAATTACCTTCGTCATCGGTAGATAATCCAAGATAATATTCAAACATACGAGTATCAATCATGGAATCAAAGCCTTTAACTTCACTTTCAATTGCTTTTGAACGAGAAGAGTAAGTGCTTGTATCAGTAGATTTGATTGCGGTTACATAGGTTTTACCGATTAAATCGGCATCACCATCTTTGGTTAATTGAGCTGGTGTTCTCTTATCATAATAGGTGGTAAGTTCTTCATTGGTAGATCCGATAGCGGATTTTTCAACAACCATGAAGTGAACACCTTGATAGGATGAACCGGCACGGGTAACTAAGACTGGTTTATTGACATCACCATCTGCACAGAGAATTGGTTTTTCAAATCCAGTAACTTTCTTGAAGTTTCCTACTTCTGTTTCATTGGTAATAACACTAATACCATGATCATTGAAATAGTAGTTGAAGTAAATGTTACGTGGATAGTAATCAGCGTCACCGTCATTTACTTTTTTATTGGTGATTGGATTAGTAACCATATCAGCAACTTCGCCAATTTTTTGAGTGACGGAGAATGGGATAAAACCAATACCATCTTTACGACGTTGGTAGGTTGAAGTTGCGACTTCTTCCGTACCATTCCAAGTAGAATCAGTGGTAATTGTTTCTTGACGGGAAGACCATGCGGCTTGTGCGTCAGTTGGGATTGCATAAGTGTTCTTTTGTAAAGAAACACCATAAGTGGTATCAGCAGTTGTGTCAGTGAAATATTGAGCACGGCCATCTGCATTTTTATGAGCGAACAATGACTCATAAGCATAGATACCTAATTTGAATTCATTAACGAATGAAGTGGATGTGGTCATAACATCTAAGTTACCATAGAGACTTGCAGAACCAGTATCTTCAGAAGCTTGGAAAGCGACTTCACCAAAAGTTTCTGTAGTCTTCTTTTCGGTGCCATCTTCATTTAAGTTCGCCATACGACGTACGACAGAAGCAAGTTTTAATGCTTCGGATTGGGTAATTGTTCCTCTAGCAAGAGTACCAGCAGAAGCACTGACCTTAACTAAGATGTGACGGACGTGATATGGAAGCATCTCATTGAGATAATCTTCAAGCAATTCATCAGAATTCAAATCATAATATTCATCTTGCAAATGGGATTGAAGTTCGTCATAGGTTAATTGTTCAATTAATTCTTTTTCGGATTCAACGCCTTTGTTTTCGAGAATTGCATTCCATTCCTTCTTGTATGAGGTGCCATTGGCATCTGCGTTGTTATGTGCCTCTTCTTTTAATTGGTCAACGGAAGCGTCGACCGCTTTTTTTAATTCGGTAGATTCAGCATAACTACGAGTGGCATTACGAACGATAACTTCGCTAATGGCATTATAGTAAGCTGCAACACCGGTCGCGTTTGATGTTGCTAATTGGCCGAATAAATCTTCGGTTGTATATTCTGTACCATCAATCGTAACGACTACTTTATCTGATTTCGTCAACCATTTATTGCTGCCGCATGAAGAGAGTGCGACGGTTGAGAAACATGCTACTAGAGCTAAACCAAGTAGTTTATTTTTCATATACAGCTTTTCCTCCTTGTATAAAAATATAGCATAGTTATTTTATCTAATCTTTCCTTGTATTTCAAGAAAAATTTATATTTTTCTATTTGCCTTTTGGAAATGCCTATACAAACCCGATTAAAATTGGGCGCTAAAAGGGATTTTGTATTAACAAAAGGGACCCTTTCATAGAAAGCGCATAGTATAACGTGGATATAGGAGGAACTGCTATGAACACAAATACGACCGGTGGAGGCTGGGCCTTCATTCTTGTTCTCTTTATTCTCATTGCTATCATAGGCTGCGGCTGTGGTAACGGCGGCTTATTTTAGGAATTGAGCGAAAAAAGGAGGTGACAAAAATGGGAAATAACTACTTTGCCATTATCTTGGTATTATTCATTTTACTCGTGATTATTGGTTGCGGCGGTTGGTTCGGCTGCGGCTGCTAAGTGTAGAGGGGAGCAAAGAAAAACTTTGCTCTTTTTTTATGTTTCTAAGTATTCTTAGAAAGAAAAAAATATTTTTTTATCGTTTTATTTGTAGAGTGACCTAGAGTAGTGTAAAATAATACAGGACCATGTTTAGGAGTGATAAAGAATGGCAGTATTATCAATCAAAAATCTTCATGTTAAAGTAGAAGAAAAAGAAATTCTTAAAGGAGTAAATTTGACGCTTAGTGATCATGAAACTTTGGCGTTATTAGGCCCTAATGGACACGGAAAATCGACATTACTCAATGTCATTATGGGACATCCAAAATATGTTGTAACCGAAGGAACAATCACGCTTGATGATAAAGATGTTTTATCGATGAGTGTTGATGAAAGATCTAGAGCAGGACTCTTTTTAGCCTTTCAATATCCTTCTGAAGTTCCTGGCGTTGTGAACGCTGATTTTTTAAAGGCGGCTATGAATGTTAGAAGAGAAAAGCCAATCTCGCTATTCCAATTCTACCGCGCTTTAGAAAATGCATCCAATGAAGTAAAAATTCCACTTGATATGGCGAATCGTTCTTTGAACGAAGGCTTCTCTGGTGGCGAAAAGAAAAGAAATGAAATTCTACAAATGATCTTACTTCAACCTGCCTTTGCCATGTTAGATGAAATTGACTCTGGCTTGGACGTCGATGCTTTACAGATTGTAGCGGAAGCTATTGTTAAAATGAAGCAAGAAACTGCTTGTAGCTTCTTAGTCATTTCTCACTATGCTAGACTTTATGATTTGATTCATCCTACCCGTGTTGCGGTTATGATTAACGGCCGTATTGCGGTAGAAGGTGGACCAGAAATTATTAAAAAAATCGACCAAACAGGATATGAATGGATTCGTACTGAACTGGGCATTCAAATCGAAAAAGAAGATTTGGAAATGAAAGACGTTTCGATTGGATCTTGTGCAACGAAGGAAGTTTTAAAAAGTGGAAAATAAAGTATTCATCCCCGTAGATGAAGTGACGGTTTCTTTAACAGCAAATGTTTCTCAATACCAAATGAATTGGAATGAAAGCCAAAAAGTTGAAAAGATTTACGTTGAAGAAGGAAATGAAGTGTCACTTTTAGAAATCGGTAGCCCTTCTCACCCAGTCGAGTATTACATTGCTAAAAGAGCAATTTTACATTTAGCCATTGCTACCTTAGAAGATGCAAAATCTTCAAATCGAAAATTTGTGATTCACAAAGATGCGCACGTCATTGCTGCATGTGCTGATTTTTCTTGTGGAAATAAAAATGATTCTTTGCTATTTGAATTACAAGAAGAAGGTGCTTCTTGTTTATTCCATCTAGCGACATTAGCGACAGAAACGGATAAAAAAGAGTTTTCTGTATCCTTTATCCATCAAGCGCCCAATACGACTGCGACCATGAATAACTATGGTGTATGTGAAGGTAATTCGCGGCTTGTTTTCTCTGGCGTTGGCCATATTTTACATGGTGCAAAGCATGCAGAAACCCATCAAAATGCTAAAATCATGGTGTTTGATCCTCACTGTCAAGCTTTTGCAAGTCCAATTTTAAAGATTGATGAAAATGATATTGCTGCTTCTCACGCTGCTTCGGTAGGTCGTGTAAATGATGATCACTTATTCTATTTAACTTCACGTGGTTTAAGTGAAGAAGAAGCTAAGCAACTCATTACTTTAGGCTATTTAAAGCCGATTCTTCCTTACTTTGATAAAGAAATACAAGAAGAAATTTCTTTATGTATGGAAAGGAGAATGAAGTAATATGGATATTCAAAAAATTCGTTCTGATTTTCCCATGTTAGATTCATCGAAACGTATGCAGAACCATCCTTTAGTGTATTTGGATAATGCAGCAACTACTTTTAAACCTCGCTGTGTAGTTGAAGCAATGGATGATTATTACAATAACTTTTGTGCGAATGCTCACCGTGGTGATTACGATTTAGCGCATACCGTGGATACCCGTTATGAAGAGGCACGTAAAGCGCTAGCTAAGTTTATTAATGCTCGTCCTGAAGAAGTAGTATTTACTTCCGGTGCTTCCATGTCTTTAAATCTTGTGGCTTATGGATATGGTATGAAGTTCTTAACTTCCGATGACGAAGTACTTTTAACCCAAGCAGAACACGCTTCAAATGTGCTTCCATGGTTTAAAGTTGCGGAAACCATCGGCTGTCATATTGGTTATATTCCTTTAGATGAAGAAGGAAGATTGACAATTGAAAATGTTGAAAAATCAATTACCGAACATACAAAAATTATTTCTATCGCTCAAGTTACGAACGTTCTTGGCTTTCATGTAGATATTAAAGCGATTTGTAAAGTCGCTCACGAACATAACATTATCGTGATTGTAGATGGTGCACAAAGCGTACCTCATCAAGTAACCGATGTGAAAGATATGGATTGTGATTTCTTAGCTTTCTCTGGACATAAAATGTGTGGCCCAACGGGTACAGGTGTACTCTTTGGAAAATATGAATTATTACAAAAAATGGATCCGTTAATGTCCGGCGGCGGTATGAACGCTCGCTTTGATATGTGTGGAGAAGTTTCTTATTTATTACCACCACAAAAATTTGAAGCAGGAACCCAAAATATTGCAGGTGCTTTAGGTTTAGCAAAAGCAGCTGAATATTTAACTTCTATTGGCATGGAAAATATTGAGGCATATGAAAAGGAATTAAGAGCGTATGCGATTCAACGTTTAGAAGAAGTAGAAGGAATTACGATTTATAATCGTAACGCCGAAAGTGGTATTATTACTTTTAATTTGAAAGATGTTTTTGCGCAAGATGCAGCAACGTATTTCAATTCGAAAGGTGTATGTGTCCGAAGCGGACAACACTGTGCTAAAATATTAATGGATTTCTTAAAATGTCATGCGACGGTGCGCGCTAGTTTATATTTCTATAACACGAAAGAAGAAATTGATGCGTTAGTCGAAGCATGTAAGACAGGAGGCGACTTTTTAGATGCCTATTTCAATTAATCCTCAAATGATGAGGGCTATTATTATGGATCATTATGAACATCCCCATAATAAAAGAGTGCCAGAAAATAAAGATGAATATCGCGTAATCCACATGGATTCTGCATCTTGTATTGATGATATTTACGTCTATCTTTTAGAAAAAGATGGCATTATTCAAGATGTATGTTTTGATGGTGTAGCATGTACGATTTCAACCGCTTCAACTTCCATCATGACCGATTTAGTCATGGGAAAGAAGATAGAAGAAGCAAACTACATTATTGAACAATTCCAAAAAATGATTCATGAAGAACCTTTTGATGAATCCGTTTTAGATGAAGCGATTGTTTTTGTTAATACTGCAAAACAAGCGTCCCGTATTAAATGTGCGACGATTGGTTGGCGTGGTTTACATGAATTATTAGAAGATGAGGAGGAATGTCACCATGGATCATGAAGAAAAACTTCCTTCTGAAGAATATCAATATGGTTTTAAAAACGAAGATGTTTCAATTTTAAAAACCAAAAAGGGACTTACCGAAGAAACAATAAGAGATATTTCTCGCTATAAACATGAACCCGAATGGATGCTTGAATTCCGTTTAAAAGCTTTTAAGGCTTTTAATGAATTACCTATGCCTACTTTTGGTCCTGATTTATCCTTCTTAGATTTTAGTTCTTTTACTTATTTTATTCGCCCAAGTGAAAAAGTAGAAAAGGATTGGGATGACGTTCCGGAAACCATTAAAGAAACGTTTGAACGTCTAGGAATTCCTGAAGCTGAACAAAAATATTTAGCGGGTGTTTCTACGCAATATGAAAGTGAAGTCGTTTACCATAACATGCTCAAAGAAGTACAAGAAAAAGGCGTTATCTTCTTAGATACCGATTCCGCTTTAAAGGCATGTCCAGAATTATTTAAAAAATACTTTAATAGTGTGGTAGATTATCGTGATAATAAATTTGCGGCTTTAAATGGCGCGGTTTGGTCAGGAGGATCTTTTATCTACATTCCTAAAGGAGTGCATTTAGAAAAACCTCTTCAATCCTACTTCCGTATTAATAATGAAAAGAGTGGACAATTTGAACGTACCCTTATTATTGTGGATGAAGGCGCTGATGTACACTATGTTGAAGGTTGCACAGCCCCGACCTATTCAAAAGAATCCTTACACGCCGCTGTCGTTGAAATCATTATTTTAAAAGGCGGAAAATGTCGCTATTCTACCGTCCAAAACTGGTCGAATAATATTGTAAATTTAGTTACCAAGAGAGCGGTCTGCTATGAAGACGCACAAATGGAATGGATTGATGGAAACATCGGTTCTCAAGTCAATATGAAGTATCCTGCTTGTATCTTAAAAGGTAGAGGTGCAAGAGGAACATGTATTTCCGTTGCTGTAGCAGGCAAAGGACAATATCAAGATGCTGGTGCCCGTATGATTCATTTAGCACCGGATACTTTCTCTACGATTATTTCTAAATCCATCGTTCGTAATGGTGGTGTCGCTAATTACCGTGGAAAAGTACTTCATGGTCCTTTAGCAAAAGGATGCAGAAGTCACGTAGAATGCGATACATTAATTTTAGATGATGCTTCTAGAAGTGATACAATTCCGACGAACGTTATGCAAAACGATGATGCATATATTGAGCATGAAGCAACAGTATCTAAGATTTCTGATGAACAACTCTTCTATCTCATGTCTCGCGGAATTAGTGAAAAAGAAGCAACCCAAATGATTATTATGGGCTTTATTGAACCATTCTCGAGGGAACTTCCTATGGAATATGCCGTAGAACTCAATCAATTGATTAAAATGGATATGGAAGGTAGTGTTGGTTAATGCTTTCTTATGAAGTAATTGTTGTGGGTGGTGGCCATGCTGGTATGGAAGCCGCAATGGCGAGCGCTCACATGGGAGCAAAGACACTCCTTTTATCTTTAAATATTAAAATGATGTCCAATATGCCTTGTAATCCTTCAATCGGAGGATCAGCAAAAGGCATCGTTGTTCGTGAAGTCGATGCGCTAGGTGGTATGATGGGAATCGGTGCAGATCATGAGTATTTGCAAATGAAAATGTTAAATACTGGGAAAGGTCCCGGTGTCCAATGTCTAAGAGCGCAAGCCGATAAAAGAACCTATCCTGCTTATATGCAGAGTTTAGCGTTAAACTGTGAAAATTTAACCGTAAAAGAAGGTATGGTGACCGAAATTCTTCATGACGATCATCATGTTTTTGGTGTGAAATTAAGTGATGGAACTTCTTATGAATCAAAAGCAGTTATTTTAACTACAGGGACTTATATGGAATCGCAAATTTTAGTGGGCCATACTTCTAGAAGTGCCGGACCTGATGGGGAAAAACCTTCTTTAGGTTTAAGCCCTTATTTAGCTAGTATGGGCATTCGTTTGTTCCGTTTAAAAACGGGAACTCCACCAAGAATTCAAACGGATTCCATTGATTTTTCAAAAGCGGAACCGCAATATGGTACCCCAGGAAATTTAGCTTTTTCTTATACCACACATACCTTTAAACCTTTAGAAGAACAAGTCCCTTGTTATTTAATCTATACTACGCCAGAAACCCATCGAATCATTCAAGAAAACTTAAAAGAATCGGCAATGTATGGGGGAATGGTACATGGTATTGGTCCTCGTTATTGTCCAAGTATTGAAGATAAAATTGTGCGTTTTAAGGATAAACCACGGCATCAACTTTTCTTAGAGCCCGAGTCTTTACAAATGAATTCAACTTATCTTCAAGGCTTTTCAACTTCTATGCCAGAATGGGTACAAGAAAAAATGATTCGTTCTCTTCCTGGATTAGAAAATTGTAAGATTTTAAAATACGCTTATGCGATTGAATATGACGCCATTGAACCTACGCAATTTGATAGTAGCTTAATGATTAAAGCGTGGCCCGGACTTTATGGGGCTGGTCAAATTGTCGGTACTTCAGGTTATGAAGAAGCTGCCGGCTTAGGTATTATGGCTGGTATTAATGCTGTACTTCGTATTCGTGAACAAGAACCTTTTGTTTTAAGAAGAGATGAAGCTTATATTGGCGTTATGATTGATGATTTAGTGACAAAAGGAACCAAAGAACCTTATCGTTTACTTTCTTCTCGTGCCGAATATCGTTTGTTATTACGCCACGATAACGCTGATTTACGTTTAACGGAATATGGCCATCAACTGGGCTTAATTTCAGAAGAGCGATATCAAAAATTCGTCGATAAGAAGAAAGCCATTGAACAAATTTTAAAAATCCTTCACGAAACCTATTTAGGTACGGGAAAAGAATTAGAAAATTATTTAGTATCAATTGGCTATGAACCATTAAAAGGTGGTATTTTAGCGTTAGAACTTTTAAGAAGACCGAATGTCAGTTATTTAGGTTTAAAACCTTTTATTCATGAATTAGATGATATTGAGCTTGATGAAGAAGGGATTCATCAATTAGAAATCATGGTGAAATATGAAGGCTACATTGAAAAACAAAAAAAGGAAGCCTTAGAACTACAAAAATGGGAAGCTATTAAATTACCAGATGATTTAGATTATCTTCATATGGATGGTTTAGCGTTAGAAGCAAGACAAAAACTTCACGATATCCATCCACGTACTTTATCACAAGCTTCTCGTATTAGTGGAGTAAATCCCGCTGATATCGCTATTTTATTAATGATGATAAAAAGGAGAGAAAATCTATGAATTGGGACCAATTTAAAGAAGAATTAGCCAAAATTCATCTTTCTTTATCCGACCATCAACTCGAACAATTTCAACAATACTTATCGCTTTTAAAAGAATGGAATGAAAAAATGAATTTAACAGCGATTATAGATGATGAAGAAATTATTGAAAAGCACTTCTATGATTCTTTAAAGTCAGCGGAAGTTTTTTCTTATGACGATCAATCTCTTTTAGACGTAGGTTCCGGTGCAGGATTTCCTGGGATTCCTTTAAAAATTATGTTTTCTGATTTATTTGTAACGCTTCTAGAACCAACCGGAAAAAGAGTAACGTTTTTAAATGAAGTGATTCATGCTTTGTCTTTAAAGCAAATTGTGACCGTGAATATGCGCGCAGAAGACTATGTTAAAGAAGCGCGTAGTTATTATGATATCGTGACCGCTCGAGCGGTAAGTCAACTTCCGCTTCTAGTGGAATTATGTGCACCTTTATTAAGAGTGAATGGCACTTTCATTGCTTTAAAAGGCATGAAAGGAAAAGAAGAACATTTCTTAGCGGCTCATGCTTTACAAGAATTATGTCTATCATTAGAACAAGAACAAGAATGGGAATTAGGTAAGGGAGACCACCGCATTAACTTGTTCTATAAAAAAGTAAAAGAAAATCAAATGAAATATCCTCGTCCATATGGACAAATGAAAAAGAAACCTTTATAGTGAATGCGTATAGTGTTTTAGGAGTATTAAAATGTCGAAGATTATTGCAGTGGCGAATCAAAAAGGTGGAGTTGCCAAAACCACAACTTCCATTAGTTTAGCATCCTCTCTTGTCAGTCTTGGGAAGAGAGTTCTTTTAATTGACCTTGATCCACAAGGCAACGCCTCTCGTGGCGTAGGACTTGATATTGCTCTTTTAAGCAAAACCATTTTTGACGTTTTAAGTAAAAATAATGATATCAATCGATTGATTAAAAGAACGGTGATGAAGAACTTAGATATCGTACCCGCTAACCTCAAATTAGCGTCTTTCGATAGTGCGTTATTAGGAAAAGAAGCGACTACCTTTCTTTTAAAAAACGCCATTCAAACCTTAAAAAAAGAATATGATTACATTATTATTGATTGTCCACCAACACTAGGTATATTAAACGCGAATGCCTTTGCAGCGGCGCATTCCATCTTAATTCCAGTCCAATGTGAATACTTTGCATTAGAAGGAATAACCCAAATGTTAGGAGCGATTTCTAATATGCAAAATTCGTATAATCCCGATTTAGAAATCGAAGGTTTTGTCTTTACGATGTTTGATCCTAGAAACAAAATGTCGATTGAAGTATCTTCAGAAATTCGTGGATTATTTAAAGAAAAGACTTTCCAAACTACCATTCCTCGAAACATTCTTCTTCCAGAAGCGGCATCAAAAGGAATTCCCATTACCATATATAAACCGAAATCTAAAAGTAGCTTAGCGTATTTAGCTTTAGCTAGAGAATTGTTAGATAAAGAACAACAAAAACTTTTATAGTGAAAGGTTCAACGTTGTTCTTTTTTTTATGCCTTTTTCATTTATTGAAATGAGGTGGAAATCATGCAAATTTTTAAAATACTTCTTTTATTTTTTTATCTTTTTTCTGTAAATAAAATGCCGGTTTCCACCAAACCTGCTTGGGCAAGATCTTATGTCATCATGGAACAAACACGTGGTGAAGTTTTAGAAGGAAAAGATATTCATTTATCAAGAAGTGTGGCTTCCATTTCTAAAATTATGACAGCGATTGTTGCAATTGAAAGCGAAACCCTCTTTCAAGTGGTAAAAGTAGGTGACGAAATCGATGAAGTGGTGGGCAGTTCTTTATATTTAGAAAAAGGAACCGAAATCCGCATGATTGATTTAGTTTATGGTTTGTTATTAAGAAGCGGCAATGATGCGGCAATGATTATCGCAAAAAATGTTGGTGGCGAAGTTGAAAAGTTCGTAGAGATGATGAACCAAAAAGGAAAAGAAATTGGAATGAACCATACCACCTTCCATAATCCGCATGGCCTTGATATCAATGAAGAAGGCAATATTTCTTGCGCTTATGATATGGCACTTTTGATGCGTTATTGTTTAGAAAATGAATGGTTTCAAGAAATTAATGGAACGAAAAGCTATCATTGTCCTAATATCGGCACATGGAGAAATAAGCATCGATTGTTACAAAATTATGAATATTGTATCGGTGGTAAAACTGGTTTTACTTCTAAAGCAAGAAGAACTTTAGTATCATCGGCAAAAAAAGATGGCCTTCAACTCATTTGTGTGACGTTAGATTGCGGTGGCGATTTTTCTTTTCATCGTCAGTTATTTGAATCGTACTTTCAAAGGTTTGAAGGACTACCTTTATTAGAAAAAGGAAATAACTATATTAATGATTACGTGTTTTATACGAAAAAAAGTTATACCATCTTTATTCCTAAAGAAAAAGCCCATCATTTGTTAATTATATATGCCTTAGATGTGGATCGAAAAACGATTACATTTCGCATTGTCTATCAAGATGCAACGGAAGATGTTTATGGACCTTTTTCCATTGAAAGTTTTCAAAAAATAAAGTAGGTGAAATCATGAACCGTGTATGGATAGGAATTATTATTCTTTCTTTAGTTTATGGAATTTCAACAGGTAGGGTAGAAGCGATATCTAACGCTATATTAGCGTTACCGATGAAGGGCTTTACGCTTTGTATCACTTTAGTGATGTCGGCTTGCTTCTGGACAGGGATTATGAATATTATGCTAGAATCAGGAGTCATTGGTTGGGTGGCTAAAGCGCTCGATCCTTTATTACGCTTAATTATGCCGAATTTAAAAGATGAAGAAGCCAAAAAATACATTTCTTCTAATATAGCAGCGAATATGTTTGGTTTAGGTTTTGCTGCGACTCCAAGTGGATTAAAAGCGATGAAAAGATTAAAAGCTATTTCTCTAGAAGAAGAGCATGTCGCGAGTGACGAAATGATTACCTTTTTAGTTTTAAATACGGGAGGCGTAACGTTAATTCCTACGAGTGTATTAGCCATTCGTCAAGCAGCGGGGTCCACCAATCCCGCAGATTTTGTATTCTTAGCGATTATTTCAACCATGCTTGCTTGTGTAGTGGGGTTATTATCGGACCGTTTTTTTAGAAATCAAAGAAATAAAAGGAAAAAGATATGATAAAACTAACGATTTTCTTTGTACCAGCACTGATTATTTTGGCAATTGTTAGTGCCATCGTCAAAAAGAAAAATGCTTATAGCGCATTTATTCAAGGCTCCAAAGAAGGATTAAATCTATTTAAAGAAGTTTTTCCTAGTGTAATTGCTATGCTATTAGCGGTTACGTTATTAGATTCTTGTGGTTTATTAGATGATTTAGCGCTCTTACTTGAAAGAACTTTTCCCCAGATTAAGATGATAAAGGATGTTGTTCCGATGTTAATTTTTCGACCGATTTCAGGATCCGCTTCTTTAGCAGTTCTTCAAAACGTATGTACCAAAGGTCCTGATTCTTTATCTTGTAAAATTGTTTCTACCATACAAGGAAGTACCGACACAACATTATACGTTTTAGCACTTTACTTTTCTACTGTAGGAATTACTTCATGGCGACATGCTTTAAAATCAGGCTTAATTGCGGATGCTGTGGGTATGTTAACCGCAATTATTTTATCATTAATTTTTTTGAAATAATTGAAAAATGGAATATTTTTACGACATTAGGCCAAGAATGTAAAAATAATCCATCTATTTTTTGATAAAAAATAATTGACAATTTTTTTGAATTTTGCTAATCTTTCGTATGCTTTTAAGCGAAGGAGGAAATTTTATGAAAAAATTAGCAAAAATTTGTACGTTATTTGGACTTGCATTGACTGCCACAGCTTTTGTAGAAATCACCCCTGCTTCCACAAAAATTGCGCATGCAGAAGATACGACTACAGAGTATGTAGCAGAGGATGGAGATGGAAATAAGTACGCGAGTATTTATGATATTTATGTAGATGATCATACATCTTCTTCTATCAAACTCTTAAGCGATGTATATTTGACACATCGTTTGTCATTTGGAAGTGGCATTGAAACATTTGATTTTAATGGTCACACGGTTTATGTTACAAGCGATTACAAAAATTTAAATTCAAATGAACAAGCAGCCTTTTATTTTGAATATGCAAGAGATGCAGTTCAAATCGTCGATATGGTTGGCGGTGGTGGTATTAACACTGTCATTGATGGCTACGAAGGTTATATTCCTTGTTTCTACACTTATAACATGTGGCTTACCTTAAACATTCAAGGTGGTACTTATGTTGGACAAGGTGAAATTGCTTATTCCGAAAAAGGTGATATCAACATTTATGGTGGCTCTTATGAAGTTGAAGTAGTAAATGAAGAAGCGGGTAATCAATATTTATTAAACTGCTATGATGCTTATGCTGGAGGATTAGCAAATATTAAAGTATATGGTGGAACTTTTAAAAACTACAATCCAGCTACGGATGGTAATGATGGTTCTTATTTAGCATCTGGTTATGTTTTATCCGTAAAATATACTGATGATGGTTATGAAACCGTTGCTTCGGAAACTGCGCCTACCACCGATCAAGTTTCAATTAATGGAACTTATTATGCAACTTTAAATGATGCTCTTAAACAAGTAAAAAGTGGTGAAACCATTGTATTCAATGAAGCTGCCGCAACCGATGGCGTAATTGAAGGTCCAGGAATTCAAATTACTGCGGGACACAATCTCACAATTGATTTAAATGGTTTAACTTATGAAATCAATAATGGTATGACAGGATCAACAGGTTCTAAAACCAATGGCTGGCATTTATTAAAAGGTTCTGATATTACTATCAAAAATGGTACATTAACAAAGACAGTTCATTATGAAAATGGTACAATGCTTATTCAAAACTATAGTAACTTAACTTTAGATAATGTAAAACTTATTGGCGATGACAATGTTAAATATGTTTTATCTAGTAACCATGGTAATATCGTTTTAAAAAATAATACAGAAATCACTGCAATTGGAGATAATATAGCGGTAGATATTTGCTACTGGATGAATTCATCTTATATAGATGGTGTTAGCTTAACAATTGAAGATAGTTCTGTAAAGATTAATGGTACAGTGGATTTCTATGCTTATGGCGGACAAATCACGGAAGAGAATAAAGACAATATGAAGATTACCATTCCTAATGATTATACTTTAACATTAGCTGATGGACTTCAACTTGTTTCTTCAGAAGATGGCACTACGCAAGAAGTCATAAGAACTTCCATTTATAATGCTCAACAATTTGCCAAAGAATGGAAAGCTGCTCGTGAAGTTGAAGGCGGATTATGTGGTTTAGTTGGCACAAGTGATATGACAGAATTACTGAATGAATACGATGCTTTAGATTCAGAAGGTAAATCATATTTAGCTTCAGTAGAAGATGCAGATGGTTGCACAATTAGCGAGTCTATTGCTTACTTTAAGACCATTCATGAAGCAAAAACCAATACGACACAAAATAGTAATCGTTTCTTACCAACTAACTCGGTAAAAACCATTCAACCGATTATTATAATTACAGTATTAGGTTTATTATCAATTGTGGCATATTACTTTATCCAAAAAAGAAAAAATGCCTAATTCAATTTCTTAGTAAAATTTTCAAAAGATGAGGTTTCATAATCTCATCTTTTTTTATGTTAATATAAGAAGTAACAGAAAGTAACGTGAAAATTGTCTAATCGTTTTATAAAGTAAAAGTGGGAGGGATCATTCATGAAAGAATTCAATGAAATACTGCAAGAAAAAAGAAAAGAGAAGGGGATTACCCAAGAAGAATTAGGGGCGATAGTTCATGTTTCTCGTAGTGCCATTGCTAAATATGAAAATGGTCTTGGTTTACCAAGTGAAGAAGTGATTCAACTTTTACTTCATTATTTTGAAATGACAAGAGAAGAATTATTTCCTCAAAAAGAAAGTACAAATCAATTGGTTGAAAAGAATAAAACCATACATCGTCAAAAGAAAACGATTATAGGAATCAGTGCACTGTTAAGTATTTCAATTCTTGCTTTGGCAGGAATCGGGATTTCAAAAATTGCAAAAGATGCTTCTTCTGGTGGACTCATCGTTTTAAAAGCTAGTCAACTAGATACAAAATATTACACACAATCAAGAAAGTTCAAAGCCTATGAAAAAGAATTTGGTTACCGAAATGTGAAACGAAATGAAAATAATGAATTTGTTTTAGCTGCGGGCGGTCAAATATGGAGTTATGATGGAAGACTTGATTATTTAATGGGGTATTATCATGCAGAAGGAACCTCACTTTACGTTTATGAAACTCCGCAGAACGCGACTAAAATAGAATATCTTTTTCAAAGTGAAGGTAAATATTGTTTTAATCCATCGATGTATCCATATTCTACCTATCAATTTGTGATTACGAATGAATCCGAAAATGAAATTAATATTGGATTTATTGAGTTTTGGTGTTAATCTTGCAATCCATAAAAAAAGTTTTATAATAGAAATGCTTCAGGATTGGGTGCAATTCCCTCCCGGCGGTAAACCCCGCGAGCCTAAAAAGGTTGAACTAGTGAAATTCTAGTGGCGACAGTAAAGTCTGGATGAAAGAAGTTTTTTATTTTCTTTCATTTTCATCCTGGAGACAGGATTTTTTTATGAAAAGGAATGATAAAAATGGAAGAAACAAAGAAAAAATGGAATAACAAACTCATTGCACGTGTGGCTATTTTCAGTGCGATTACGATTATTTTATATATTGTACCGATTTTTCAATTTAAGTTACCGAGTGTTTTCCCGAGTTTCTTAGAATTTCACTTTGACGAGATTCCGGTGATGATTGCGGGATTTGCTTATGGCCCTTGGACGGCTTTTTGGATTTTACTCATTCGAACTATAGCAAAATTACCATTTACTTCAACAGTTTGCGTAGGAGAACTTGCGGACTTTATCTATTCTTTAGCGTTTGTTTTACCAGCGAGTATTGTGTATCAAAAACATCGGAATTTAAAAGGAGTTTGCTTAGGTTTTCTATTTGGTTTTTCTTTACAAGTCATTGTAAGTGCGATTTGTACATGTTATCTCATGATTGATTTCTATCTTTTCTTATTTAAAGGCTTAACAAAAGAAACTTTGTTAGCGTCTTGTCAAGCGATTAACCCAAGAGTAAAAGACATTCATGGCTCCTTAACCGTATGGGCGATTATTCCTTTTAACGTAATCAAGGATTTAGCGGTTATTTTGGTGACGTTTATGGTCTATAAAAGTTTAAGTCCATTACTTAAAAAATAAAAAAAACTCGGCATTTCTACCGAGTTATTTTATTATTCAACAGTTATTGCTCCGGCTGGGCAGCTTGCGGCTGCGTCATCGACGTCTGCGTTATCGGTGGTGTCAGCAATTGTTTCGGCTAAACCATCAGGTCCCATTTCAAAGACATCTGGTGCCATGGAATTGCAAAGTCCACATCCGATACAAAGGCTTTGATCTACTGTAACTTTCTTTGCCATTCGTTCGTCCTCCTTTTTTTAGACTAGTTTCATTATAAAGGTTCTAGGGATAAAAAGCAATGAAAAGGCAACGAAAAAACATGGTTTTTTCAAAAGAAAGCTACGCTTTATAGGAGCAATTCTTGTTAAATGCAACGAATGTAGAGAAAATGTATTTTTCTATTCTTTTCCATGTTGAAAAAATTTCCACAAAATACAACTTAATATAGAAAAAACTTGTTAATTCTATTAGAATAGAAAGGGAGATTGAGGAGGCGAGATTTATGAAGTCTAGAGTAAAAGCCTTTAACAAATACCGCCTTCAAATACAAGCAATGGATGATGGGGATTTACCCATCGCCAAATATCAAGGAAAACACTATAAAGAACCAAGCGAAGAAAAAAGACAAGGAAATAGACCTTTGATTTTACATGAAAAAAAAGAAATCAATTATGTGAAAGTCTTTGTAATTACATGTATTAGTTTATTGGCATGTTTAATTGTCTTAGGAATTATTCTTGCCTTAAAGGATTAAAAATGGAGGAAGTAAAGAAATGAAAAGAATCGCTATTGCTATTGACGGACCTGCCGCAGCAGGTAAATCTACGATTGCTAAAATTGTAGCTAAGAAATTAGGCTATGTTTATATTGATACCGGAGCGATGTATCGTTCGGTCACTTGGTATGCATTACATCAAGGTGTTGATTGCCAAGATGAAAAGAAAGTGTGTGCTTTAGTGCCAGACATTCATATTGAACTCAAAGAAAATGGTACGGTTTTATGCAATCATCAAGATGTCACAAAAGAAATTCGTTTAGATGATGTAACCAAAAACGTTTCTTATATTGCTTCGTATCGTGATGTTCGTTTAGCAATGGTTGATTTACAAAGAAAAATGGCTGAATCGGTTTCGGTTGTAATGGATGGAAGAGATATTGGAACTTATGTTCTTCCGAATGCAGAAGTGAAAATCTTCCAAGTTGCAACAGTACATGAAAGAGCCAAACGTCGTTATTTAGAAAATTTAGAAAAAGGAATTACTTGTAACTTAGAGGAAATTGAACAAGATTTAATCCGTAGAGATAATATTGATTCAAGTCGCGCTTTCGCACCTCTTCGTCCCGCCGAAGATTCAATTCTATTAGATACTTCCAATATGAGCATTGATGAAGTGGTGGATGCAGTAATTTCTATCATTGAAAAGAAATTAGGTGAAATGGAATGAGTTTAGGAACGGTAGCTATTGTAGGAACCCCAAATGTAGGTAAATCTACAATTTTTAATCGTATTACCGGCGAAAGAAAATCCATTATTGATGATCAACCTGGTGTAACAAGAGATCGTATCTATTCCAAAGCAACTTGGCTAACGAAAGAATTTCGTTTAATTGATACGGGCGGAGTAGAAATTGAAAATCGTCCTTTCCAAGAACAAATTCGAGCGCAAGTAGAAATTGCCTTAGAAGAAGCGGATGTCATCCTTTTTGTTACCGATGGGAAGTTAGGTATTACCAAAGATGATCGTATGGTAGCAAAAATGCTCCATAAATCAAATAAACCCGTTGTTTTAGCGGTCAATAAAATTGATGATGGATCCCATGTCGGTGATATTAATGAATTTTATGCTTTAGGTATTGGTGATCCGATTGCGGTATCCGGTGCCCATGGTATCGGTATTGGTGATGTTTTAGATCAAATCATCTCGCTTTTACCAGAAAAAGAAGAAAAAGAATATGAAGGACAAATTTGTTTTTCCATTATTGGTCGCCCCAATGTGGGAAAATCAAGTTTAGTGAACGCTATTTTAAATCAATCTCGTGTCATTGCTTCACCGATTGAAGGAACGACAAGAGACGCTATCGACACCTCTTTTAGAAGAGAAGGTAGAGATTATGTGGTGATTGATACCGCGGGATTAAAAAAACGCGGTCGTATTTATGAAGCCGTGGATAAATATGCGGCTTTACGCGCTTTAGCGGCCATTGATCGTAGTGATATCGTTTTATTAGTAATTGATGCGAAAGAAGGCATCCGTGAACAAGATAAACATGTCGCCGGTTACGCTATCGACGCGCATAAAGCGATGATTATTGTCGTGAATAAATGGGATGCAGTCACCAAAGACCATCGCACGATGTCCGAATTCACCAAAAAAGTGAGAGAAGAATTCAAATTCTTAGACTATGTGCCCATCGTATTTGTTTCGGCTTTAGAAAGAACAAGAATTCAACAAATCTTCCAAGCGATTGATGTGGCTTATGATGCTTATCATAGTCATGTTTCCACTTCGGTCCTTAATGAAATTATGCAAGATGCCCAAGTGATGAATCCAGCGCCTTACTTTAATGGAGGACGCATTAAGATTTTATTTGCCAATCAAGCCACCACTTGTCCACCTACCTTTATTCTCTTTGTGAATGACCCACATTTTATGCATTTTTCTTATGAAAGATATTTAGAAAATCGTATTCGTAATGCCTTTACTTTAGAAGGAAGCCCCATTCAATTTATTTTAAGAGAAAGAAAATAATAGCCATTCGCCCAAATGTGCATATGATACATTGGGTGATGAAAATGAGTGAAGATTCTATTTTTGATAAGGTGGAGCAAAGAGCACATGTCAGTCGTGATGACATTTTGCACTTAGCAAAATCGGTTTCCGGTCAAGATTTATCGAATGAAGATAATTTACGATCTTTAATTCAAAAAGTGGCGCGTATGGCGGGGAAAGAGGTTACGGAAGAAAAAACCGAAAAAATTATTACCGCGATTAAAAAAGATAAAGTGCCAAAGAGTATGGATAAACTTTTATAAAAGAATAGGGAACTCTCCCTATTTTTTTTACGTTCTTAGTTCTAGTTTTTTTGCTTCTATCATACATAGATTATGAAAAGGCCTATGGCCATAGGAGGAAAAAGAATGGATGCGTTTACCATTTTTAAAGATATCGGAGCGAGAAACAATGGCGATGTTTATTTAGGGGTCGTGGGCCCAGTTCGCGTTGGAAAATCGACGTTTATCAAACGATTTATGGAAGTGATGGTCTTGCCTCATATTCCCGAAGAAGATCAAGCAAGAGCAAGAGATGAGCTCCCACAATCAGGAAGCGGAAAAACCATTATGACGGTAGAACCTAAATTTGTTCCCGCAAATGGTGTCACTTTACCGATTGATGATAGCTTGAGTGTAAAAGTACGCATGATTGACTGTGTCGGTTTTGTCATCGATAAAGCTTCGGGTTATTTAGAAGACGGAAAAATGCGAATGGTTAAAACCCCATGGTTCAATGAAACCATTCCATTTGATGATGCGGCAAGAATTGGTACTGAAAAAGTCATTAAAGAACATTCCACTTTAGGTATTGTCGTCATTAGTGATGGTACAGTTACCGAATTTAAAAGAGAAGATTATGTCACCGCTGAAGAACAAATTATTGCGGAAATGAATTCGATTGAAAGACCTTATGTTGTGGTTTTAAATTCAACGAAACCCTATGAAAGTTCTACTTTAGCTTTAGCGGAAGAATTAAAACAAAAATATGGCGTACCTGTCATTCCTTTAAATGCAGAATTGATGAAAGAAGAAGAGGCCATTACGGTTTTAAAAGAGGCCTTATACCAATTCCCAGTTACAAGTATTGATGTTGCTTTACCGAAATGGGTAGCGGTTTTAGATGAAGAGCATCCTTTAAAAGTGAGCATTCAAGAATCGATTGAAAAAGCGATGAAAGAAGCACGTATTGTTCGCGATGTCGATAAAATTACGCAAGTCATCAAAGAAAATGAAAATTTAACCAGTGTCAATATCGCAAATGTGGATACAGGTACGGGTACCATTCTTGTAGAAATGCAAGTCGATGATAGCTTGTATGAAAAAGTGTTAAAAGATTTGGTGGGCTGCGAAATTTCGGATAAAGCAGAATTAATGGCGGTTTTAACTGAGTTTGTAAAAGCAAAGAAAAAATATGATCATATCGCTTCTGCCTTAGAAATGGCGGAAAATACGGGATATGGTTATACAAATGTTAGCTTTGATGAGATGAAAATCGAAAAACCATCCATTTTAAAAGCAGGAGGAAGATACGGCATTAAAGTCAAAGCGACTGCACCGACATATCATATTGTGAAAGTGGATTTAGAAACTTCGTTTGAACCGATTTTAGGTTCTAAAATGCAAAGTGACTATTTCGTTGATTACTTATCTAAAGCCTTTGAACAAAATCCATTAGCGGTCTTAGATTGCGAAATGTTTGGTCAAAAATTTGGCGAAATCATGAAAGCAGGGGTAAGTTCTAAATTAGCCACTTTACCTGAACCCGTTAAAATTAAAATGCAACAATTGCTTAAAACCATTGCCAATAAAGGTAAAGGGAACCTTATTGCCTTTGTCTTCTAGGTTACAAAAGAATTAGAGATATAATCTCTAGTTCTTTTTTTTATAAAAAATCATCTTAGTTAGTTTTTTCTAACTTTTTAAAAAAAAGTATTGATTTATCGATGATGGAAGTCTATAATCATTATAGTTAGTTCGCACTAACTAGGAGGTAATGTTTTATGCCAATTGTATTAGCACCGTTAAATACCGATTTAAGAATTGTAAAAATCTTAGCAACGGACAAACTCAAAAAACACTTAGAGAGTTTAGGAATTACGATTGATGCAACGATTCGCATTTTGTCGCAATCAGGAGGAAATGTGATTTGTGTTGTTAAGGAGGGACGTTTAGCCCTTGATCATGATATTGCTTCCAAAATTCTAGTAGCGTAATGGAAGGAAGGATAAATATGCTAAAACAACTAGATGAGTTTACATTAGGCGAGACTGGCCTAATCAAAAAAGTGGGTGGCGAAGGTAAAGTTCGTCGACGCCTATTCGATATGGGAGTTACTCCGGGTGCAGAAGTAACCTTACGTAAAAAAGCACCATTAGGTGATCCATTAGAGGTTACCATCCGTGGTTATGAATTGACTTTAAGAAAAACCGAAGCCCAACTTGTAACAATGGAAATTAAAGGGGAAGGTGAAACATTATGAGTAAAATGAAAACCTTTGCTTTAGCCGGAAACCCAAACTGTGGTAAAACGACTTTATTTAATAACTTAACCGGATCTACCGCTCACGTCGGTAACTGGCCAGGTGTTACCGTTGATAAAAAGGAAGGTACCTATAAGAAGTTAGAAGAGCACGTCGCTATTATTGACTTACCAGGTATTTATTCTTTATCTCCCTATACACCAGAAGAAGTGATTTCTCGTAACTACATTTTAGAAGAGAAACCCGCTTGCGTTATCAACATCGTTGACGCAACCAACCTTGAACGTAACTTATATTTAACGACACAATTATTAGAAATGGATGTTCCTCTTGTTGTGGCTTTAAATATGATGGACGTTGTTGAATCTCATGGTGACGTCATTCAAGTGAAAGACCTTGAAAAGAAATTAGGCGTTCCAGTGGTTCGTATCTCCGCTTTAAAAGAAGACAACTTAGACGAATTAATGAGAGTTGCCTATCAAGAAGCTTTAAAAGGACGTCAAGGTAAAACATTAATTGAAAATAAAGATATGCTTCATTTAATTAATGATGTTACCATTGCTTTTAAAGGAAAAGGCGTTGTTAACCCATTATTCCACGCTGTGAAATTAGTGGAAAACGATGAAATTGAAGCCAAAGATCATCCAGATCTACTTCCAATGGTGGATGAATTCAAAAAATCATTCCATGATGAAATGTTCGATGATGACTTTGAAGCTTTAATTGCTGATTCTCGTTATAAATACATTTCTAAAAACTGTGCGCCATTCTATAAAAAGAAAGACCCAGAAGCGAGAGTGTTAACGAAATCCGATAAGATTGATAGAGTGTTAACCAATAAATGGGCTGGTATCCCAATTTTCTTAGTCATTCTATTCTTTATCTTCCACTTAACCTTCTCAGAGAACTTATTCTTCTTAGGTGGTTTAATTAAATTCGATCATTCCTGCTTTGAAGGAAGTATGTTTGAAGGTCTCTTCTTTACCGATGCAGGTATTAATTCTCCAGGTGTAATCTTGGCAAACTTCTTTACCAATATTACCGACTGGATTACCGGTTGTGTAAGTGGCTGGTTAGAAGAGGGCAGTTGGCTCCAAGGCTTTATCTGTGATGGTGTCTTAGGTGGCTTATTCGCTGTCTTAGGTTTCTTGCCACAAATCTTATTCTTATTCTTATTCTTCTCCATTTTGGAAGATTCTGGATATATGGCTCGTGTTGCCTTTATCTTAGACCGTATCTTTAGAAAATTTGGTTTATCTGGACGTTCCTTTATGCCAATGATTATGGGCTTTGGATGTTCCGTTCCTGCTATGATTAATACCAGAACCTTAGCAGATGAAAAAGAAAGAACCGCAACCGTTCGTGTTATTCCATTCTTCTCCTGTGGCGCTAAATTACCAATTTTAACCGCTATTGCAGGAGGTTTAGTCCAAGCCTTTGGCATTGGAAATGCTGATGTAATTACCTTCGCAATGTATGTCGTTGGTATGGTAACCGCAATTATCTGCGTTATTGCTATGCGTCATACAACGATGCGTGGTGATGTTCCACCATTCATTATGGAACTTCCAGCGTATCACGCTCCACAATTTAAATCTTTAATGATTCACCTTTGGGATAAGGCTAAACACTTCGTGAAAAAAGCCTTTACCATCATTCTTGCTTCCACCATCTTAATCTGGTTCTTATCGAACTTTGGTTGGGATTGGAGACCTGTCGATAATATGCAAGATTCTATCTTAGCTTCTATTGGACAATTCATTCAACCTTTATTTACTCCATTAGGATTTGGTTCACAACTCAATTCCTTAGGTTGGGTCTTCGCCGTTGCTGCTATTACTGGTTTAATTGCTAAAGAAAACGTTATTGCTACCTTCTTTACTTTAGCGGGTGTTATTGTTTCCGCTGCTACAAAAGAAAATCCAATCATTTCTTTACCACCAGATATCTTAGAAGAAATTCAAGCCGTTATTGCTGCTGGTGAAGCAACTGATGATGGTATTCTTGAATCCTTAGTTATGATTCAAGGTACAGGAATTACCGCTGCTGGTTGTATTTCCTTCATTGCCTTCAATATGCTTACGATTCCTTGCTTCGCTGCTTGCGCTACCGCAAAAGCTGAACTTCCAAAAGGTAAGTTCAAATGGACAGTTCTCTTCTGGATTGCTGTTTCTTATATCGGTGCTGCTATCATCTATACATTCTTATCTATGTTTAGTTCTGACACACTTGCGTGGGCAATTCCAACATTTGCTGGAATCTTAGTTGCCGCCGCCGCTGCTATTCTTGGTGTAATTTATTACAACAAGAAACACCCTGTAAAGAAAGAAGCTTAATCTATGACACCATTAGAAATTACTGTTATTGTTTTAACGGTTTTATTCTTAGGTAGTGTGATAGGAACTTATATCTACAAAAAGGTGAAGCATTTGCCAACTGGTGAATGTGCATCGTGTGCTTCAAAAGGAAAAAAGATGGTAGATGAATATCATCGGAAATATCCCAAAAAAGAACAAAAGGAGAGCTCAAAATGAGCTCTCTTTTTTTAAGGTAAATGAAAAGAGAAGCGAGTTATGCTTCTCTTATTTTTTAAATACATAAAATTTTTGATATAAAAATTCGGTAACAAAATTAATTAACATACTCATGGCGAGGACTAAATAATTGTTCCATCCTAATACATCGACAAGTTCATGTGTCCATAATGTGGATAGTGGAGTGAATATTAAATAATAGATACCCACTTTTAACATAGCGATAGGAACGTTACTAGCAGAATGGAAAGTGAACTTTCGATTTAAAGTAAAATTCCATAATATGGAAAGAACTAAAGCGATTAAATAAGATAACCAAGGGGCAAAGTGAAGTACGCTTACCATTAAAGCGTCACTGCCCAATTGAATGAGTCCAGCGGATAAAGAGAATAAGGTAAACTTGATAACTTCAATTACACTTTTCTTTTGCTTCTCAGTTTTTACTTCTTCTTCCATGCGTTACTTCTTTATTTCTTTTCCACAATGAGGGCAGAAATGATCGTTGGCTTCAACGCTTTCACCACAATGAGGACAAGTTAAATTTGAAATAGGTTCACCACAGGAATTGCAGAATTTATGATCGGCATCATTCATTGCGCCGCATTTAGGACATTGAATTTTCTTTTGTGAACCATCTTTTACCATACCTACAAAATCTTCAATTTCAGGATGTAAGTCTTGATAAGCTTCTTTTGCTACAGGCATGGTTTCATCTTTTGAATATTTTGCAATTTCTCCACGGAAAGCAAAGATGAGCATGCCACCGCTAGCGCCGATTAAAGGAAAACCAATAAAGCAGCACCAGAATAAATCTGGAGAGCTAGCACCTTGACTGTTAAAAGCGCTAAAGAAAGAAATGAGTCCAATAGCAGAAAGAACAACACCGATACCTAATAAAACAAAGCCTATGTTTTTAAGTGTTTTCTTCTTTTTTAAATGTTCTGGGTTCATGATTATCACCACCATGATTCTATTATATCGAAAAGATGCATAAAATAAAAGGAACAACCTTTGGATATATGTTTTTTTCATCAATAGGTAAGCAAAAATGAGACGATTCTTAAATATAGAATAATAGTGTCTTATTTTCTTGCTTTTTATAGATAGAGTAGATAAAATTAAATTGTAAAATGAATTGTTTTGCAAAAAGTGATTTATTTTCAAGAAAGGATTTTATAAATGAATAAAACAAAAAGAAACTTAGAATTAGCTGCTGCGATTATGTCGATTGTCTTTGGCACTATTTTATTATTGGGGGGCATCGTTTTGATTCAAGGCGTAAACGCCATTATTAGCAATCCTACTCAATATGGATATACTGAAGATCAAATTCCTGCTTTTGAATTAGTTAAAACATCTTCTATTATCGTTATCTTAATTGCTATCGCTCTTATTATTGTGGCGAGTTTATTATGTCCTGCTCCTAAAGTTGACTCTAGAACAGGAACAATTAAAAATCGTCGTGGATTAGGAATTACGATTTCAATTATGACTGGTATTATGGCACTTATGGAATTATCAGGTAACCAAGTTTTGTATGGCTTACTTATTGCTATTCCTTGTGTTCTTATGATCGTCTCTCTTTGTATGAAGCATGGTCCTAACGTTGAAGTGACTTTATCGCAAGCGACCAATACATATGCCCCAGGAAATATGTTCAATCCACATGTTGATAATGAACCAAAACCAGCGGAAACAAATACCATTGAAAATTCAAATGATGATGTAAAACCTCAATAATTGAGCAAAAATGAAACTCAGCATAACGGCTGAGTTTTTTTGGACTGTTGACAAAGTAATATAAGTACTATTATAATTGAACGGAATTCAGTAAAGGAGATTTTTATGCCTAGAAAGCCAAAATTTGATGGTGGAACGAAAAATAGAATGTTAGAAGTGGCCACAAAAATGTTTTTTGAAAAGAGTTACGAGGGTACAAGTGTTCGTGACATTGTAAAAGAAGTAGGCTGCGAGGTAGGTTTATTTTATTATTACTACAAAACAAAAGATGATTTATTTACGGATGTAATGGAACATTTTTTTGAACCCTATCGAGTTGACTTTGAAGCATTGGTAGAAGAGGCTAAAATAAAGCAAGATCGTGCTTTATTACGCTTTTTTGAATATATGAAGAAAAAAGTCATTGAGTTTAGAGAAAAGTATAGCGCTAATATGCATCGTACAATCCGTTGGGCGATAAGAGAGCAAGCGTTAACAGTAATTGAACCCTATATTGAACAAATTATTCAAATTTTAGTAGAGCATGGTGCTCAATTAAAAATGGATGTTCATCTTATGGCAATCTTTTTAGCTCATGGTATTGGAAGTGTCATTCTCCATGAAGATGCCGATTATGTTGAAAAAACAACCAATCAATTAAGAAAAGTAGTAAATCTCATTATGGGATTAAGTGAAGAACAAGCAAAAGAAATGTTCGGAAATTAGGTGAAATATATGGAACATATCATAGAAATAAAAAATTTACATAAGAGTTTTAACGATGTTCATGCGGTAAATGATTTATCTTTTCATGTGAATAAAGGAGAATTGTTTGCGTTTTTAGGAGTAAATGGAGCGGGGAAATCTACAACGATATCCATTTTATGTGGAATATTAAAAAAAGATAGTGGAGAAATCTACGTTGAAGGACATAATGCGGATACGGAAATGGATCAAATTAAAGACACTATTGGTGTTGTATTTCAAAATTCAGTATTAGATGGTTGCCTATCTGTAAAAGATAACTTATATGCAAGAGCAAGTCTTTATGGTCTTTATGGAAAAGAAGCAAAAAAAAGAATCGATGAACTAGCAGAACTATTAGATTTTAAAGATTTAATGAATCGAATTGTTGGTAAATTATCCGGCGGTCAAAGAAGAAGAATTGACATTGCTCGCGCTCTTCTTCATCATCCTAAAATTCTTATTTTAGATGAACCAACTACCGGTTTAGATCCTAAAACAAGAAGGCTTTTATGGGAAGTCGTAGAAAAATGTAGAAAAGAAGAAAATATGACCGTTTTTTTAACTACCCATTATATGGAAGAAGCCGCTGATGCCGATTATGTGATTATTCTCGATAGTGGGCGTATAGTCGTGGAGGGAACACCACTTGAATTAAAGAATCAATATACGGGGGACTACATTACTTTTTATCATACTAAGGAAGAGGATATTCAAAAATTAAATTTACCTTATCAAGCGATTAGAGATGCTTATCGTGTGGAAGTAAAAGATACGAAAACTGCTAAAGAATTAATCCTAGAAAATCCAAGCCTATTTGATGATTTTGAAATCACAAAAGGAAAAATGGATGACGTTTTCTTATCCGTTACTGGTAAGAAATTAGAAGGAGGTAATTAATATGAAAACCTTTTTAGCATTAACCAAAAGAAATGTCAAAATGTTCTTTAAAGATAAGGGCATGTTTATTTCTTCTTTAATTACTCCGATTATTTTATTAATTTTATATTCAACGTTTTTAGCCAATATTTATCGTGATAATTTTGTAGGAAATATCCCCGAGAATTTTGCGTTTAGCGATGCTTTAATTAACGGCATGGTAGGCGGAGAGTTAGTTTCTTCTTTATTAGCAGTTTCTTGTGTTACCGTTGCCTTTTGCTCGAATTTATTAATGGTTAATGATAAAGTGAGTGGCGCTAGAAAAGATATGCTTGTATCCCCTTGTAAACGTTCCATTATGGCACTTTCGTATTATTGTAGTTCGTTAATTGCAACTTTAATTGTTGCTTATGTTGCTTTAGGAGCGTCGTTTATTTATATCGCTGTACAAGGTTGGTATCTATCTTTTGTTGATGTACTTCTAGTCATTTTAGATGTATTCTTATTATCCATGTTTGGTGTCGCCCTTTCATCTATCGTAAATTGTTTCTTAAAGACAAGTGGACAGGCTTCAGCCGTAGGTACGGTTGTGTCTTCGGGATATGGTTTTATTTGTGGCGCCTATATGCCAATTTCTAATTTTGGCTCAGGATTACAAAAAGTTTTATCTCTTTTACCAGGAACATACGGAACTTCTTTAATACGTAACCATATGATGCAAGGTAGTTTTGTTGAGATGAATAAGCAAGGTTTAGCGCAAGGAATTGAAGAGAATCAAATGAAAGGAATATTAAGTGGTGTAAAAAGAAGCATTGATTGTACGTTTGATTTCTTTTCTCATCCCGTTACAATTGTAGGAATGTATAGTGTTTTTATTGGTACAATCGTTTTATTAATTGCTATTTATGTTCTCATTCAAAAATTTAGAAAAGAACAATAAGAAGGAAAAAAATGAATTCACGTTACAAAAGAGCAAGAATGTTTCTTTTGATAGAAACTATGTTTATTGGTGTGGGCGCTGTATTTGGGGCAATCGTTATGTGGATTGACGCAAGTGGAATAGAAACGTCTATGCATGGGCTTTTAGAAGGCTTACAAAAATTACCAGGGGCTGAACTTCTTTATCAAGATCTTCTTTTTCCTGGAATAGCGTTATTCTGTATTAATGGTATTCCACAAATTGCCTGTTTCTTCTTTTTGCTTAAGAACAAAAAAGTTGGTGCAGTACTCAGTTATTTTTTAGGAATTATATTAATGCTATGGATTTCGATTCAATTCTTTATTTATCCGATGAATGTATTGTCTATTAGTTATTTTATCTTTGGATTTTTAGAATTTATCATTGGCTATCTTTGCTTTGTTGGTTATATGCAAAGTCAATTCGTCTTTGATGAAAAAGCTTATCCTTTAACAAATGAACATCCAGAGAAATTGGTTATCTTTTTTTCTAGAGATGGTTATACGAAAAAAATTGCATATCAAATTGCTTCTCAAAAAGGAGCTAGTTTATACGAAATAAAAACAAAAGAAAAAATTAAAGGAAATTTAGGCTTTTGGTGGTGTGGAAGATTTTCTATTTCTAAAGTAGAAATGCCCATTGAAAAATGTGATTTAGATTTATCCCGCTACGAAGAAATAACCATCTGTACACCGATTTGGGCATTTTCTATCTGCGCTCCTGTTAAAGCGTTTTTAAAACAAAATAAAGGAAAAATAAAAAATGTACATTATGTTCTTGTACATTTTATGAAAGCTAAATTTTATCATCAAGCGAAAAAGATGGATGATTTATTAGAAATTAAGCATCAATCTTTTGTCTCCTATTCTTCACATTTTGGTGTGATAACTGAAATTAAATAAAAAAAGGCACTCTTATCACCATATGATAATGCTAGAGTGCCTTTTTATTAACTTAAATTTTATAAATCCAATTTTCTTTTCTAGGCTTCATTTCAGGAATCTTTCCATTAATGTATCCTAAGGCAATATGACCAATGCCTACATAGTCGCCTTCGATATGTAATTTCTTTAATAATGCTTTACCAAAATCGCTTTCTAACTCTTCTTTAGCGCGATGAATCCAACAAGATCCAACCCCTAAAGACCAAGCGGCATTTAGTAAATTCATGATAACGGCACTACCATCATAAACCGCAGTTGGTGTATTTTTGGCGATAACGAGCAAAACAACAGGTGCACCATAAAATGGATCAAAATCTTCAGGCCAACCCCCAATTTTGGCGTTTTCTTTCGCTAATTCTTTTCGTACTTTTTTATCGGTGATTTCAATGATAATTGGAGTTTGAAGATTTCTTGCAGTAGGTGTATGAGTTCCCGCTAATAAAATTTGTTGCATGGTTTCTTCATCAATCATTGTATCTTTAAAACTACGTATACTTCTTCTTTCTAATATGGTTTTTAATGTTTCATTCATAAAACGTCACCTCTATTTTTATTATAGAACGGAAAAGAGTTAAAAACTAGTGAGATGATAAGAAAGTAGTTATCTATTCTTACTTTTTAATATCCATCAAAAAAGAACTGATTTTATGCTTGAAAAATAAATTATCTATGGTAAAATGAACAATGTTCACTCGGAGGGTGATTCATTCTTTAGAAATGAAAAGCTAGATAAGGTGATAGGTTGAAATACCTATGTTCCTAATCTAGCTTTTTTTTGGAGGATTGAGTATGGATTTATTAAAAGATAAGTTATCGAAAGTTTATTTTAAATTTTTATTGACCGCCTTTGGTAGTGCCTTAATCACGAGCATTTATGGTGTAGTGGACATGATTGTCGTTGGAAAGTATCATGGACCTAATGGTTCGGCCGCTATGGCGGTCATCGCACCGATTTGGAATATTATTTATAGTTTAGGCTTATTAGTGGGAATTGGTGGCTCAGTTCTTTTTAGTGTACAAAAAGGAAAAAAAGAGGAAGAAACTAATCCCAATCAATTCTTTTCTAGCTCTATTATATTTGGCATCATTATAGCCGTAGTAGCGTGGATATCTATTATTATTTTTGAAGTACCTTTATTGCGTCTTTTTGGAGCAGATGACACGCTTATGCCATTATGTAGATCTTATTTTAAAGCTGTAAAAGTATCGGTACCTGTTTTTATATTCATGCAAATTATGGCCGCTTTTTTAAGAAATGATGGAGATCCTATTTTAGCAACACTTGCGGTAGTTTTTGGTGGCATATTCAATATTTTTGGTGATTACTTTTTAACCTTTACTTGTGACTTAGGTATTGAAGGAGCGGGTATTGCTACGGCTTTAGGCGCTACAGCATCATTACTTGTCATGATGATACACTTTTTTAAAAAATCAAACACTTTACGTTTTTCATTCAAAAAAAGATATTTCTGTCATTTTTTACCGATTGCTAAAAGTGGATTCTCAACATTTATTATTGATGTGGCTATGGGGATTTTAACTATTTTAATTAATCAACAAATCATGAAATACTTAAATAGCGATGCGTTAGCGGTTTATGGTGTTTTGATTAATATTAGTACCTTTGCTCAATGCTCAGCTTATGGAGTAGGACAAGCCGCTCAACCAATTTTATCGCAAAACTATGGCGCTAAACAAATGGATAGAGTAAAAAAATTGTTGTTATATAATGTGTATTCTTGTCTCGTCATTAGTGGAATCTTTGTAACTTCTGTAATGTTTTTCCCTAATGGATTTATTCATTTATTTATGAATCCAACAGAAAGTGTTTTATCTATAGCCCCTAACATTATGCGTATTTATGCTTTAGCCTTTATCTTTTTACCATTTAACGTATATTCCACTTATTATTTTCAAGCGATTCTTCGAACCAAAACATCGATTATGATTTCTTTAGCAAGAGGAGTTTTTATCAGCGGACTTTTAATTCTCGTTTTACCGTTAATTTTAAGCAGTGATTCGATTTGGTATGCAATCCCAATTAGTGAGTTAATAACAACAATAATCGTAGTGTTCTGTATGTCAAAAAAAGTTAAAACGAATGAATAAACGCTTCTTTGCGTAAATAAAAAGAGAATAATAAAAGGCCTGACTTTTACATTAGGCCTTTATTTTATGGATATGAATTGATACAGTGCATATCCTAATTAAGATTTAATGATAAAAATGTTATTTTGTCTTTGAATTAAAGAATAAAGAGTTTATTTTTCTATAATTTTTTTGCGTTTCGTGTAATAGATAAATACAGTTAAGATTCCTAATGATACCATGAAAATAATTAAAAGGAATGAAGAATCATTTCCGTTAAATGGAGAAGTAAAAGCTTTAGTTGCCATTTTGTTTTTGGTATATTGATTAGCAGTGAAATCAAAGGTATCTCCATTAGCTATTGCCCATGCATCTAATCTTGCTTTTGCATCTGCGAACGTCTCATCATTTTGAAAAGCAAATCTACCTTCATCACTTAAAGAATTATAGGCATTTTTTGCAGTTTCATAATAATGATGCTCAGTGTCTTTACACCAACCAGAGTTGGTATTATAATCATCCATATGCATGTAATCACTCACAAAGGTTTTAGCGGAAATAATTCCACCATCCGTTACTGAAGTCGTTTGATTTTTCCAGTCAAGATAAACATTGATAGGAGTAGAGGAAATCTTTAATTCATCTACATTGACTTCTTTTTGAAGATTTTCATCTTCCGTCCAACGATACCATTTATAATCGGTTTCTCCAATGGTTTTGGTTAACTCTTTACCATAGGATTTATGGGTGCCATTAGCTCTTAATGTGAAGCATTGATTTCCAACAAGATCATGATAAGTTGCTTTTGTTTCGCTTTGATCCACATAGTTCAATGTTCCATAGGAATTATAGAATTCTTTAACTTCATCATCGCTTAGGCCACGTTTGAAGATGTTCATATCATCAATGCCAATACCATTTCGATAAACTTGACCATAAGTGTTAGTTCGATTGAAACCACGATGAATGCAGAATTCTGTATCCGAATTATTGAGCATAGTCGCTAAAAGGTTTCGATATTGATCTAGCGTGATATTAGTGCCATTATTTTTAATCAATAAAGTTGAACCTACATAACTGGCAATTTTCGTATCGTTTTTATAAACAGCAAAGCCATTATCTACATCAAAAACATAGGTAATCATTTCCCAGTCTTCGGACATGAATTCGGCATTGCCGTTTTCCATTCTGTAGGTTGCGTTTGCTTTTCTTTTTGTGGTAGATGGTGTGAAAAATTGATGTGCAGAAATATTAGCAATATCCGTATCGTTTTCTGCTTTTTCTGAATAATAATAAAGACCACCGATGCCTAAATCTAGGCCAACGATTTCTCCATCAGTAATAGATTTGCTTCGGAAGGAAAAGATGCCTTCATAGTTTCCACATAAGGTTTTTAATGTCGTATCATTGACCCAACGGTCACTTTCTTGATTCGTATTTTTAACCCAGTACGAAATCGTTAATGATTGACTTTCAGCATCACAAGATAAGTATTGATATTCCTCATCATCAATTGTGTAAACAGGTCCTTTTAGTCTACTAGCTGAACTATGCTTTGCATATGAGAAGCCTTGGGCAACTCCGGTGGGCTCATCATAAATGTTGGGTAAAGTCATACCGGCATATGTATAGTCGCCAGATAACTTTAAGCGAGTGACGACTTCTTTTTGTCCTTCAGTGTTATAACGATAAATATTGGTTCCGCCACCTTCGGCGCCACTAAATTCCTCGCCATCCCAATTGAAAACAATGTCTTGTTTTAAAGAATCAATTGTGCCTTCCGCTTTTGCTTCCATTTTTTGATTGATGGAAATAGCTGAACTCCCAGCAACGATGAGGCAACTTAATCCTAATAAGAATTTTTTCATATTTTTCACCTTCAATTTTTTGTTGGCATAGTATGCCAAGTATAATTAAATTATACCAAATTCCTTTTTTTCGTTTTAATGCATAAAATTGCAAACTTTAACACAATTACAAGTAATAA
>ERZ808275.185-NODE-185-length-35190-cov-3.713960_pt1 | contig 35190 bp, 28 predicted proteins | sample MGYA00520894_ERZ808275 | MGnify/ENA primary metagenome ERZ808275 (study PRJEB31516, sample SAMN03275598) | gut metagenome | biome: mammalia-associated habitat; material: feces | host: Papio cynocephalus | place: Kenya | collected 2012-08-03 ... | reverse complement strand
AGTTCACCAAGTTGCTGTAGGCCCTATTCATGCTGGCGTAATTGAACCTGGACATTTTAGATTTATGTGTAATGGAGAAACAGTTTATCATTTGGAAATAATGCTAGGATACCAAAATAGAGGTGTTGAAGATTTAATGATAAAAACTCCGTCTAATCAACTAGCTGAATCTATTTGTGGCGATAGCGTAATTGCTTATAATATAGCATATTCACAAGTTGTAGAGGCACTAAAAAACATTCAAATTTCAAATAAAGCACAATTAATTAGAAAAGCTGCATTAGAAATGGAACGAATTGCAATACATATTGGCGATTTGGGTGCTATTGCAGGTGATATAGCATATTCAATGGGTGCTGCAGTTTTCGGCGTTACAAGAACTTTGGTTATTAATACTATGTTAGAATGGTCTGGAAGTCGTTTTGGACGTGGCTTAATCACTGTTGGTGGAGTTAACTTTGATATAGATGCGAACCAAATTGAAAAAACTTTAAAAACATTAGAAAAAGTCGAAAAAGATACAGATAGAATGGTTAAAACAATGCTAAAAACTTCATCTGTTGTTTCAAGACTTGAAAAAACAGGCACTGTAAGTTTTGAGAAAGCTAAAGAAATTGGACTTGTTGGAATGGCAGCAAGAGCCTCAGGAGTTAATATAGATTCAAGATTTAATTTTCCAGATAAATGGATTGAAGAATTAAACATTAAAAACAAGCCTTTTGAAGGTATTGGAGATGTTAACTCAAGATTTAAACTAAGATATAAGGAAGTGAAAAATTCCTTGTTTATGATTAGAAAATTCTTGAACGAGCTAAAAGATTATAGCAGTGAACCAATTTTTGTATCTACAGATAGCACTTTTGAAAGCAATTCTTTTGTTGTTTCTATAGTTGAGGGTTGGCGAGGTGAAGTTACACATATAGCAATGACAGATGAAAATTCAAACTTAACCAGATACAAAATTAAAGACCCATCATTTAATAATTGGTTTGGATTAGCCCTTGCAGTTAGAAACAATGGTGTTTCAGATTTTCCATTGTGCAATAAAAGTTTTAATTTGTCATATTGTGGCAACGATTTATAAAAAGGAAAAAATATGTTAGATACTTTAAAACAAAGAATATATCAAGGTCAACAATTTATAAAAGATATTAAAAATGCACCTATGAGGGAACAATTTAGAGGATTTCCGACATTGTGTGATACCAAATGTACAAAATGTGGAAAGTGTATTTGCCCGACAGGTGCTTTGAGCGTAAATCCTTTAACTATAGATATGGGAAAATGTACATTTTGTGGTGCGTGCAAAAACCTTTGTGAGGCAGGTGCAATTGATTTTACAAACAATTATAAACTAGCAACAACAAATAGAGAACAATTGATTGTAACCGAAGATATGACCGCTGAGGAGTACGAAAAGAGTGCCATTGGAATAAGAAAAGAAATCACCTCTTATTTTTCAAAATCATTAAAACTAAGACAAGTTTCTGCTGGAGGTTGTAACGGTTGCGAAATGGAGTTAAACGCTTGTTCAAATGCAAATTTTGATATGGGCAGATTTGGTATAGATTTTGTTGCTTCACCAAGACATGCAGACGGAATAGTTATAACAGGACCAATTACAGAAAATATGGCTTATGCATTGGAAAATTGTTATAAATCAGTACCAGAGCCAAAGATTGTAATTTTGTGTGGAGCTTGTGCAATTTCAGGCGGAGTTTTTTCAGCAAGTTCAACATTAAATAGAGAATTTTTGGAAAAATATCCAATAGACTTGTATATTCCAGGTTGCCCAGTCCACCCACTAACCTTCATAAATGGAATACTAACATTTATTAATCAAAAATAATTTTTCCAAACAAAAAACTAACAATTCTATGATTGAATGCAAATATGAAAAAAGACTCCCTTGCGGAAGTCTTTTTAAAACTGGGATGGAAGGACTCGAACCTCCGAAATGCCTGGACCAAAACCAGGTGCCTTACCACTTGGCGACATCCCATTAGGTATGTTTTAATTTTAATCGCACAGAAATAATTTGTCAAGTTCTTTTTATAATTTAATTATTAACTTGCCTGCGCATCTGTATCATCATCATAAAACGGTTTCTTTATATTCCTTAATTCTGTTGCGTTTTGAACCGCTGTTGAATATACGCAGAAATCATTGTCCGGAGAAAAAAATCTTCGGATAAATTCTTTATTTTTAATTGTTTCGCTACAAGTGTAGGAACTGATTTTGTCATTTAGATATCCTGCAAAAATCCGTTGCCTAGCTGTCAACTTGTAATCCTTCAAGTTCTTTATGATATCCATATTCACATGATAACTCTTGTTTCAAACCTTTTAAAGCCATGCGGGGCATGGTTTTTACAAATGTTCACATGATTTTTTCAACCATGTCAAGTTGTTGAGCATGATTAAGAGTTGGATTTTCAATCACTGCTTGTAATACAGCATCTAAAGCTTGAGCAAATTTTCTAGACGGTTTGTAACCTAATTTTATCAAATCTTCTCCTGAAATTTGCAATTTTATCTTTCTCAATTTATCTAAATATTTTTCAACTATTTCTTTTTTTGTTTGTGCTAACAAGATTAAACTTTCAATTTCGACTTTTTCAAAAGCTTTATAAACTTTGAAATCGCTTGATAAATCTGCACTCAATAGTTTTTTGTAATCATCTATAACTTTTGTTTCAGTTTTTGTTAAAGATAAATTTGACAAATCAAACGAGCCTAAATAACAAATCCAAACATTTTTTATTTCATTCTTATATTTATCAACTAAAGGTTGAACTTGTACTTCTTTAGCACTTCTCTGATCTGCAGAAAGTAATTTATATAAATTTTGTTCAATAAACTTATGCAGCACTTCTTGTTTATTTAACTTAAACGCATCTGTAAGCTCATCTTTCAAGCGTTTGAAAGACATCTCATAATTAACATTCTGCAAATATTCATCTTGAAGTTTTTTGGTATGTTCATCAAGTTCAAAACCAAATCTTACCGCAAATTTCAGACCTCTAATTATGCGTGTGGGATCGTCAATAAAACTTTTGTCGTGCAGAACTCTTAAAGTTTTATTTTTTAAATCATCAATTCCACCTACGTAATCAACAATTTCTCCCGATTTACAGTTTTTCGCAATCGCATTAACCGTAAAATCTCTTCTTTGAACATCGTCTTTTAATGGACAAGCTATTTTATCTACAACTGGCAATTGTCCCTTTTTCGGGTAAGTTTCCGTTCTTGTTGAAGTTATATCAATTGTTTTATTATCAATTTTCAAATGTACAGAACCAAATTCTTCATTAATTTGAGTAATTTCTCCAAAGTCCAAACTTCGTGCAAATTCAATCGCATCACCAACAAATGTCAAATCTATGTCAGGGCTTTTTTTTCCAAGAAGTTCATCTCTTACAATACCCCCGACAAAAAACAGATTTTCTGATTTTTCATATAAATTAATGATGTTCATAAATCCATTCTAGCCTAAAATAGAGGGATAATCAAATAAGGATAGAAATATTATGCTACAAGAATTACACGAAGCAACCAGAGCCCTAAACTCTGCATTTAACAATAGTTTTGTAAAAAAATTAAGCCAATATTTGCACGATTGCGTGCGCGAAGAAGTTAAGAGTGCAACTTTCAGAAATTTAAAAGGCGACAAAGATAACAAATGGATTTTCTTAAAACAAGAAGAAACTTTATTTACTAAAGGCGAAGAATTTTTACGTCTTGACGGCAGCGATTCTAAATTGACAGAATTGATGATACAAAGCGAAAACAATACAAAAGATAAATATTTAATTTACGGCTATCTTTTCTTAGTCGGTAAAAATTCAAAAACAAAACGTCAAAATGAATTTTTGACACCACTTTTATATGTTCCTTGCAGACTTGAAAGAAATGGTGTAAACATCAATTGTGTTCCACTTGATGATGTTCTTTCATTAAACACTGCAGCTCTTGCAGGTTTGATGGCAAAACGTGACGACGAGGACGAAATTGATTTGCTGTTAGAAGGTATCTTAGATGCAGTACCTGAGCTTCCTTTAACACAAGAAAAAATGGATATTTTCTTAACAACTTTAAAATCAATAGTTCCTGATGTAGAAATTGCATTAAACGATACAACAGAGGAAGAAGATAACGTTTCAAAAGATTTTTATGAAGAAAAAATCACCTCAAAAAATGTCGATGAAATCATTGATGAGGAAGAAGAAAATGAACGTATTGCAAAAGAAACAGTAAAAAAAGTTGACCACGTAAGCGTTACAAGTCAAAGTGCTATCATCTTAACAAAAAGACCCGCTGTAACTGCTGGTGTTCTTCACGAATTAATGCAAATTGCTGAAAAACCGAGCGGAATGTATAGAGAAACTGCTTTAGGCGTAATTAACGACGAATTTGTACAAACAAAATCTAAAGGCGTAACTGAAGATGAAGAAGTAAAGGAATTTTATCCAGTAACTCCTCTATCTTTGAGTGATACGCAAGAAAGAGTTTTAAAAAATATTGAAACAGATAAATTTCTATCGGTTCAAGGTCCTCCTGGAACTGGTAAATCTCAAACTATCGTGAACCTTGTTGCACACTTGATTGCACACGGCAAAACTGTTTTAATTGCATCACGTATGGATAAAGCGGTTGACGTAGTTGCAGATAGATTAAACAACTTAGGTGCAGACTTTTTGGCTCTTCGTGCGGGTCGCTTAAATTATCAACGCGAATTAAGTGCAGAGTTGAAGAAGTTAAGCAATGGCAATTGTGACCTTGACGATGGTGCAGAAGAATATATGACAGCAGACATTCAAGATATGAAAGAGCATTTAGACAAAATGCGAAATCTTGAAAAGAAATGTGACAAAATTATTCGTCTTGAAAAAAAATGGCACGATTTATACGAAGAAATTAAAGTTAGTGGACTTTCTTTTGATACAAATAGATTTATCACAAAGCTTTTAAAACCTGAAGAACTTGAATCAGTAAAAGAAGCTATTGATTCTTTTAAAAAGAACATGGAGAAAAGTGGTTTCTTCGCCAATATTGCAAATCATAATGCAAAAGGACAATTGAAAAAATTATTAGGTGTGCACGAGTTCAAAATTGACGAAGATGCAATTGAACAACTAAACACAGAATATGATTATGCAAAACTTGAAACAGAAGAAAAAACAACAGAACTTGAAATTCAAAAATCGGGTAATATTCATCAAATGATGGAGCAAATTCGCTTAATGAAGAAGAAACAAAGTGGAATTGCAACTAAAATATTGAAAAATCAACGACGACAAGCTCTTAAAGCTATAACAAAAGATCCAGTTAAATGCAGAAGGCTTAAAATTCACGCACAATCACTTGTTGAAAGAAAACAACGTCTTCAAAATAACATTTTGGACTCTGAAGATTTTAAACCATTGCTTGATGCATTCCCTTGTTGGTGTACAACAACTTATGCGGTTTCAAGTTCATTACCTTTAAAACCTGCAATGTTTGATGTAGCAATTATTGATGAGGCCTCTCAATGTGATATTGCAAGTTGTTTCCCTATTTTGTTCCGTGCCAAAAAAGCGGTAATCGTAGGTGATGACAAACAATTGCCTCATTTATCATTCTTAGAAAAAGCTAAAGAACAGTCCTTCATGAATCAATATGGTATTCCTGACAAATACCAATTGATGTGGCGTTTTAGGACAAATTCAATGTTTGATGTTTCAGATTACTACTCTATGAATTCAATAATGTTAGATGAACATTTTAGAAGTTTACCGCCAATCATTGATTTTTCTAACCAAGAGTTTTATGACGGAAAAATTAGAATTATGCGCAAAGACAAAGTTGGTGACAAAGTTTTAGAACTTGTGCAAGTACCTGATGGTAAAGTTGACAGTTCTGCAACTCGTAACTTACCTGAAATTGAAGCCGTTGTAAAAACTTTACACGAACTTATAGTTGAAGATGAGCGCAAAAATCCAGAAAAACCAGTTTCTATTGGTATTATTTCACCATTTAGAGCTCAGGTCGAACAGTTAAAAATATCTGTTTCAAAAGTTCTTTCTGACCACATGTTAAAAAAACACCAAGTAGAAATTGGTACAGCACACACCTTCCAAGGTGATGAAAGAGATATTATGTTGATATCTTGGGCTTTTGCAGATAACAGTTACACTCAAAGTTTAACATTCTTGCAAAAATCAAACTTGTTTAACGTTGCAATCACTCGTGCTAAAAATAAGATGATAAACTTCATTTCGCACGATATAACAAACCTTCCTGACGGTCATTTTAGACACTATATGGCTTACTTGAAGGAATATCAAGAACGTCAAAATGCGATTTTAAACAAGGAAATCGACGAAAATATTTACAAAAATCAATTAGAACGAGATATTGCCGATGCTATCAGAAGCTTGGGCAAAGATGTAGTTGCAGGTGCAAGCATTGCAGGCTTGAGTGCAGATTTAATGTTCGACAACACAATCGTTGAAGTAGACGGTATGGAAGACGAACCAAGAGAAAAAATTACGAATATGCGTAAACAAGCAATACTTGAACGTTCTGGCTATACCGTAAAACGTGTAAGTTTTAGAGAATGGCAAGTTTCACCAAAGGCGTGTCTTGATAGATTGCTAACTTAATTAAACATTGATAGTTATTAGACGGCGCACGCCTTTGGCGTGCGCCGTTCTTGTATTTAATTATCTTCATTGTATAATATAATTGAAATATAATTACTGCGAACGCTTGAATTGCAGTTTTTAAGAAGTTAGAAAAAGAAAAATCAGAGGTAAAAATGAGTAAATATTTATTAGAAGTAGGTTGTGAAGAATTACCATACAAATTTATTAACCAAGCGGTTGAACAATTAAAAACAGGTTTTTCAAAATTCTTAAACGAAAACTGCATTAAATTTTCAGATATCAATGTTCTTGCAACTCCAAGACGCTTAGCGGTAATTATCGACGGACTTGCTGAAAAACAAGAAGACGAAACAAAAATTTTAAGAGGACCTATAAAAAATGTTGCTTATGACGAAAATGGCAACCTTACAAAAGCTGGTGAAGGTTTCTTAAGAAAAAATGGCGTTGCTCCAGAAGATGCATATCTGGAAGATAACTATTTGCATGCAAAAGTTGAAATTAAAGGTAAAGAAACATCTGTCGTTCTTCAAGAAAATATCCCAACTCTTGTTCTAAAACTTCAAGGTTCTCATTTTATGAGATGGGATAACTTTGATGAAAAATTTCAAAGACCTATCCGTTGGATTGTTTCTATAATGGATAACAAAGAAGTTCCTATCGAAATTATTAATATTAAATCAGGCAAGGTTTCAAGAGGTCATAGATTTTCTAAAAATCAAACCGTAGAAATCAATCACCCTGATGAGTATGTTGAAAAGTTGCGTACTGCTAACGTTATTGTAGACCAAGCAGAAAGAAAATCTGAAATCATTAAACAAGCAAAAGCTGAAGCTGATAAAATTGGCGCAGTTTGCAGATATTCTGACGATTTGTTAGAAGAAGTTACAGAACTTTGTGAATGGCCAGTTGCCGTAACTTGTGAATTTGATGAAAAATATTTAACAATTCCAGATGAAGTTACAGTAACTGTTATGGCAGTTCACCAACGTTATTTTGCTCTTTACAAAGACGGCAAATTAACAAATAAATTTATCACAATCACAAACTATGTAGGCGACGAATTTGAAAATATCAAAGCTGGTAACTTACGTGTAGTTGGAGCTAGACTTGATGATGCAGTATTCTTCTTCAATGAAGATACTAGAAAGCCTCTTGCCGATTACGTTGAAGGCTTAAAAGGTATGACATTCCAAAAGGGTATGGGCACAATTTATGACAAAACTCAACGTATCATTGAATTATCAAAAGCAATTGCAAGTGATTTAGGTAAATCATCTGAAACAATCAATAGAACCGCTTTGTTATGTAAAGCGGACCTTTGCACAAGCCTTGTATTTGAATTTACTGAACTTCAAGGTTACATAGGTTCAGACTACGCAAGAGTTTCAGGTGAAGCACCTGAGGTTGTAGAAGGTATCAAAGAGCATTATTTCCCTTTAAACGCTGATAGCGAATTAGCAAAAGGTATTGAAGGTCAAGTTGTTGGTATTGCTGATAAACTAGACACTGTTTCTGCAGTGTTTGTAGAAGGTAAAAAGCCAACAGGTTCTTCTGACCCATTAGGCGTAAGACGTGCGGCTCTTGGTATTATTAAAACAGTTATTGCAAACGATTTAAAAATAGACTTAAACAAAATGTTAGAAAAAACATTGGAACTTTTACCAGTAAAAAAAGACTGTATAAAAGATATCCAAGAATTTTTCACTCAACGCTTGATTATATTCTTGAATGATCAATACCAAAAAGATGTACTTGAAGCATGCGCATCTTCAAATCCATTGTCAGATTTGTCAGATTACGTTGCTAGAGTAAAGGTTGTTTCAGCTATGAATGCTCCAGAATTGTTAGAAAGCGCAAACAGAGTTATTAGAATTTTGAAAGCACCTGTACATGCCGAAGTAAAAAAAGAATTATTCAAAGATGATTCAGAAAGCATGCTTTTAGATACAATGAACAAAATTAACGAAAACGTTGATTATGATGTATATTTAAAAGAACTAATCGGAGCAGTTCCAGCAATATCAAGCTTCTTTGACAAGGTATTGGTTATGGATAACGATGAAAGCGTTAAAAACAACCGTTTAGCTATGTTGACACAATTGAAAGAAAAATTTGAAAAATTGTGTGATTTTTCAAAAATTCAAGCATAGTTTAAACACAAAATTTCAAGATATAACTTTATCTCGAAGATGTTTGTTAACTTATGTAAACAAAGTGCAAAAATGAGTAAATTTTTATTTTCAGGGTGCTTTATTAAGACATAAGAAATCAAAACAAATAAGATAGTGTAATAAAGGTAGGTTCCCCAAATGCAAAACAAAAATTTAAAACAACAACAAGCTCAACAACAAGAAAATCAAAAAGCTCAGTTTTTGAACTTTGTCCAAGGACAAGATAAAACTAGCGCTGATTATATTAATATGATTACATCATCAGATGTTAATAGAGTATCTGGCACTCAAAAGCTGGAAGCAATGGTCAGAGCACAACTTCGCAAAGAATTTCCAGGTATTGAAAACAAGAAATCTTACGAATTTTTGGTAAGCGCAGTAATTCACAACTTCCAAAAGAAACAGCTTCAAGCAACTGACGGCGAAATCGCATAGTCGTCTTTATCTAAGGAGAAGGAATTAAATAAGTTCTCAAAAAATACCTACGGACAAGTCGTAGGTATTTTTATGTGTAAAATAACAAAATGTAACACGAAAAATAATATAAATAAAAAAGGTATTGCATTTTTTTTCGGGTTCGACTATAATGAATTTACAGACAAGTACATATTATATGGGATTGTAGCTCAGTCTGGTTAGAGTGTCTGCCTGTCACGCAGAAGGTCGCGAGTTCGAGCCTCGTCAGTCCCGCCATTTAAAAGACTATCTTTATAGATGGTCTTTTTTATTACAACATTAGGAAATTATTATGAGAAAAATTAAAATTAATGGAAGTATTACTCAATCTAAACTTGCAATTATAATTTTTGCAATTGCAATTACAGCGCTGTTGATAGTAAGTTTATACCTTTTATTTAGCGCACATAGTGATATTGACGAAAAAATTGATGCTGGTCTTGCAATATTTGGCGTTTTTGCACTATTTATCCCTGTTTTATATAGTTATACTAAAGAAGAACAAGTTTCTGATTTACTTATAGATAATAATTCGTTAACTTTGTTTTATAGATATAAGAATCAAGTTGACAAAAGGTAATTAATAAAAGTGATATAAAAGAATTAAGGCAACTTACGCTGGATTTAAAACTAATATTACCATTAAATTAAACAACGACGAAGATATTTATTTTGAATCGTATTCAAACAATCCTCTTTCAACTTGCCCATACCAATTAATACTCTATTTAATCAAAGTAAAAAATGATTTACCAAATTTTCATTATGGAATAAATGACAAAAATCCATTACCTGGCAAAGATATTAGACATTTTGAGCAATATGTCAAACGTTTGCCAATATTTACTAGATACAAAATTGCATTTTCAAAAGTACCGATTGGTTTAACTATTGTATTTTTAGCGGCATTGATTATAATGGTTTATTGTTGTATTTCACTTATCATAAATTATCCAGTATAAAACCTAAAATAAATATTAACATTATCGGCAATTGCGTTTTTTTGATATAAAATGATATTGTAGAAGTTAGTATAGAATATTTAAGGAAATATATTATGTGGGATTATTCAGAAAAAGTTATGGATCACTACAGAAATCCAAGAAATGTTGGCAAAATTGACAACCCTGATGCTGTCGGCGAAGCTGGTTCTTTGGCTTGTGGTGATTCTTTGAAATTATATTTAAAAATAGAAAATGGAATTGTTACTGATGCTAAATTCCAAACTTTTGGTTGCGGTTCTGCAGTTGCAAGTTCAAGCATTTTGACAGAAATGATTATCGGAAAACCTGTGGAAGAAGTTAAAAAGATTACAAATAAAGATATTGCAGACCAATTAGGCGGACTTCCTCCAGAAAAAATGCACTGTTCTGTAATGGGACACGAAGCATTAGAAGATGCTTTAAAAAATTATTTTGATGAAGAAATAACTATTCCATTAGATGAAAAAGTTGTTTGCCAATGCTTTAACGTAACAGAAAATCAAATTTTAGAAGCAATTGAAACAAACAACTTAAAAACTGTTGAAGACGTAACTAATTACACAAAAGCTGGTGGCGCTTGCGGTCGTTGTAAATCAACAATCAAAGCAATTCTTGACTCATACTGGGAAAAGAAAGATGCTGACAAACCAAAATTAACTCAAACTCAAAAGATTTTAAAAATTAATAGCGTAATTGAAAATCAAATTTCACCAGAATTGCAAAAAGACGGTGGAGATATTGAACTTATTGATATTGAAGACAATAAAGTTTACGTTAAACTTAGAGGCAGATGCTCGGGTTGCAAAAATTCGCACATGACACTTAAAGTGTTTGTAGAGCAAACTCTTAGAGAAACAGTATCTAGTCAAATTGATGTTATAGAGGTTCAACAATAATGACAAACAATATAATTTACTTAGACAACAACGCTACAACTTGTGTTGACGAAAAAGTTTTGGAAGCTATGCTTCCTTATTTAAAAGAGGATTATGCAAATCCTTCAAGCATGTACGACTTTGCAACAAAACCTGCCAAGGCTATTCAAACAGCTAGAAAACAGGTTCAAGAGTTTTTAGGTGCAGCAAGTGAAAAAGAAATTATCTTTACATCTTGCGGCTCAGAAAGTGCAAATACGGCTATAAGAAGTGCATTGTCAAATAACAAAACAAAACGTCACATTATAACTACTGCAGTTGAACACCCTTGTGTATTAAACACATACCATTACTTTGAAAAACAAGGTTATAAAGCTGATTACATTGGTGTAAATGCAAACGGCGAATTAAATATAACTGAATTATTAGATAAAATCACTGACGAAACAGCTTTAGTGTCTATAATGTGGGCTAATAACGAAACTGGTATTATTTTCCCTGTTGAAAAAATTGCTGAAATGGTAAAAGAAAAAAATCCACATACTATTGTTTACGTTGATGCAGTACAGGTTGCAGGCAAAATTAATATTAACGTAAAAGATACAAAAATTGACATGCTTGGTGTTTCAGGTCATAAATTCCACGCTCCAAAAGGTATTGGTGTTTTATACGTAAAATCAGGAACTGTTATGTCACCACTAATTATTGGAGGTCACCAAGAACGTGGTAGACGTGCTGGCACAGAAAATGTACCTTATATTGTTGGTATTGGTAAAGCTGCAGAATTGGCTCAAGATAGTTTAGATGTTGAGTTACATGAAGTTAAACGTTTGAGAGATAAGTTAGAAACTGGAATTATCAAAAATGTTTACAATGCTCGCTTGAATACATCTATAACAAACAGAGTTCCAAACACTACAAACATTGGTTTTCAATACATTGAAGGTGAATTAATCTTACTTCACTTAGCTGATATGGGAATTTGCGCAAGTTCTGGTAGTGCATGCACATCTGGTTCATTAGAACCAAGTCATGTTTTAAGAGCAATGGGGATACCATTTACAGCATTACACGGCAGTATTCGTTTCTCTTTGAGTAGATTTACAAAAGAAGAAGAAATTGATTATGTAATTGAAAAAATCCCTCCAATTATTGAAAAATTAAACACAATTTCACCATATCAGGATGAACTATTAGCTTTAAAAAATTTAAAACACTAAAAATATCCTCTTAATGAAGGTATAAATTTTCTCAAAATCATACATAATATAAAGTATGGAGAGAAGTTTAAAACAAGGAAGTGGAAATAATCCTTTCAGTTCTGATGAAAGGCTAAAAAGAGCAACAAGCCCATTTGCAATAGATGGGTACGATTCTGCTATGCTGGAAGATAGAGCATATCTAAATTTAGACGACGAAATGTTAAAACTTGAGTATAAAATAAACAACTTAGAAGAGGACTTAATGATTATTGACGAAGAAATTGTTTCAGCCCTAAACATTGACGATCAATCAAGAGCAGAATTGTTGAAGGAAAAGAAAAAAGCCATTGAAAAAGAACTTGAACAACTGAACGATAGGTATTTTGATATTGGTGCAATGTCAAAATTCACAACAATTGTTTCAGCTTTATTTAGACGCAAAAAAGCAAAAAACAAAAAATCTATCAAAGAAAAAATTTCATATTTTATTTCAAAATACATTTTTGCAACAATTTCAAAACGCTTAAACTTCACATTTAATTTGAGAGAATCTTTATCAAAGCTTTCAGATATTAACAGAAGTGTTGATGAATTAATTAGTCTACGAATACCGTTTGGCGGTCTTACAGGTCGTTATGAAAAATTAACAAGCTATATCAATAAAGCTAACGATATTCACGCAAAAATTTCGCACGATGTAAATCAGTTTGAAGAAACTCAATTAAAACCAAATCTGGTTAAAACATCCGGTAAATTACTTGACGTGACACAATAGGATGCAATCCAATTAGCACAACATAAAGAAAAAGCACAATTTATTTGTGCTTTTTTGCTGTTTGAATTATAATAAACATATAAATATTTTAAGGAGAAAATAATGGAAGAAATCTTGAAAAAGAGTGCCACAGAACAAAGCAAGGCATTGCGAAATAAAGAAATCTCTGCAGTAGAATTAGCAGAAGCTACATTCAAAAGAATTGATGAAGTCGAACCCAAAATTAAAGCTTTCAATTCATTGACAAAAGAAACTGCAATGGAAACGGCAAAGAAAGTAGATGAAAAAATTGCGAAAGGTGAAGAGTTACCACTATTAGCAGGTATTCCTCTAGTTTTAAAAGATAATATGAACTTAGTTGGTTCAAAAACAACTGCTTCAAGCAAAATTTTAGAAAACTTTGTATCGCCTTACAATGCAACTATTACAGACAAATTATTAAACAACTTAGTTCCAATCGTTGCAAAAGCAAACCTTGACGAATTTGCAATGGGTTCTTCAAACGAAAACTCTGCTTTCAATGAAGTTCACAACCCTTGGAATTTAAGCAAAGTTCCTGGCGGTTCTTCAGGTGGCTCTGCTGCATCAGTTGCAGCTTGTGAAGCTACATTGTCACTAGGTTCAGATACTGGCGGAAGTATTCGTCTTCCTGCAAGTTTCTGCGGTATCGTAGGTATGAAACCAACTTATGGTAGAGTTTCTAGATATGGTTTAATCGCATTTGCTTCATCTTTAGACCAAATCGGTCCATTCGCAAGAACTGTTGAAGATGCTGCAAACTTGCTACAAGTAATTTCTGGATTAGACCCTAAAGATTCAACATCTTTGGATGTTCCTGTAGAAGACTACTCAAAGAGCTTGAATAATGACATTAAAGGTAGAAAAATCGGTGTTATCAAAGAATTGATGGGCGAAGGTCTTTCTGATGATGTTAGAAAAGCTATCGAAATGGCTATTGAAACTTACAAAAAACAAGGTGCTGAAATCGTCGAAATTTCATTACCAACATTAAAATATTCAATCGGTATTTACTACATCTTAGCGACTGCAGAATGTAGTTCAAACTTAGCAAGATTTGACGGTGTAAGATACGGTCATAGATGCGCAGATGCTTCTTGCCTATTGGATATGTATACAAAAACTAGAGCAGAAGGCTTTGGACCTGAAGTTAAACGTAGAATTATGTTAGGAACTTATGCTCTATCATCAGGTTACTACGATGCTTACTACAAAAAAGCTCAACAAATGAGAAGACTTGTTAAAGAAGATTTTGATAAAGCATTCACTCAAGTTGATGCTCTAATCTCTCCAACATGTCCAAACACTGCATTCGACATCGGTGCTAGAACAGAAGATCCTCTAGCTATGTACTTAACTGATATTGCAACAATCTCTGCAAACTTAGCAGGTATTCCTGGTATCAGTATTCCTGCTGGCTTTGATGCTGACGGTATGCCTATCGGTTTACAAATTCTAACACCACAACTTAAAGAAGCTGATTTGTTTAACTTCTCATACAAATTTGAACAAGAACACGATTATTATAAACAAATCGCTAATGTTTAATTTGTTAAAATAGTGAAATTTTAAGAGGCGCGGTTGGTAAATACCAACCGCGCCTCTTTTATCGTTTTATTCTTTTTTTATTAATGAACGTAAGTATTAATTTTTTCAATAATATCTTTTAAAACTGCATTTGCTTTATCATGGAAAACTTGGCAAGTACCAGCATTTCTATGTCCGCCACCACCGTGTTCTGCCATTAATTCAGCAACGTTTAATTGTGATGTTCTGTTAATTACTGATTTACCTACTGCAAATACTGTCTTTTTACCGTCATTGCTCATAATCTTATGAATTGAGATATTGCATTGAGGGAACAAAGTATAAATCATAAATCTGTTACCAACATGAATTACATCTTCATCTTTATAATTTACAATTACAACTTCGCCTTGAACCTTTGAACAACGTTTCAATTGTTCAATAAATTCTGGTTGTTCAGCTCTATAGAAGTCAGCTCTTGCTTTTACATCTGAATCATCTAAAACTTCTTCAATATCAAATTCATCTTGGAGAATGTCAATCACATGTAACATAAAGTCAAAATTTTTCAATCTAAAACGACTATCATATCTGCCTAAACCAGTTCTTGGATCAAGAATATAATTTAATAGTAACCAACCTTTTGGATTTTTAATTTCATCTGCTGTAACGTTACCAGAATCAGCTCTATCAACTGCATCTAGCATGTCGCCCCATTCTTTAGGAAATTTGTCAGCCCCACCGAAATATTCGTAAATAACTCTTGTTGCTGATTTTGCAACAGGGTTAATAATATGATTTGAACGGTGACCGTATGCCCTTACGTCTTCTGAAAAATGGTGGTCGAAAACAAAGTGTGCATTTTCGTTATATGGCAAATTTGTAATGATATCATTATCTGTAACTTCTATTTTGCCATCTTGCATATCTTTTGGATGACAAAACTTTATTTCATCAATCATACCAAATTTTTTCAACAATGTAGCAGACATAATACCGTCTAAATCTGCACGTGTTAACAATCTGTACTTTTTCATTTGTTTTTCCTTTACTCTATATTCTTACTTAACTAATTTTTGAACTTCTGCTGTGATGTCAGTTCCGCCATACAATACAACGCCTTTTGCTAAAACTAAATCATAACCTGATTTTTGAGCTTGAGCTTGGATTGTAGACGAAATTGATTTGTCAATTTCAGCTAATTTTTTTGCATAAACTTTATCATTTTCAGTTTTTAATTTTATAACAGAATTTTCTGCTGTTTTCATAATTTCATTACGCTTTTTAGCATCTTTTTCTTTTAACGCTTTGTCTTGCGCTGCAGTATAAACTTTCTTAATTTGTTCCAATTTTGTTTGTTGTTCTTTTTTCAAAGTAGCAACTTGTTTTGAAGATGAAACTACTTTAGATACATCAACAACTGCCACTTTATAATTTGCTGGAACACCTGACATAGCAAAGTTATTGACACAAAGTCCCAACATAAAAGCTACGACAGTAAGAGGTACTATTTTCTTAAACATATTAACTCTCCTTTTTGTTTTAAGATACAGTATAATTTTATTTATAATTGTAATATAAACAAAATAATATTGTCTAATATGTTAAATACGCTTAACCTAAAAGGCTAAAATACTAAGCCTGTCCAGTCAAATTCAAATGGTATAACTGTCTTACCCTTTTTGTCGATAAAACCCCATTTGTTATTTAACATTACTGCTGCAATTCCATCCTTAAAACTGCTTGTCGCAGAATATTTAACTGAAATTACAGGTTCTCCATATTTGTCAGCAAAACCGCAAGTTGTCGGGTTCACACAAATTTCTGCTAACCCCTCAGAAAAAGCGGATGCAATACTATATGATTTTTCAAAAATATTTTCACCATTTTCATCAATATAATACCAACGAGTATCAGAACCTTGAACTGCGCCAATACCTTCTGAAAAATCTACCGTCCATATATATTTGAATGGTAAAACTTCGCGCCCTTTTTTATCTATATATCCACAACGAATTGCATTATTAATATTAGGCATAACCTTACAAGCACTAATTCTATCACTTGCTAAAACACCCAAAGCCTGATATTCCATAGGTATTACAAGCTTACCTCGTTTGTTAATTGCACCCCACATATCACCACGTTGAACATTCGCAACTCCATTTACAAAACTTGTGACTTTATCATAATCAAATGGGATAACTTCTTTATTTAATTTATTTACATAGCCACATTGACCTATATCACGGCATACAGGAGCTTTTCCTTGTGCAAAATTATCTGCGTATGTGTAATCAAGTGGAATTACAACATTACCTTTTTTATTAATATAACCACATTTATCATCTTTTCTTACAACAGCCAAACCATTTACAAAAGAGTAGGCCTCATCATATTCAAACTTAATTTTCACGTTGCCTTTTTTATCAATAAAACCACATTTAAAATCTTCACAAGCTACAGCTAAGCCGTCTTGAATTTGTCCTAAAATTTGGTATTTATAAGGAACAATAACTTTCCCTTTTCTATCTATAAAGCCCCATTTGTTATTTTTGCAAACATTCAACAACGTCACTTTATGTGAATTTAAATATTTAAAAAATAAAGCAAATAATATAATTAAAAGTACGCAAATAGACGTTGCTATTGCAATTATGAGTTTTTTGTTTTGCATAAAAAATCCTTTTTATGTAGGCTAGTTTTCTTTAACGACCTTTACAAGTCCTTTTGGTTTGTCAACATTTCGACCCAACTTTTTCGCAATTTCTAAAGCTAACATTTGTATAGCTACTGCATTTGAGAACATTCTTAAAGTTGGATCTTCATTATCAATAGTTATATTAAAGTTTGGTGTAATTCTTTCGTGGGAACGTCCAATAATATAAATAGGAGGATTATAGTCTTTTTTAATTTTTTCCAAATTTTTTGCAGAAGAATAAGAAACTCCTGATGCGGAAACATATACCAAAGGAATTTTATTATTCAACACAGCAACATGACCGTGCATAAATTCGCCCAATATCATTGCTGTAACGTTCAAGTATGACGTTTCTTGTATTTTTAACGCAGCTTCTTTTGCTAACGCATAGGAAATACCATCAGCAGTTATGATGAAATTCTTTTCTTTTTTCAACATCCCTGCAAGTTGGTTAATTTTTTTACTCATATCAAAAGTTTGTAAAATTACGAATGGTAATGTTTTCAAACTTTCCATTTTTTCACTTACATCAATATTCTTGATTTGAGCATATTTAAGTGTTAGCAAATACAAACAAAGCATTTGAGCTGTAAAAGATTTTGTTGCAGCAATGCTTTTTTCTTCTCCAGCATAACAATTGATTACATAATCCGCAATTTTTGCAATTGAAGATTTTTCGTTGTTTGTAATAACTAAAATCTTCATTCCCAATTGTTGTGCGCGTTTTGCCGCACGTAAAGTATCACTTGTTTCACCTGATTGAGTAATGAATATATACAAAGTTCCTTCATCAACTGGAGCTTTTGGTTTTAACAAGTATTCACTCGAATAAATTGCACGGGCAGAAATATCCGCAACAGTTCCAAACAAATCCGCGCCATATCTTGCGCAGTGATATGAAGAACCACTTGCAACTAACACAATTTTTGAAACATCTTGAGGAACATCCATTTCAACTTTATTATCAACAGAAACATATTCATCTATAATTTTGCCTAAAATTACAGGTTGTTCGTGTATTTCTAAATCCATACATGTTTTTTTGTTTGTAATAAAGTTTTCCATTAAAACCTCTTTCTTTGTTTCGCCATTAACCTAATAATTCTTTTAAAATTTGGTTAACGCTTTGAGGGTTAGCTCTACCTTTAGTTTCTTTCATTACTTGACCAACAAAGAAACCAAATAACTTATCTTTACCACCTCTGTATGCTTCAACTTGGCTTGGGTTTGCATCAATAATTTTTTGAGCAATTTCTTTAATTGCGCCTGTATCAGAAATTTGACTTAAGCCTTTCTTTTCTACAATTGCAGAAGCTTTTTCGCCTGTTTCCATCATTTCTACAATAATTTGTTTACCAATATTGTTAGAAATTGTCGCTTTTTCAATTAGACCAATTAACTCAACCAAGTTTTCTGGAGTTAATTTTGTTTCATTGATAGAAAGTTTTTGCTCTTTCAAGTATGCTGCAACTTCACCCATTAAGAAGTTTACAGCAATTTTTGGATTACCACCAGCTTTTAGAACTTCATCAAAGAACATTGCTAATTCGTATTGAGCAACAATAACACTTGCATCATATTCACTTAAACCTAAATCCATATAACGTTGACGTTTCTGTTCTGGTAATTCAGGCATTGTTGCTTTTACTCTATCAATCCATTCTTGAGAAATTTCTAATGGCATTAAATCTGGTTCTGGGAAGTATCTGTAGTCATGAGCATCTTCTTTACCACGCATTGAACGAGTTACGCCTGCGTTGTCATCCCACAATCTTGTTTCTTGAACTACCTCTTCACCATCTTCAACAAGTTCAATTTGTCTATCAATTTCATATTCTAAAGCTCTTTCCAAAGCTTTGAAAGAGTTTACGTTTTTAATTTCTGCACGAGTACCGAATTTGTTTGAACCTTTTGGCATAATTGAAATGTTAGCATCACATCTCATTGAACCTTCTTCTAAGTTACCATCACAAACACCTACGTAACGTACAATGTTTCTTAATTCTTCCATATATTCACGAGCTTCTTGAGGAGAGCGCATATCAGGTTCTGATACAATCTCCAATAATGGAGTTCCTGCCCTGTTTAAATCAACTAAAGAGTATGAAGAACCAGCTAAACCGTCTGCACCCGCATGAACTAATTTTCCGGCATCTTCTTCTAGGTGAGCTCTTGTAATACCAATCTTTTTACCATTAACCATTAAGTAACCTTTTCCACAAATTGGTTCATCATATTGAGAAATTTGATAACCTTTGGGTAGGTCAGGATAGAAATATTGTTTTCTATCAAATTTACATTTATGAGCGATTTCACAGTTTAAAGCTAAACCTGTTAAAATACCCATATCAACAACAGCTCTGTTTAATACTGGTAATACCCCTGGCATACCTAATGTAATAGGGCTGATTTGTGTATTTTGTTCATTACCAAATTCACAACCGTCTGGTGCGAAAATTTTTGTATTTGTTTTTAATTGAGCGTGTACTTCTAAGCCAATTACGACTTCATATTTTTCTCTTAAATCTTCCATTTTTATCTCCTGAAATTTTTTCTTTTATTTTACCACAAATATTCAAATTATTGTTTTTCATAAACAAAAATTGAATATCCACCATTTTGTACTGGAATATACCCCAAAGGTTTCAAGGTTTGTTGTGCAATATCTAAGCCATCTTTAGTCACTTTTGACATCATTAAAACAAACAAATTAATGTTATTGTATGTGTTTACATCTTTAAGCATTTGCCAATTTTGAATTAATGGCATTGTAAACCCATCACGATATGAAATTATAACAAATCTATCACCTTTATTCATTCTATCAATATAGTTTGTTTTCAAATTATTATAATAAGCCCCCATTACAGTATTTTTAGTAATATTGTCATACATTAAAGCTTTAATATTTTTCTTATCAATATTTTTTGTGCCAAAGTAAAATTCAATGGAATCTTCACCTTTCAAAAGAAGCATGTCATCAGCTTCAAATGGAATATAAATACCGTGAGGTACATAACGCATAATTTTTGAACCAGAATAAGGTATCAAAACATAATCAGAATCTTTTATTTGAACTTCTTGCTCTAATATTTTAGGTAATTCGCCTAATTCAACCCTTGGATTTGTAAAAATGTTAATTGGAACAACATAAAAATAAGCATAATTTATCAAAATCCATATTGAAAACAGTAAAATATGTAGTTTTTTCCAACTTAAAAGACTCAAACCATAACACGCTGAACACATTATAATCGGATAAATTATTGTAGAATATCTTGTCAAAAATGCCATTTTTCCCATACTTGCAAGAATTAACGACAATATTAAGAACATCAAAGATGGAATTAAAAATAAATATAACAATTTGTTTTTTGAAAACAAACTTTTTATAAAGCCTATCAGGCCAATAAAAATAGGTATAGCAACAAGCACAAAATAACTAGGTATTCTCATTTTTTCAAAAATATTGCCATAAACATTGATTTCTCTTGTCATTAATTGATAATTTTCATTTGAAAAATAAGTTTCTAACATATCGAACAAAACTTTCCAATCAAAGAAATATATATCACGCGTGAAAGAACAAATTTCACTATTAAAAACAAGCGTATTATAAATCATTATTGCGATTACAGGAATTGAAACAACTAACAAAATAGAAAAATATTTTGCCATTTCAAGCATTTTATCTCTATGTTTCAGGGCTAAATAAATAATCGCAAAAAGCGCATACATAAGTGTCAACATGCCTGTTGCGCTAAACGTATATATTAACAGAATATGTGAAATTATAAATGCCCAAATATATTTTTTATCAAATGTCTCAAGCATTTTGGCAAAACAAAATGCACTCAAAAGAGATAGAACAAAAACCATTCCATAAAATCGAACTTCTACCGAATAATATATCCCCCAAGCATTAATTGCCAATAAAATGGCAGAAAAATAACCTGCAGTTTTATTAAACAAAGTTTTCATAGAATAAAATGCTATTGGAATAAGTGGCAAAGTTAAAACCAAAGTACAAGAATGCATTGCAACATCGTTTTGCCCAAACATTTTTATCCAAAAATGAAGAATAACAAAATATAGAGGCATGTGAATATCTTGTTTCACAAGTTCTAAAACAGTATCAATAACATTATTTTGAGAGGCAAAATACCAAGAATAAAGTTCATCTAACCACAAATCGCCATAATTTTGAAGCATAACAAGCCTTAAAATCAAGGCAAAAAAAGTTATGACAGCAACTATTGCAGTTTCTCTATAATTATTTTTTATGTAATTTTTTATTTTTTCCATCTTTTATTTTTTCCAAACCTTTAAAACATAAAATCCATTTTTGTATGTACCAACAGATTTTAAATTGTTATTGCATATATATTTTAAATCTAAAGTCGCCTTTATTGTCATTAAGTTATTAAATGTAAATTCCTTGAACTCGTCTTGATTTGAAACGCGCTTGTAAAAATCCTCTGAAAAATCATTAAAATATCCATTTGTAACTAAAAAAATCTTTTGCTCTGGTTTCATCCGAGATATAACAAAAGCCATTAAGATTTCGGTATTTTCAGCAGGAAATCTTGATACAAAATAATCTTTCAAAAGTTCTTTTTTTGTATCAGCATTAGACTTCTCCAACTTATCTTGCATTGCAAAAACATACTCTGATTTGTAAGCTACATCCTTTAATAGCGACAATGTTGTAACATTTTTATCTAAATATTTCGACAAGATTTCATTTCTATTCCAAACGAAAACAATATCATTATCTTGAATATTATTTTCAAGCATCAAATTAACAATTGGCAAATACCCCTCACGACCTAATTTATAACTAGCTCTTGGAGAATAAACAAGATATGAAAAATTAACCAATAGAAACATTAAAATAAAACATAAGGACACTTTGTTTTTATAATCTTTAGCCCCTATTGCAATCAGAGTAAGTAAATTAGGTAAAATAATTATCAAATATCTTGAGAGAATTTTGAAATCGGTAAAAATAAAAGCTAAAACTTCAATCAAAACAAAAACTAAAGAAATAATAAAAATAAGACGTGCAAATTTATCTTCTTTTACTGCTTTAAATATAAAGTAACTAGCAATCACTAATGGAACAACCACAAAAGCAAAATCAGAAAAACTGAAATTTTGAACAAATTGCACAAAATAATGAATTGGATTATTATTTATGCCAACAAGTTTTGGAGTAAAGAAGTTTTGCAACGTTACAAATAAACTAGACCCATCTGCATAAAATCCTGTTACAAAACTAGCCAATCTTTTCCCGTAAATAAAAAAGTATGGGACTAAAATTGGTATAACAAGAACTAAAAATACTCCGACTGATTTTAGCCAACCCTTATTTTTAAAATTTTGCTTGTAAATAGAATATGCAACAATTTCAATAACTACATAAATTATTGAAATCGTATAAGTAAAGACAAGACCTAATGTAGATAAAATCCAAAATAAAGTATCTATTTTTGACCGATTTAGTCTAATCAAAAATAACAAATTTAATGCACTAAAAAAAGCTAAAAGTTCATACATTCTAACTTCTTGAGAGTAATAAATAAGAAAACTATTTGTTGCAAAAAGAAACATCATCAAAAAGGCTTGAAATTTTGATTTAAAAGCATTTCCGACAAAATAACCTATACATACTGTTAATACTCCCGTTACCGCAGAAAAACTACGTAAAGAGAAGTCAGAAAAGCTAAATATTTTAGCCCACAAATGTAACATCACCTGATATAAAGGTAAATGCACATCTGTTGTTAAAGAGTAAAATATAGTTTTCAATAGATTACTTTGATTCACTTGGTTAAACATTACAAGCTCGTCATACCAAAGTCCATCTACTTTATTGATACAAGCAAATCTAAAAATAATTGCCAATAACAAAATTGCAGAAAAAGTAATTGTTGATAATATTCTACTGCTCTTTATATCCTTAATCATTCCTAAATTTTAGCATAAATAAAGATGTTTCAAAACAATTGTGTAAATATAAAAAATATGCTAGAATAATCTTATGATTACCGATGAAATTGACCAATCTCGAATTGACGAGTTGAAAGCCAAAACGAAAGATGTTCTTGAAAAAACAGACCTTTATCAATATAAAGGTACTGTATCAAAGTTGCTTGGTTTAACAGTAGAAGTAAAACTTCCAGGGTTAAAAATCGGTGATTTATGTTACATTGAAACAAATACTGGAGAAAAAAAGCCCGCAGAAGTTGCAGCCTTCAAGGGCGAAGTTGCTCAATTACTTTTGTTACTTGACGGTAACGGCATCGGACAAGGATGTCTTGTAACTTCAACAGGTAATCCGATTAATATTCCAGTTGGTGATTTTTTGCTAGGACGACTTATTGACCCTATGGGAAACCCAATGGATGGACATCCACTACCTTTGGAACATGCAGAATGGCGTAACATCGAAGGTCCTCCACCAAGTCCATTTGAACGTCCAATCATCACAGAGATGTTCTCAACAGGTGTTAGAGCCATAGACTCTTGTTTAACTTTCGGTTGCGGACAACGTATGGGGTTATTTGCTGGTTCTGGTGTAGGTAAATCAACACTTCTAGGTATGATTGCCCGAAATTCTGATGCTGACGTAAACGTTGTAGCTCTAATCGGTGAACGTGGTCGTGAGGTAAAAGAGTTTATTGAAGATGCTTTAGGCGAAGAAGGTATGAAAAAATCTGTTCTTGTTTGTGCAACAGGTGACCAACCGCCATTAATTCGTCAAAAATGCTTACTTGCAGCAACTGCGGTATGCGAATATTTCAGAGATAAAGGTAAAAAAGTTTTCTTAATGACCGATACAATAACTCGTTGCGCAATGGCTGGTCGTGAAGTAGGTCTATCATTAGGCGAACCTCCAACAATGAAAGGTTATCCACCTTCAATTTTCTCATGGTTGCAAAAGGTTCTTGAAAGAGCAGGTAACAGCCCTAAAGGTTCTATTACCGCATTTTATACAGTACTTATGGAAGGTGATGATATCAACGACCCTATTGTAGATACGGTGCGTGGTATTACCGATGGTCACATTTTCTTATCCAGAAAAGTTGCCGAAGCTAACCACTATCCAGCGATTGACGTATTAGGTAGTATCTCCCGTTTGATGAGTGCTATCGCATCACCTGAACATAAAGCGTGCGCAGGTAAAATGCGTAAGCTTTTAGCTCTTTACCGTGAAAATAAAGACTTGATTGATGTAGGTATGTATCAACAAGGTTCTAACCCTAGCCTTGATATCGCTATTGAAATGATGCCTCAAATCAATGCATTCTTACAACAAAGAACTACAGACATCGTTAGCATGGACACAACAATAAGTACCCTTATTGAGATGATGTCAAATGTAAATATTTAAGGTATAATTCTTGTATGAAAAAATTAATTTTAACACTTATAATCGCTCTATTAATTACACCAACTTGCTTTGCAAGTGATAATTATATTGCTTATGCTGGAAAACCAGCAACATCAAAACAAACTCAAAACTTAGAAAAAGAAGTTAAAAACTTCTTTAAGGCTCAATTAGTTTACACAAATACTGGTAATCTTGAAGCCTTAAAGAAAATGTACGCAAAAAATTATGTAAATGCAGACGGTTTTGATAAAGAAACTTATTTTGACCTTGTTCAAAAAACATTAAAAATGTACCCTGATATCAAGTACACAATGAACATTACAAAGATAAGCATTATTGGTAATACTGCCGTTGTTGAAGCTGTTGAAAAAGCAACTGCATCCTCAGTTGAAGTTGTTGGTGAAACTGATATTACTGGTTACCTAAAAAGTTATTCAAACAGTATTTATTACCTTGAAAAAAATGGTGATAATTGGTTTGTAACCTCAGACCAAATTATAAATGAACGAACAACATTAACTTATGGTGAAGCAAACGACATAAAAATGGACTTAGTTGTACCACAACTCGTTCCTGCAAACAAACCTTACACCGCAAGTTTAAACCTTGACGTTAATGACGGCAAAATGATAGTAATTGCCTCAATCGGTCAAGAAAAAATCACTTATCCACAAATTAATTCAGAAGAAAGTTACAGAAAACTTCCAGAATCAGGTATTTTGGAAAGAATTTTCACAGCAAACAAAGATAATTTAAACGAATATACAGTGGCATCCATCGGCATTACAAGAGCAAAATTAGCAAAGAACAAAGACGTAAAACTTCTTGTGACTGGTTTGGGCTATATTATCACTAGAACAAATGTAATTCCAGAAAAGAATTTTAAGGTAGTTGAAAATGGCAAGAAAGAAACAACCGCAAAATCTGTGGAGTAAAATCATATACTTATTTGTAATGTTAGCAGGATTTATCTGCGCAAATTGCTACTTATCTGATTTAATAACTAGCAACGTGAAACACGGATTCAATTTTCCACCAAATGATTTCATTACACTGAGCTATGTAAAAAATACAGGTGCTGCTTTTAGCATTTTACAAAATTATCCATTATTGCTTGAAATTTTAGCTGTTTTAGCTTTAATTTTCTTACTAGCTTACGTAATTAGACATGCAGGAACAATGTCATATACTGGAATAACTTGGCTTACAGTGTTGATGTCAGGTATATTTTGTAACCTATTTGAAAGAATGACACTTGGATATGTTAGAGATTATTTCTACTTTAAGTTTGTGGAATTTCCAATTTTTAACATTTCTGATATTGCAATAAATGTAAGCATTGTAGCTATAATTTACTTGCTTTTAACAAGAGCGCAACTAAAACAATTATAATTATTATGAAATTTTTAATAGACGAAAACGACGAAAATATTAGACTTGATGCATATCTTTCAAACTTGATTGATGATATTTCACGTTCAAAGATTCAGTCTGCAATAAAAAGCGGTAATGTTTTAATTAATGGAGAAATAAAAAAGCCTTCGCACAAACTTCATGAGGGCGACATTATTGAGTTTGAACCTCAAGCAATTGAAGAAGTAAAAATTGAACCACAAAACATTCCTCTTGATATTGTTTACGAAGATGAGAATATGCTCGTTGTAAATAAGCCGTCTGGAATGCTGACTCACCCAACAACAATTGAACGTGAAAACACTCTTGTAAATGCTCTTTTATACAAATATGGTGACAATTTATCAGATATTAACGGTGAGTTTAGACGTGGAATTTTACACCGCTTAGACCGCAATACATCTGGACTTTTAATGGTTGCTAAAAATAATAAAGCACACGAATTTTTAACTCAACAAATAAAAACAAAAACAGCGGTAAGAAGTTACTTAGCTATTGTAAAAGGCTCAGTGAAAGATGAAGAAGGTGTTATCAATTTGCCAATTGGAAGACACCCAACTCAACCTCATAAAATGGCAGTTGTTGAAGGTGGAAAACCAAGCATTACTGAATATAAGGTTTTAGAAAGGTTTAAAAATGCGACTTACATTGAATTAACCCTAAAAACAGGTCGTACTCATCAAATTAGGGTTCACATGAGTCATTTCAGAACACCCGTTTATAACGATACACTTTATGGCGCTCGTCCAGAAAAATGTAAAACTCAAGAGCAGGTCTTACAAGCCTATAAATTAGAGTTTACAAAACCTTTCGGTGATGAGATAATCAAGGTACAAATTGAACCTGATGAAAAAATTGAAAAGGTACTAAAATATTTAAGGAGTCAAAAATGATTATATTTTTAAGATTAATATCTATCGTATTACTTTGTGTAATCGGCTATTTCTGTTATACAATTAAACAACCACAAGTTATCGTTCTAGCATTTAGCGGATTTATTGCAGGTATTTTATTTGTATTATCTTATGTTTTGGATATTGCAAGAAAATTAAAGGCTTATAAAAGAGAATTAGAAAAGAACTCTATTTCTTCAGATGAAAGTGATTCAAAAGTAAAAGTTTTAGAGTCCAAAATTGAAGTTCTTGAAAAAGCACTTAAAAACGCTATTGAAAACAAATAAATAATTAAAATTAATAAAACAAAAAATAAGGGTGATTTGTATAATCACCCTTTAAGTTATCTTCGTGTCATTTAATGTTTAGCTTATAAGTTTTGCTTGTAAACATGTCCTTTTGAAGCTTGTTCAATATTTGGTGTATCAATTTCAAATACATGAACTCTTGATGGAGCTAAGTCTACTTTTAATTCACCGTCACCAGCTTGATATTTTGATTGTTTGCCATATGCTGGTAACAAGTTTTTAAGCTCTTGAGTTGCTTTCATTGTTGGAACTTTAACTGTTGCTGTGACATTCCTATTAATATTTTTGTTACCTACAACCAACAGTGTTTTACCGTCTTTGTGTCTTGCATAAGCAATAATTTGATCATCTTTGTCGTTTTTCTTATCTAATTCAATGAAAGAACCTTTTGTAATTAAGTCTTGATATTTATCTCTCATTTTAAAAGATTCTGTCATAAACTTACCAATTTCTGGATTTTTTCCACCTGGTTTTCTTGATAAATTGAAGATATCAAGTTTACCTCTGTGAACAGTCATTTCGTGACAATCAGTTTCAGATTCTTCTGATTTTGAGTGGTCATAACCATAAACATAGTAATCACCTGATTGGTAACCATCTACATAGTATGGATTCAACATAGGTAATGTTGCTTGTAAACCTGCTGTAAGATTACAGTATTCAGTACCTCCATGGAACATAGGTGAAATATCATCGTGAGTTGTAAATGAACCGATTAAAGATTTACCTTTTTCCAATCTATTTGACATATCAATATTTTCTTTTACGAAATCGTTTAAGTCTTTTGCACCTTTCCATTCGTGGAAAATGTGATATTGACCATAATACGCATCAAATCCAGCTCTTAAAGAATCTTCTGGTCTGTCATAAGGCATATTTGCTTGTGGTGAAGCATCTTCATAAGTGTAAGTTTCACCTAACCAACCAAATTCAGGATCTTTTGAGTGTGAATAAGGAATAATAATATCCCAAAATTCAGTAGGTTTCGCACGAGCTACGTCAGCACGAATACCGTCGATACCCATATCTACGCACATATCAACATATTTTTTGTGTAAATCAACTAAATCTGGATTTAATTCTCTTTTTGTTTCATCTGAGAATGGTTGGAACATTCTAATATCGTTCCAGCCTTGAGGTGTTTTTGCTTGTCCGTCACGTTCTTTTGCCATCAATTCTGGCTTTTGCAAGTACAAATCATAAGATGAGCAACTTGGCAAGTCTAACATAACTTTAATACCGCGTTCGTGACAAGCATCAGTGAACGCCTTAACTTGTTCTACTGGAGTTCTTTTATCATTTTTATCAATTAGGTTAGGATCTATTTGTAAGAAATCTAGCGGAGAATAGATTGAACCAGCCAAACCCATTGCGTGTTTTTTACCAGTTGGGTGAATTGGCAAAATATGGAATGCATTAAAGCCTTCTGCCTTAACTTCATCTAATCTATCAATTGCATTCAAAAATGTTCCATGTTGTTCATTACCAGTAATTTTTTCATCACCGTTTTCATCTTTTGCGTTAAAAGTTCTTGGAACAATAGCTAAAATTTTAGCTTCACCGTTTTGTAACATTGAACGGAAGTTGTTTTTATATGCTGGTTTGTTTTCAACTTTTTTATCTTCAACTTTAGCAGTTTCTTTTACAACAGGATTTTGAACAGGAGCAGTTTTTACAAGAGATTTATTCATTGCAGCTTGAGTATCTAAAAAGTTCTTCAATGGATTTGAAGTGTACATTTCCATATTGCTTGTAAAGCTTGGTCTTGTTACATTTTTAGCTTTAACATTCAAATTTGGAACATTTAAGATTTTTGCTTGAATTGATTGAACTCTTGACATTTTATTTCCTATTTCCTACTTAACTGCTTTACCTTTACCGAACAAGAATTGAGCTGCAACAGTTAAACCTGTTAATACAGCACCTACTGTTCCGAAAGTTTTACCCCATTTTTGAGAGTTATATGATTGTTGAACTGTTTTTGTCATCATTTCATCAGGTGCAACACCTAACAATAAGAATTTGTATTCTGAAGATGCACCTTGGTCACCTGTTGTTTTGTGATTTGGTTTTGTGAAGTAATCAGCGCTACCAATTTTGTTGTAAACTTCTGAATTGTATTTGTTTACATCTTTTTCAATACCTGCTTTTTTGATTGCCTCAACAGTATCTTTATCCATTGGTGAGTTGTACATAAAGTTCATAGCTTTTTGGTAGAAACCATAATCTTCTGGAACATCTACACCTTTGCCGTCTTTGAAGTATTTATTTACAACTTTACCGTCTTTAATTTCAACATCGCTTCTGTCAACATTTGTAGAGTTATCTTGGCTTCTGTTGAAGTAGAATTTGATTGAGTGGTCAGAAGAGTGTCCTTGTAATGTTGTTTGTTTAACAAGTTCTAACATTGCTTCTTTAACTTCTCTTGCTGAACCATCTTTTGGAACTTCGCCTTTAGATATTCTTCTGTATACATCCATTGTGTTAATCATTCTTGAGAAAGAGTTTTTAACACCAGCAACACGTTCTTCAAAGTAAACTTGTTTAACACGTTTTAAAGAACCTTTACCTCCTACTGAAAGAGCTGTTAATTTGTTAGCAGTAGCTTCCATACCTTGGTTGTATAATTTGCCCGCAGCATCATCGTAAGTTTTACCAACTAAATCTACATATTTTCTTGTATCTTCTGGTTTAATTTTCTTATCTAATTCAGCGATATTGTTAGCCATTTCGCCAATTGCTTTTTGGTATTTTGTATCATCAGAAGTAACTTCTTCCATTTTGTTTCTTACCAAGCCTTGAACTAATTGACGGTTATTTCTAACCTTTTCCATTTCTTTAAAGTCAATACCTAAAGATTTCACAATACTTGAAGAAGTTTTATTCCAGTAATTTGCAATCACAGTTTCAGGCTTGTCAGCAACTTTTGCTTGAGCATAATCATCAAGAATTGAATCTTTTGCTTGCAATTCGCTCATCGCTTTACCAATTTCGCTAACCTTCTTCATTGCATTTTCGTCTAAAACTGATGCTGAATTTGATTTGAGAGCTTTGTCAGCAACTAATGCAACACCTTTTTTGATAGTTTTTAATTTTTCAGTAGACATTCCTTGTTCTTTAGCTTTGGCTAAGAATAATTGAGATACAGAAGAACGAACTTCCATTGCTTCATCTTCGTTAACTTCTCTGCCCATCATTTGATTGTCGTTGAAGTGTTTAACAATTTCTTCTTTTGATGGAACAATTTTTGCAACTTGTTCTTCTGAGAATTTTTGAGCTAAAACTTTTTTAGAACCGTTTGAAATTTTTTCTGCTAAGCTTTCGTTAACTAAAGATTTACCGTTCATCAAGATATTTTTCATATCTTCTTTAACGCCTTCTTCAGTTACAGGATCTAAACCTTTAGCTAATCTGCCTGAAATCTTTTCAACTAATTTGTTATCTACAGTTTTACCTTTGTTTTCTTCAAAAATTTTGTCTAAATCTTTTTGCATATCTTTGCTTGCAGAAGTCATACGTTTTTGAGATTCTGCATCAAAGTTTTGTAATAATTTGTCTGCTTTTTCGTTATTAACTTTGTCTAAAGCTGGGTCAATAACTTTTTCTGCTTTGTTACAAGCTAATGCTGAGAATACTGCAGATGCAATACCTGCGGTAATCATCCACAATGTGTTATTTTTTGTAGCGATTTTTGTCATGTTTGATTTTGTTAAATCATTTCTATCTTGAGCATTTTTATCTACGCCCATTTTATCGCCAATTTTTTGTAATTGTTCGTTTGAATATACGTCCCAAGGTTGATATTGTGCATCTTGGAAAAATGGTTTCTTACGTCCAAAACTATCTTCATATTCTTGAGTTGGGTCAAAACCGTGAATAGCTTTTGCAGGAGCACCAATTGCTAATTTTGGCCATAATTTCATCGCACCAAAGAAAGTTGCTAAACCTACAAATTCCATCAATTTTGTTTTTGGAGTAGCTTTTTGAGTTGCTAGATAACCAGCCAATGCTACTGCACCAACTTTCATACCAACATCGTTTAATTTGCCTAATTCATGGTCGTTAGCTTTACCAGTTAAACCGTGTTTTAAAGCATTGAAATTGTATTTTGTATCTTTTACATTTGGGAATATTGATGAAGAAACTAATTTACCTTTAGCTTCTTGAGGTTTAATGTATTGTTGAGTCTTAATTCCGTTAGTTGCGGTTATTGTCATCTTAGTCCACCACAACCTTTCTGTTTGAATCAAACACGTTTTTATCTTCCAAGTTTGCCGACTTTCTTGCACTGATTACGGTATTTGCAACACCGATTACTGTTGCTGCAACCGCAGCTCCGATTAAGGCTTTACCCGCGTATTTTTGAACTTTTGTTGGGTTTGCACCACCAGTCCATAAATCCTTTGCTGCTTTTACAAAGTTATTACCAAATGAACGAGCCATATTTGCAACTTTTTGTACGCCTTTGCCTTTTGTTGCTGAAACAAAGAAATTATCCCAAGGTTTTTGAACTGCTAAACCTACGCCTGTTGCTGCCCATAAGTATGAAGAAATACTTTTTGCAGTGTTAGAACGAACAATAATATCTTTAATTCTAGGTTTTACTTCTTTATCTGAAGATGCTAAGTTTTCGCCTAAGCCCAATTTTTTAGCAACTTTATCATAATATGCATTTCTGTCTTCATTTGTTTTACCATATAACAAGTCATAACGAGGGAACTCTACGCTTTCAAATACTTTATGGTATTCAATTGATTTTGTATTTTTATCGCCTTCAAATTTTGGGAAACCTTCGACTACTTTAGCATAAGGCATTTCTGTATCAACACCAGTCATTGCCTTAACTGGAACATTAACCAAAGATTTAGAAGCTTCTTTTGCTACGCCGTACATAGCAACACCTAAAGCCATCTTTTTACCAATTTGACCAGCTTTAGAATTTGCAAATGGAGTAAAATGTTTATTTGCCAAGTTAAAAACAGCCATCAATGCAGCACTACCCATTAAATATGGCACTGTACCCATTGTCAAAAATTCATAGAAATTAGCATTTCTATCGCCTTTTAAACCTTTTGCAGGATAAGTTGTAAACGCTTTTGTTAACTTACCAGCTTGAATAGTGGCTCTTGTCTTCAAATTATTTTCCAACAAAGTATCTTTTGCATATTTAAGTTTCTTAGGCTCTTGTTCTTTTTTTGATGTAAAACCCTGTTGGATTTGAGGCATTACTGGATTAATATTCATCACATTCCCTTACAAATACTAGTATATTAAAATTAAAGTACATCAAAAAAATATTTGCTAGTGTTAATACCATGCTTTTACAATTGTTTACATATTTTCGGGGAGTTTTTTAATGTAAAAATTTCATAAAAATTTACGCATTAATTACTTCTTCAAACATTGCTTTAAAATATTCTCGTAATTCAATCATTGCAGGCATATAAACTATTTTTAGACGGTAAATCATTTCATCATTGATTTCAACAAATGGACAATCAGTCATAATTTTAAAATCATAAATCATATCTGTCCAAACTTTTTTATTTTTTATAATATTTTTTTCTTGCGCAAATTCAAAAATTTCTCTTGGCAAAAAGATTTTTTTATTAAATTCATCTTTTGCATAATCTTTTAAAAGTTTCCAACATCCTTCGAAAATATTTTTAAATCTTCCAAAAATGTCAATTTGAGCTTGAATATCATCGTAATTATTTTCATGACTTATAATCATGTCGTTTACATCTGGCATAAATTCTTCAAATTTCCACATGAAATAGCTACGATATCTATAAACCCAACGAGGATAAAACTCAAATTCTCTAATTCCTTTTGGACCTTGTTCTACATAAGTTTCTTCTGGAAAATAATCTGAACGAAGATAGAAAATTTCACTAATTTTAAAATTTCTTTCTGTAAAATAAGAGTCCATACTTTCTTCTGATTTAATATCTACAAAATCAATACGATATGGATGTTTTAAGCTATTAATTTCTTGTTTAAAGTTGTAAATCATATCATGTTGGAATGTACCTTCTAGTAAAAAATCAATATCAGAGGATTTTCTTGCGCCACCTCTGTATCTTGAGCCATACATTCTAACAATTTTTATACTGTCTTTTTGCTTAAACCAATCAATTAGCAAATTGTATGTATATTCACCTAATTCAAAAAATTTATCTTTCATTAATTTTCACTCATTTGCTCTAAATATTCATACATCTGTGTTAAAGGTTTTACATACTTATTTACAACTAGAAATACGTCACTAGAAAATGGCATACTTGAACGTAATCGATTTACGTCATAAAGCATATCAATCCAAACTTGCCCGTCCTCTACGATTTCATCATAAAAAAGTTCTTTTATAAACTCTCGAGCGGTAGTTTGAAATATACCTTGATATTGAAAAAACTCCTTTAATGTTTTCATTAATCCGTCAAAAAGTTTTATAAATTTGTAGGCAAATGAAAGACAAAACTCAGCCTCTAAAGGTTCTGTTTCAGATTTGTCAATTAATGTCGAAATTATATCTAGCAATTCAAAATATTTAGGACGAAAATCGCCAGTATAAAGCATTATCCATCTAACATTTTCAGAATTTGTCATAAACCACCGTTCTTTTAACTGTGATTATTATACTACATTATGAAAATAAATTAAATGATTTGCTCACATTGTCAGAAATTAAACTCTTCACTGAATCATATTCTGTTTGAAGAGCACTGTGTTCAGTATCCATTTCTTTCATCTGCATGTCTAATTTCTTTTCTTTCTTATTGATTTTTGCAGTTGCCGCATTATATTCTGCTTCAGCTTTTGCTAAATCTCTATCGTCCGAAACTTCTGAAACCATTGTAGATGAAGACAATGAAGTTTGAGCATACTTGCCTTCTGAGTTCTTTTGTCCTAAGAACCATAAACCATTTGTTAATTGGCTTTGTAAAAAGTCAGGATTATTCAAGGCCTTTTGGTCAAAAGCTTGATATCCATTTTGTTCCATTTGCTTAAACAAATTTTGATAAAACTCACTGTTGTAATCACCCGATGCAGTAGCTCCACTTGCTGATTGACTTTGGGCATTTTGCAAGTTTGCATAAGCAGTATTTGCCGTAGCTTCCGCTTCTCTGACAAGTTTTACTAGGTTATTATACTGTGCCGTCAAATTAGCTTTTTGTGCACTTGAATAAACATCTTTTGTTTCATAATGACCAGAACTTCCTCCAGCACCTCCTGCACCACCAGTAGATGTTGTTGAATCAGTTGTATTAACGGTTGTCGAAGGTTTTGTTGTCGGTGTTGAACCACCAATTATCGTACCACCTGTTATAGTTCCACCGACTATAGTTGTTCCACCTGTTATAGTACCGCCAGCTATTGTTCCACCATTAATTAAGGTTTTATCAAGCACTGCCGAACCAACTGGGATTTTACCATTACCAATTGGAGCTGTTGGCGTTGTAGGAAGGGTAGTTCCTCCTCCTCCACCTATTGGATAAAAAGTCTCAATATTTGTTGCTTCTCTTAGCACCAGTGTTGAATCTGATAATCTTGTGCTTACAGAATGCATTGCAATACCAGTATTGTTAACATCATTTAATGATTGAGTACTTGTCGCACGCGCAGCTTTTCTAACTCCGCTAGTACCACCTGTTGATGAAGTGCTCTCTACAGTGCTTACTGTACCTGAACCGCTTACGCTAGAAGAACCGCCAGTACCACCTGCTGATGAAGTTGAATCAGTTGTGCCCACTTTACCTGAGTTGCTTACTCCTGATGAACCACTCACTCCGCCTGCACCTCCTGCAGAACCTGTGCCGTCTACC
>ERZ808275.184-NODE-184-length-35226-cov-6.851781_pt1 | contig 35226 bp, 47 predicted proteins | sample MGYA00520894_ERZ808275 | MGnify/ENA primary metagenome ERZ808275 (study PRJEB31516, sample SAMN03275598) | gut metagenome | biome: mammalia-associated habitat; material: feces | host: Papio cynocephalus | place: Kenya | collected 2012-08-03 ... | reverse complement strand
CATACATTAGCAGTGTATAGGTAGCTTTCTTCTATTCCCAAACTTAACCAAATAAGGTAGGAACAAAATATTGGATAACGAGTCCAATGAATTGTAGAAGGCACTTCTTTATTTTATCCTTGTGAAATACGCCGAAACCACAAGGTGTTACAGTTTAGAAGTTTCGATGCAATTCGAGTTATTTACTTAGAAGTTAATTAATAGTCAAATTCTATTACTGTCAGCGCATTTGATACACTAAGGGCAGAATCAACCTCAGATTTGAAAGCATCAATCTTGTCAGTTAATTCCTTGATGACCTTCTCAATATCAAATCCGGTCACAATATCATAAGCGTTATTGGTCATATACGCCTTCTGTGCAGTCTCAATATCGGGATTATTAACCTTATCCTTAGAACCAAACGTTGCCTGAATATATGCTTCACAAGCCCTTACAAGCTTATCGCCAGCCCTTACAAGCTTATCGCCGTTCTTGGACTCAACCATGCGCTTCGCGGATGAATACTGGTCTCTAAGGAAATCACGTAAGTCAATCAAGTTTTCCATGCCGTGGTTGTTCATTTCAATCGCCTCGGCAACCGAATACTGAACACCACCAATCTCAACCTTGGTCACCGCATTTGAAAGAACAACCGCCCTTTTAAGCGCATTACGTCTGTTAATTAGTGCCGTCACAGACTGAAGACTTGCGGTAGTATCTGCCCGGAAATCCTCTACAGACTTGCCAAAAATCTTTGTGTTGTTGTGGCGATTCGCCTTGACGAAGATTGAGCCAGTGATTTCAGAATTGATTCTGCTATCAAGGGTCTTGAGTTCTGCAAGTGCTTTATGCACCGTCATCTTTTCATGAATCATGTTTAATACCTAACCTTTAATCTTTATAAATTCATACCCTTTCGGGTTATGTAATGTACACCCCACGGAGGTTTGGGTGGGTGGTGGTTGTGGGGTGTACTGAGCCTTATCATCGGGGTTTGGGTGGAGGTGGTGGATGATAAGGCTTTAATTGGCACGTCAAGGAATTGCACCTTGTCATAGGTGGTGGGTGGTGGTTGACTTGTCTAACTCGTCCATCCGTGCCATAGTGGTGTCTATTTTAGCCCAACACCAAAGGCTTAATTAAGTTGGCATATATATTATACCACATTTTCTTTAATTTGTCAAGAGGTTTTCGAAAAGTTTTTCAAAAATTTTTTTAAGCTAAACTTTGCTGCTCATCCCTTTGACTTACTGTATATATATATTATACCACATTTTTGCGAAAAAGTCAATAGGTTTTTGAAAATTTAATAAATTAATTTTTAGATTCCTTCTTAAAGAGTTCGTTGGCAGTGACAACCCAATAAGCCTGAACCGTCATATCGCTATCGTATAATGGTAAGTTACTACCCGTTGAATGGTCAAAGTCCTTAAACACATCAGCATATGGACATTCAGCCGCAAGGTCAGGATATCGTTTTTGAAGCACCTCAAGTTCAAGTGCCCATCGCGACCATTTATTATCGTCAATCACGTTCTTGTCGAAGCGATAATAGATAATGCTGTGCACCCATACCTGACGTCTGCGCCGGGTGATTAGCTCCTTAATTTGCTCTTGGCTCATATCGCCCACAGACACCGTAGAATCGCCTACAGTCACCTTAAATTCATCCATGACTATTTACTCGTCCTTTCCGTTTACATCGCTTGTAGCCCATTCTGAAGCCTTACAGAGGTATTTACGCCTCAACTTCAATCTTTTTCTTCTCATCAGCACTTAAGAACGTACCACATCCAAACGCTATCGCAATTGCTCTATCATCCCAATGGGTCATAGGCTTATGTCCGAGCTTGTTAATCAGCCGTGTTTTGTCCACGGTTGTTATCTGTTCATACAAGGCGATTGAAACTTTGTCTACGCCAGCTGTAGGAAATACCACAACATGGGTAGGAAGCTTTTGCTTCTTCGCCGTCGTGATTGGTGCGACCATGACAGTGGGGGCGTAATAGTTACCCTTGTTGTTCTGGACAATGATTGCAGGACGGATGCCGCCCTGCTCTGAACCTACGTTAGTTCCAAAATCTACATAGTAGATGTCTCCACGATTGATTGATTCCATTGTATGTACCTTACCTTTCTTTACTGTACTTATATTATACCACATCTTGATTGATTTGTCAAGGGGTTTTGCAAAAGTTTTTAAAAAATTTTTTGCACTTTCGTATGTAACCCCTTGCTTGATTACGTATATATTATACCACAAGCAAGGGTAAAAATCAATAGATGAAATATGAATTTATTGTAAATCGTTGTTGATATTTAATTCGGTTTTTCCAAAGTTCCCAATTCGCAAAATCCCTCACACCGCTTGAATGTATCGTATACGATGCAATACACCCATTCATCTTGGCACGCCATATCAGGATGTGGTTCATGATGAATGCAATCTTTGCATCTTATCATTCTAATCATAAGACTGTTGCTTCTTATTGCCTGCACCAACATATCACTTTTTGCCTCTAAAAGATATGCACGTTCTTTGTTCGTCATCTATATTATACTTCACTCCACAACTACAAAAATCATCGCGTTCCATCATTGTTTTTAGCTTGTTGCAATAAATTTTATTTCCCTCGATTATATGATGCCATTCTCTAAAACGGCAATCTTCGCATTTCGTCACAATGAGATCGGTTTCATCTTCCCCTTTATCCCATGCTGCAATCACCGCTTCGCTTTCCAAGCGGTCAACAATTTCCTTATTCGTCTTAACCATTTATACCCTCCTCATATGGGCTATCCCACGACCAATCCCAAAACACTTGATCTTCAAGTTGTTTCCGAAAATGGTTGTGTTTACCATCGCCCCACCAAAAATAATAATCTTTCGGCAGTACTCTACCCACATCAACCACTCCGTCTTTTTCCATATTCCATCTAATCAACACATCTTCGGCAAGCTCAACAAGATGGTCATCAAGTGGGTTGTCTTCTTTATATCCTTCCACCTGTCCCGGCGCGGTCAGCACAGCCTCAATTGTGTTCATGTTACGGAACTCATAATCCGCAGAATCAACACGATTAAGTACACACCATGCGATAGCCGCCTTTTCCATATCAGACTTGATACCACGTGCCTCATTCCATATGGTCTTAGCCAGCATATTAATGTCTTTTTCATCTATCTGATACTCGACATCAAGCTCTTTCTGCTGAACGACCTCATGGACGGGCACGTCAAAGTGAACCGTTTCCGTGCCTCCTGTTAGTAAAGTAATGGTTATTAGTACCGTTGCTAAGTTATTCATTATCATACCTCATGCTCCCTTGACTTGATGATACTATTATACACCATTTCTCATCAAATGTCAAGGGGTTTTCTAAAATTTCTTTATGAGTTTTGTGTTAACAATTCTTTCAACCAAGTATCTCTTTCAAGATTCTGCACTTCTTTCATGCCGTTAGCTATCGCCCTTGAATCGCCTATGATACACAGCTCTGTCTTGGCACGCGAGAACGCCACGTATTCGATGTTCCGATTAATCATGTATAGATGTTGCCTGAGCATCAAAGCAATCACCACAGGGCTTTCAGAGCCTTGAGATGAATGTACAGAAATAGCATAAGCAAGATGTAGTTTCTTGATTTCTTCGCCACTAAATACGATAGTCGATTCATCAAAAGCAACAACCAAGTCATTATCATCTACATCGACAACTGTGCCTATATCACCATTGGCTATAAATGTGGTAGCCACTACGCGCCTTCCGTCCTCTGTATATGTTACCAAAGTACCGTCAGGGTCATAGATTTCAGCCCCATAATTGTTTACTTTATTGATTACCTTGTCACCAATCTTGAAATTGACGCTTTCGTATTGCGTTTCGTAGCCTATACCAGTGAATTCATGGTCATTGAATTCTTGCTGAAGCATAGCATTGATAACCCTTGTCCCAAGTGCGCCTTTATTATATGGGCACAAGCAAAGAATATCCTTCATCTTATAACCTTTATCAAGATAATAGGCATACGCTTCTTTGATTTGGTCAAGCACCTCAGAAGTTTCAAAAGCCTGCTCTTCAAATATATAATCGTCAAATTGCCCAGATTCGATTGATGATGATTCACCATTTCGTGTATCGGTTACAACAGTAGCGATACCGGATGAATTGTAGCGAAATACTTTAGTCAGGCGCGTAATGGGGATGATTTCGCTGTCTATAACGTCCTGAACAAGATTGCCGCATGAGATTGACGCAAGCTGGAAGGGGTCGCAGACCAAGAAAACTTTGGTTTCTTCATCAAGTCTGCTCAACACTTTTGCAAATAAATCAACACTTTGCATTCCCGCCTCGTCAATTATTACAACATCGGATATGCAGTGAGCGCATTTTATCATCCACATATGAATGGTAGAAGTTTCACGTCCCGTTGTTTCCTTTAATCGTTTAGCTGCGCATCCCGTAGGCGCAAGAAGTGTATAAGATTTATTGATTGATTCAAGGTATTTAATTATGGCATTAACGGAAGTTGATTTTCCCGATCCCGGCACACCACACAGAATCCCGGTCGAATAATTTTTAATCATATCCAACACACCCATCTGTTCATTGGTCATTGTGTTACTGCCTATCTGCCTAAACTGTTCGATGTCTCCGCCATAAACGACAGGATTTTGCACCCTTGCCTTCAGCTCCTTTGCAATCTTGCATTCAGCTTCAAACGTGGACTTTTTGCTTACATATTTACTTTCCGGGTCAAAGAATACATCTTCATTTTCAGTTACGCATTCGCCAATCCATTTGAGGCACTCAGGATATTCCTCTTTGATTAAATCAACAAGCACCTTAGCATTGCATCGTGTCGAGCCTTCACTTTCCATTTCATCAAGCAAATCGTTGACTGCACATTTGCACCTTGATTTAGTGGATAGCAACTCAGGATGTTGTTTTTCCAACATTCTATCAATTGATTTTGTTTTTCTTTCACACAGGTTGCACAACACGCCATAAGGGTCATCGTTAAGGGCTTCACGAAGCTTGGTGGGCGATGTATAGTTGATTGATGCTTTGACACAAGCGTGTGAATCAATCGCGCCATATTCGCCTAAAATTCCTGCAAACAACACAGATTTGCAATCGCCCCTGATTTTTTCACAATACTTAGCAAGCAGCTTATCGCCCACGCCATGAATCTTTTTAAGGTCGATTTCATTTTCTCGATTGGTTAAAATCAGCTCAAGGAAATTCGGATAACCCGCAGTACATGATTTGGCTTGACTTTCTTCCATGTACATGGATAGGATTCTAACCTGCTCTTTAGGGTCGACCTTGATTTCCTCGCCCACGAAACCGATGCCAACAAAACCATCAAATTTATACGAACATGGATACTTGGCATTTTCAACAGGCGATAGAAACAGGTAGTACTCCTGCCCCACATCAAATGCTTGCTCACCGGATATGCTGAAGTTGCCGTACTTGGTCACGTCTATGGGGTCACCCCCTGTAGGAATGAACCCATAGACTTTGAAGCCGCCTCTGTTGTAAATTTCTTTAGTGCATTTACATTTTACATTCTGGCTCATCGTTTGCACGTCCAATCATAAGGATAACCGTACAGCTGACGGATTTCATTATACATCATCTGTCCCGTGCCCTCGTGTTGGTCTTCAATAAAGTCGAGAAGGTCTTCAACCATCATGCGATAGTTGGGAAAGTCACATTTTGTTTCATTGATTGGCTCAATTTCTTCCGGCTTTACCGCCCACTCACCACGCCACGGTTTCGTCCACGATTCTGCAAAGATGATGTTTTCTTCATCAATGGTAACGACCTGAATGATATCCCCAATTTCGAAATCATGCTCAGACAGGTTAGCTATGATACGATACTTTCCATTGAGCTTCACGTCTTCAAATTTCATATCTGTTCCTCCTCTTTAATACTGAGAATCTTCCAATAATCATTAATCTGGTCACGAACTTCTTCCATAGCTTCATACAACCCGTGACCTATCCAGATTGCTTCGGTGAGGTTACGTTTCGCACCGTCCAAATCCCACGATGCCATAAGGTCACCTTCGTCCGCAAGCTTCTGAAGTCTGTCACGTGTATTGGCACAAGATTCTATATTCTTGCGATTGCTCTCCCATTTCTTATGAAGTTCTTCGCGCATCATTTCCAACAGTGGAAGCGACGCCTTGACGATTGCCTTGCATTCCTTGAGAACCTCGGGGTCATCAGCACGAATCCATGTATCCATGTCGATACCATTCATGTGGCAATAATACTCAGCTTCAATAACGGAGCAGAAGACCTTGTCCTGAACCATAGCGTAACCGCAGTTGGGATGCTTAATTTTGTTGCAGTGGCGCGGTATTCTGTCCATTTCATCACGTGTTAATTTCATAATCAATCTCCTTGATTTAGGCTGTTGCCCTTTGATGTATCTATTATACACCAAAAAACCTCTTTTGTCAAGAGGTTTTGGAAAAATAATTTTATGAATTTTTTATGAAGGCAAAAGATTAAAACATATCCTCCCCATCATCTTCATCAATCGTCCATTCTTGAATCATGCCCTGCGGCGTTTCTGTTCCGTTGTATCGGTTGATTCCCAAAGTAAATATTACATCAATCTTTAGTCGCTTTGTCGATTCAATTTTTTGAACTTCATCTTCTTTTAATTGGAATTTGATAAATGCTACGCCATTCTTTTCAATCTTGAATGTTGTGCTTGTCTTCTTAAATAAAGCAACATCTGTATTCTTAATCCGCAACGTGGTACTGAATCTCGGCTCAGGAATTTGATTTGCCCATAGTTGCTTATTGGATTCAATTTGTTCACACAAGAATAGATTGATATTCCTTGGTGATAACTGCCCGGCTATGTCCTCAGTCGGCTCAAGGTCAAAGTTCTGCGCATCAAGCCACTTCAAAAATGCATCGTAATTTTCCTTTTCAATGACGATGCCGGAAGCCTTCTCGTGCCCCTCAGCACGGCACAGACGAGACGAATTAAGAATCGAAGCAAACTCTATGGGCGAGCGCATTGAGCCTGTGTAGACCTTATCATCCTTGTCGCGAAGGACGAATGTTGGCTTCTTAGTCGTGTCAAGAATCCGGTTTGCTAACAGCCCTGTGAATGACGCATTTTCATTTTCAACAAACGATATTGCGCAGTTCTTCTGCTCGTCAATAACAGGGTCTTTGGTTATTTCGTTTGTGATTTTTCGTGATGCATTATAGGCACGGTTGCATTCCTTGTACGCTGATTCAATCGCCGATGGATTAATGAAGCCCTCGAAGACCGTTGCTATATCCGATTCAACGCGAAACAAGGCATTGATTTTAGGTGCAATCGTCCAGCCCACGGCATGAGGTGTTGCTTCTTTTGCTTTTTCAAATAGGGATTTCAGAAATGGATTTTGAATATTGTTCAATCCATCATATATATACTTACGATTTTCAAGTACGGTTACATCACATACATCAGATATAATTGAACAAGCTACTAAATCTTTAGTGTAAATAGGATTCAGCCCATACATTTCACAATATGCGTCTACGAATTTAGATGCCACACCCGCACCGGACAGCTTGGTATTTAGATGTGTCTTGTCCATGTGCGGATTGATGATGACCGCATTTGGATTTAGTTTCGTAATTTCATGGTGGTCAAGGATAAGAATTTTGGTTCCATGTGATGCAAGCCTTGAGCAGTACTGCCCATCGTTACTTCCTGCATCAGGGATGATTAAGAGATTTAAATTTGCGTTTTCAATTTCGCCGATATTGTTATTGGTTAAACCATGAGCTTTAGTCGAATGAAAAAAGATTTTTGGATTTACGGAAATCGATTTTAGAAACTGAACGATTGCGGTCGCTGAACAAATGCCATCCACGTCAGGGATCGCAGAGGACACCAATTTTGCCATCTGCGCTTACCACCCCCTTCACCATTTCGCAAGCCAATTTCATGTTTGGATAATCCCACGGCGATTGATACGCCACATTCACGGGATTGATGTAATCCTCAATTTTATTTTCCGAAACACCAAGGGCTATTAGGTAATCGGAAATAAAACTTCGCGGATTGATTTTGGAAATTAGGTTTTTGATTTTTATTTTGCTCGTCACCTTTCGATTTTAAATTTGCCTTTTGCGGGCTGAATATATTATAGCACATTTTTTTCAATTTGTCAATAGGTTTTTGAAAATTAATTTTCGATTTTTGATTTTCATTCCACAACCGCGCCGATATTCGATTTTTGATTTCTGTTCCGTGACTGCGTGGATGAATGGACAGATACATTGACACAGCCACAAACAGGGGCAGACGCACCATCATTGATAGCCACACATTAAATCACGCGAAAAGAATGTGCCATCGTCACCTCTACAAATTTATCAGCACATTCACGCACAGCCCTTAGAATCCACCGCAAGCCGCATAGAAGCCCATAGACGAACGAAAGACGTTTGGGTGAGTAACTATATACCCACGCACCAACGCGCCTTGTAGAGCCTCTGAGACGTCTCTGAATCGATGAGTGGATGAGTGCATGAACACACAGCACACCATAGGTCAACAGACACACCCACCCATCAACTAACCATGTGTTCATCCATCAATTTACGCACAGCTCACAAGCCCCTTAGAAGCCCCATAGACGTACGAACCGGTTGACCCATCTATTTACTCGTCTGTTAACTAAACGTGTCCTGTAGCCCCTCTATGGACGCGATGGATGGATGTATGCACCACTTGAGCATCACAGTATGTAGGTGTGTACGTATGTAGGTACAGCTGATGCCCTTGTATGTATATAGGTATAGTGTCTGTATGTACGTACAGCTGTATGTATATACATACATATATACTATAGCGGGAAAAATCGCGCTCAGCCAATACGCACACGCGGGCGAAAATCCGTCGTCCGTCGAATTGCCGGGAAAAATTACTAAGTGACACGTCACTAAGTGACACATCACCGTACATCAGTTCGGTAGTGAAAACTTGTCACTAAAACAGATGTTCGGTATAATTAGTGAAGAATCTTCACTAGTGATATATCGGCGACGAAGAATCTTCACTAACGAACTGAACAAATGTTCTATAGTGAAAGATTGTCGTCAAAACATTTGTTCTGTATGGTTGATATATCACTAAACAGATGTTCGACTTCAAGCCGAAATTAACCGGACGATATTTCGCCCGGTTATATATCATCGACGATTTATCATTTTCTCCGCCCAGTCCCAGAAGTCAAGTCGACCGCCGAGAACGGCACGATATATCGCCCATAGTGATATAACGATAGTGATAGGTAATCCGGCTATAGCCCAGAGAAGAAGCGACGCGCAAAACAGTGTAGGTGACATATCACTTATCCTCCTCCCAGTAGTACCGGTCAACGCGACCACCGAGGAATTCGAGCTCATAGAAATCGCCGCACTCGTCGGAGCCGTCAGAATAGTAAGACGCGCTTTTTATAGCCGCGTCAATACCGGCATACCGCCCAGCGATAAACGCGCCGCTAACAGCCGCCACAGCCGCGAGAGCTATCACTAACAGTTCGACGCGTGTAAAAATAAACCCTGATTTCATGATATATAATCCTCCTTAGTGACAGGTCACCATGGTTAGTGACCTGTCGTCTTGTTTAATGTTGACAATTAGTGTTCGGGAAAAAGTATCTGTTTTGTGCTTTTTGCCCAGCAGTTTATCCCGGCTCTGAAGCAGTCAGCACATCCCCATTCACCATGTTTTGACGGGCATATGGTCGACCCGTCACTAACCAGTCGCTGAATTTCCGCTGGCGACGTATGACGCGGGATCACGCTAGTGACAGGCAATCCATACGGATTCTCGAGCGTCCAGCTTCCCCAGTTAGATAAAATTATGTGGAGATTTTTCGGGAGCGCTTTTTTCTGTTTCTTCAGGGTCGATATTTTATCGTTGACCCATTCGGCGCGTTTTGTAAACACTAAAAACAGGCAATTCTTACAGTCACGCGCAAGCTTGATCATACTGTCAAGATACTCGCGATCCGGGATGTCACCTGACACATGGAAGCGGAACGCCGACACCATGGAGCAGTGAGCGCGGAGCTGGAGCCAGTAAGAATCCGGATTGTTTCTATAAATGTCAAGGTTCCGTTCATACGCGGCGCGGACGGTGTCACGATACGCGCACATTTTACGCGCGTAGCATTTCAGAAAACACGGAGCATCCGGACGACAGGTCACTACCGCCGGGAGGCTGATGGACGATATATCGCCCATTTTAATGTTGCCTTTCGAGATCGAGATCATGTTGTTGTTCGTCATATGTAAAATTCCTTCTCTAGTTTTTTATGAGGTTTACTAGCACTCTTTTTTGTTTCTGATACTATTATATCATAGACCCGATGAACAAGTCTATGATATAATGTAAACAGTTTGTTAACGTTAAAATTCTATGTTATACCATTCTTTTAGGCGGCGCTTGAAGTCTTCTCCAGCTTTTCTCTGATACCCAAAAAATATTTCAAGGTCGCGATTTTGTGCACCGGTTTTTTTGTGCTCGCTCCAGAGTGTCATATATGCTCCAGTGTCGCGGACGAAATAATGATATGTCCTCGTGTCCGCCGAATTTGAACCGTGATGATATATCGTCCTCATGATTTCGAGCTGGCGCTCAAGTTTATTTTGACCTTTTTTCATATTATGTATCCTTTCTGGCGTTATAGCACGCCGCGCTTTTTATGTTGGTGCATTTCTTTTTGACATATATATTATATCATAAAAAGCGCCGCTTGTCAAGTACTTTTCAAAAAGTTTTTTCAGAAAAGCTATGCTGAAATTGCATAACCGTTATATCAAAATTGATATTAGTGATATATCCATTATGAGAACGAACAAATGTTCTTAGTGACGGACTGACACATGAACATTTGTTCGGTTAGTGATTGGTCAACCCGAACAAATGTTCTTCTATGGGGGTATATCACTAAAACATATGTTCTGTTTCAGAGAAAAAAGAAAAGCTGGAGGTGATCTCCAGCTTCTCTTTATTATGTTATTTGATAAATGTTACCAATTTTTACCAGCTCATCTCCATGTTTTGCAATTTTAGCTTTACAAACGTCGAGTGTATCACATATAGTGTCATACACATGACACACTATGCCGTTAGACACTTGTACAACCTGATAACGCTTTTCCGTGAATGCTCTAAAGTTGTCGTATTCAATAATACAAACCTTCATAGTGATATGTAATCCTTTCTGACCGTATAGCCGCTATCTCAGCTGAATTAGTGATTAGTCGCCAAATGCGCGATAGTAAACGCGCTCGCGATCGCCGATTATCGTACCGTCTTTTTTTGTCTTTCGACGCCAGACGCTCAATCCTCCAGCGTCCTCTATGACGGTATAGATGTAACGACTGTTTGCCGTAAATCCTATTGGAGACTCGAGCGCGTCTTTTATACCGCCGCACGCCCGACCGTAGCAGTAGCGACCCTTCTTATCATACCAGCTTTTCATATGTAAATCTCCGTTCTCCGATTCTTTTTTTGGCGTCTCGGGTTCCTTGTTGTGATTATATTATATCATATCTTGAATCATAAGTCAAGCCTATAAAAACGCGTTTACGGTTGATTTTTCTGGGGTTAGCTCGCGATATCTTCAATTTGCTTCATTTTTCAGCGTTTTTTAGATTTTTCAAATTTGTTTTTCTTCCTTATATATAGCAAATTCTTTTTTCAAGTTCAAACGGTCTGGTTCGATAAATGTAAAGCAAATTTTTTCGGATTCAGAATCTGAATTTCAAATGTTAACGGTTCAATTTGATTTTGTAACTAAATTTTGAATTTTCGATTTTTGATTTCTATTTTGGATTTGAAATGTGTATTTCACGTGTTAACAAATCGTTTATAAAAAAGATTATATATCACCTTGACATTGCGCCTGAAATGGTGTATAATATATACGTAATCAAAAAACAGAGCCACAAGGCATGGACGATAATGTCCGAGGAGGAAAAATTATGGACAGACGACAGAATACTAACGATATGCCGGTTGACGCCGAGCGTTTCACAAACATAACAATAATTTATCGTTCCGGACGTGTTGTCACTAAGACGATAAATTTTTATCAGGCTTTTTGCGATACGTCACTATTCAAAAAACTAAAAACAGAGCGCGACAAGATAGTGAAAATTTATCGCATTGACGTCGACACGACACGCTCCGACACGCGCGGATATCCTATCACTGCCGTTCCGCTGGATATTAGTGATATCCTGTGAGCTGACGCTTCAACGGCGGATAAAGAAATTCCATTATTCTAAGTCCGTAAAATTAAAGTCGCTGATTTGTTCGGCGGCTTTTTTTCAAGACAGTAGACGATACGTCACTAATCGCGCCGACAGCCCGACGAGGACAATGTATCACTAACTATGTACCATTGACATATACTGATAGTGATATATCACCTATGTATATATTGATATATGGATATATATATTTATATATATAGTGGGGAATATGTGGGGAAAAATCACTAAGTGATAAAGCGTCACGCGCGCGGAAAGCGAGATATATCACTAGTGACATATCACTATCACGATAAATCACTAGTGATATATAAATGTGGGGTAGTGAAGAATTATCGACCAGATTAAGAATTATCACTAACGATGATATATCGTCCAGACGACGAATTTTCGACGCCGATTTATCACTGATTATATATCACTATTTTTAGTGATTTGTCACTATTAGTGATATATCTCGAAATGGACGATATGTCACTAATTAGTGAAATATAGTTCGACAGTTGTAGAAGAATTAGTGATATATAATCCGACACCCGTCGAGCTTTACAAGTATAGAGAACGGATGTTCGGTCTGGACGATATATCATCCGAACAGATATTCTGCTCCCGAAATCAAAAAATCGAACAAATGTTTGATTCGTCAATTTGCACAAAAAACATTTGTTCTGTTTCAGAGAATAGTTTTCCACAGGCTGTGAATAAACCTGTGGAAAACTATTAGTGATATGTAATCAGTTTATTCCCCAAACTTTTTTGAGCTGCTCGTCAAGAGCGTCAAGCTCGCGGTCTATTTCAAGACTTAAAGCGTCAAGCTCAAGGTTAGCACCAACAGCACGAAGCGTCATCAACATTCCATAGCGTATATACCAGCACGTCTTCTCCTCTTCGCGGGCGGCGAGCTCTTCGCGGCGGTCGCCTTTTATAAGCGCCTCGGTGACCGCGATTTTAGCGCGGAGCCAATCCTGATGAGCGGCGTTAGCGTATTTCTGCATAGCGGCGATTTCGATTTTTTTCATAGTTGTGTTCTCCTTTGCGGCTTAGGTTCCGCGTTCCTTGTTGTGACTATATTATAGCATATCCCGCGCTTAAAGTCAACCTCGTGAAACGGCGTTTTTTCCGGGTTAAAATCGACTTAGCTTCAATTATCTCTTATTATCTCGTTTTTTCTGCTTTTTTCATTTTTTTCAAAAATTTTTTCTTCCTATATATAGTAACGCGGAATAGTTAGGACACCTAATGAATATTTCAATGAATATACACCTTGAATATTCATCCTCTTTTTATCCTTTCCCGCCTTTTTTGCCGCGGTCGCATTGCTCTACAGTTGTTACAAGCCCCCAGAACGCCGTATAAGCGTTTTTCAGAGGGGGGAGCTATAGTTATACTGCCGGCGCGTTTATGCACGTTCAGGCGGTTATATCACCGTTTATGCATGGTCGATCACGATTTTGGCAACCGAGGCTTAAGATTGAATGCATAGTAAACCGATAGGTATTATTACTGATTATGACATAAAAAGAGATTAATTGTAAACTAATTGTAAATTGATAAATATGAACAGTTCAAGCATGATATTGTAAACAAAATATTAATTTTTTAATTGTGAACAATTCAAGCTCTTAAATGTTAATTAATTGTAAACAATGTAATTATGAACGATTCAAGCATTAAATTGTAAACAAAATGTTAATTTGATAATTGTGAACAATTCAACAGGAATTTTGTAAATAAATTGTTAAATCGTAATTGTGAATGAATCAAGCATTATTTTGTGAATTAATTGTAAAGATTTAAGTACTATAGAAGTAGAAGATGAAATTAATAAATTGTTTACAAAATAGGTATTGAAGTGTTCATAATTAAGGTAGTTTATGAATAAAGTATGAAGATGAATAAATCTATCAATAGTTGTAAATTAATTGTTAACAACAGTAGGAAATGTGAATAGAGTATGAAATGGAGATGAAGGAATGGAAATGTTAATGAATGATGTTGAGATTATGAATTAAGTGTTAAGGAAATAGGGATTGTGAATAGAATATGAGAATGTGTGAATAGGATGTGAAGGGGGTGTGTTAGAAGGATTAATATGGTTGGTATACTGCAATTTTAATAAATACTTAACGTACGCGTAAAAAAATAGCCATAGAATTCATAATTTGTTCATAATTTAGGACGAATATGTCCTAACTATGAACAAAATCTATACATTTTGTTAACTTGTAAAGAGTTTGTAAACTTCTACCATTAAATTGTAAACAATTATGAACTTTTTGTAAATTATATATCAGTTGTCATATTGCACAAAAAAGACCACCCAAAATAGTGCAAAAAATAAGCATTTTTTCATGTTTTCTACTACAAATATAGTAGTACTACAGCCGTCTACCTAGTGATGGTTTATGTCTATACCATGTCCCGGTTATGAAGAAACTGTTAACGGAGGGGGTACTTTTGGACGACGAATTATCACTGATTTGCTCTGCAACTGTGAGCACTCCAACTCTCACACTCCCCCAATCCCCTTCCTATCCATTTCTTTTATCCATTTCACTTTTACCCTTACCATTTACTTGTCCATCCTTAATTATCTTCATATATTGGAGTTTGGTAAATATATGAATGTTAATTTTTGTCTATAAAAAGTTAATAATTGTCTTGACAAAATTCTAATTTTGTGGTATAATAATAGTAGGACGAAATAAAATTTTTGTACATAGTATCACGAGATGTGCAAATTTGAAAAACAAAGGGATGAGACCTATGAAAAAAATTCGTCCCCTATGCTTATTATATATAATGTATATATTTATTATATGCATAGGGGACGAAAATTAAAAATCTATATTTATTTACTTAATCAGCGAATGCCTGTAAACGCCAGAGGCGAGCGTACCGCAGGTATTGTAGTTAAGCCTAAGTGACGAATTTTGAAAGGAAGATATTATGACCGAACACATCTTAAATAAAATGGAAGAACTGATTGATATGCCCATGACCTACAAAGGGTTGTGTGAAGCCTTCGATGAAAAATATTATACAGGGGGTAAAGCTAAAATAGCTCAAATTAAAGAATGGCAATTATTTTGCGATTTAGAAATAACAAATAAGCCCACACGATACATTGTTCATGCTGTTTATCGTGACAATCTTGAATACTATGAGAAAATGGAAAGACGGCGCGACTTACAGCCATTGTTTGACGCCATTTTGTATGAATGGATTAAATCTAATCATTATACTACAATCTATGCATCTTATCCTGAAATCTTAAAAGCGCTATCTATTGTTAATGAAAACTTCCCCTATATGCTCGATATGGATAACATGAAGATGCTGGGAAAGCAATATGAAATCTATCCTAACATCGCCCAAGATGCTTATAGAATATTAAAAGAATGGGCGCGAAGGACACTGGTCAAATCTGCTCAACGCGCCACAATTCTTGTTCGTTATGCTTTTAGATTAGTAAGAGTTACTTATGATGTTGATGGAGTGGTTTATAGAACCAAGGTAGACGCGCCTCTTGGCTCTAAACTGGAGCAGCAATGTCAGGCGATTTATTCTCAAGCCGCCTCAGAAATAATGCCTGAACATTGGGGAATACTTGAATCGGAAACACAATCATGGGTGTCTCAAGAAAAATACGCCAAGTTTAACGCACGAATGACTGAACTTGTCCATGAAAAGTTTAATGATGAATATGATTACTTAACTGTTATACGCGCCATCTGTCCCGCTGAAAAAGAATGGATTGACACAGAGCTTGAAAACATCTATAAGAATCAATTACCTCAAATTCAAATCAACGCCGAGAGCTGCCGCAAGATATTTGCCACTACACAATTTGATAAAATTGATGAATATGGCTATCTTTGTATCTTGCCCGATAGCACCAAACGAAATTTTATCAATTTAGGCATAAAAATTCCTCCCGAATTCTCAATAAAGAATAAACTGAAAGAAATTCGTGAGGAAGAAAAAATCTTAAATCGTTAGGATAATCCCAAAGCCCTCAATCACGAGGGCTTTTTCTTATTCTCCATTATAAATCCTTACAAGCTCTTCCCATGCCGCCTTGTCAACGATATTATGATGATCATCAACTACCAGAAACATTGCGCCATCGGTTACTTCATCATACTCTTCCCCTAAATCAAGGTTATCGTGCGGCTCAAGCTGAATCACATTGCCTTTATCAAACATATCGGCACAAAATGTCATAAATTCCTTTTCGTCCTTGAACTCAATTAAAGCAACTTCGTTATAATCGTCTTCTGCGCCAAACGGCACAAATTCAATCATGTCAGGATACCGTTCTGCGTATACTTGTTCCAGACCATCGGTACTTATCAAAATAAACTTCATCACATCACCTCTATTTCCATAGACTCATTATTTATATACATCAATGGCGCGGACTCGCCCACTGTTGATAATATCTTATCGCACGAATCGGCAGGGACTATCTTGATACTATACCCCAACTTCAGCACCTCATCCATGAACTGCTGATACTGGTCAAGAAAGTCAAAGCTAATCATAAACAGGGCATATTCATTTCCATCGTTGACGCTGACATAAGCCTTTGCGCTGATTAAGCCCGGAAACTTATCTTCCCAGAATTCTTCCATTTCGTTTAAGCTAAAGAATACAAACTTCATCATTCGCCCTCCACGGGAATCATAACGTCATCGTCCCAGAATATAAGTCCACAATCAGGGCACTGCGTTACAAAATGTTCACAACAATGGCAATCTAAGAATGCCCCAGTTTCTTCATTGTCCGGGCAAACATCATCTTCATTTAACTTCCGGGCGAAATCCTTGCCGCATAACGGACACTTGCATATCAGCGTTCTGTCATAACTGTTAAATTCTTCATCCATAACAACCTTAATCAATAGTATATGCCTCCTCTGACCTCTACGTTTAAGCATGGTAAGTGATAATATTTTTCATGGCTCTTATCGACCAATTCAATACCTTGATAGCCCCATTTATCATAGTCCGTATCAAAGCTCTCTATGTCGACCCAGCCGTTTTGCTCAAACACCTCTACAGCCTCGAAAAATTTTTCAAGCGTTGGTATATTTGCCACCAACACCCTATGTGTAAAATAAGAGGGCTCAGCATCATCGTCTTCTTCGTTGCGCTGAATGAATTCAGAAACAACCTCTTCGACCATGATACCTATGTCATACATTTTGTTCATGACATATTCTCTGCCTTCATCGGGCTCTAAATTATATGGGCAAATAGATACTAACATATTATCTCCTCAACTAAGCCGCAGTATAGGATAGCGATACAGATATTCTTCTTCGTCACCAAGGACAAGCGTGAAGCCCCAATCATCCATAGGGTCATGCCGTGTTGGGATTATATTAAAGTCAAAATCATCCATCTTCTCAATAATCTCCATCAGCTTGTCAAGAGAGGGAATTTCAACAAACCACATTTCGTCCTTGTAGTACTCGCCTGTTTCATCATCCTTGCACGGAACTGTTGCCGTTGATATACTCACATGATGTTCAGCCATGCGATATGCGGCGTCTTTAGGCGTTACGCCCACCTTTTCTGTGATGATATTATACGTCATTTCTTATCTCCTTTATTATCTGCTCAAGCGTTTTTACTGGAGAATGGTTACGTAGTAGCGGTTCATTCTATATTCTCCGTATTTATCACACTCTGCCAAGTCTTCATGATTTCGTTGTATTCATTTTCAAACAGCTTACAACAGATTTCGTAAAGCTCAGGTATCATATTCATCTGCTTATCAATAACATCAAGATAATTCTTAAGGTGCGGCTTATAGTTGTTTTTGTAGTTTTCGAGACGGACACTTAAATTAACACGGTATTTCTTTTCAAATTCAGTGTAAAGTAAAGCGTATCTTGCGCTGATTGCCGAACCATTGCTTTGTCCTTTACGGATTATCTGAGTTATACGCTGACGCTTATCTGCAAGGTCAATGTCTTTAACTAAACCGACTATGATGTTTTCCTTGTATTCAACTTCCTGTCTAAGCTTTGCGTTCTGTGTGTTTAAGTTGCGCATTGTTTCGAGTGTGGTCTTAAACAAGAGTTTGGTTGCTTCATCGGCGGAGGGGAGATAAGTTGAAATGAACAAATCGTCGTTTGCGACATAACCTCCGGTCTTGCGGATTGTAGGAAGAATATCGTGGGTTACCCAATGCTTGAACTGATGAAGTTGTTCTGTACGCTCTTTAATGTATTCTTCAGAAACACCTCTTGCTTTAGTCGGCTGAAGAGCAAACAACATAGAGTACAATCCTGATTCGTTCACGATTGCTATATTTTGCTTTCCACCGGGGGTGTCCATTTGCGTACCCCCCCTTATCTTCAGCATCAATAGTTTGCATTACACGATTTCTATTAGAAACCTTAAAATATTCGCAAATATCGCTAACCACAAACCACGGCTCGCCACTCACCATAACCGTTCTGACCTTACCAAATTCTGTATTTTCAAAAATCTGTACCTGATTATTTTCCATATTTATCACCTCATTCAGCAACCTCAATAAACTGTGGATTCATGCGTTCGTTTATTTCAACCACATTCTTAAAACCATGATAACGACTTCCGTCATCATCGGTAAGCACACCATCTGTTACCCTATAAATCTTTCCTTTGGTAAAAGGTGAGAGAATGCTTGCGTAAGTGCAAACAACCTTACCATTAAACCATTCAGGTTCTTTAGTAGCCATATCATCTATCTTTCCCACCGTCTTATCCTTGATGCCAAACAACTTCTTAACAGCTTCATAAGCGGCTACGCCTACATCATATTCATCCCCATCATGCCAACGGTTTACGGTAGCCGTATCAACGATGCGTCCATTAACAATCAAGTCAGCCACGGTACGTTCTCTATCAAACGGTGCAGGCATTATTGAGATTGCCCACACGTTATCCTTGTCGTTAGCCTTTTCGCGAGGTGTCATGGGCTTGGAGATAATAGATGCATTATTCATCTTAATCATGTCCCTGTTTGCAAGCGCGTAGGTTTTTACACCTTTATCAGTCTTAAATTCGACTTCTGCGCCTATGTCATTTACAAATTTAATGGTTCCCCTAAGTCCTTTAAGCGATTCAAGCCCTCCGGCTTTCGGGCAAAGATAGCCAACCTTATCTCCAACCTTAAATCCTGCATTGTTTTTCATGTTATTCAATCCTTTCATAGCACCAACCGTTATCCGTGGTGTAATATATATTCTTTATTCCGTATTGTTTAATCAATCCCATACACGCATTGCAAGGTCGCGCAAGCCCCAAATCGCCATTTTTCTTTAACCTTGCTATGAACAGCATTGACTTATTCCATTCAATATCGAGGTCGCGACTTTTAAGCAACGTTGCAATTTCAGCGTGTAGGGTATTTCTTGTCCCAGAACTCATGGGGTCAAAGCCCCTGAGCCTATTCAAATGGGCTTGCATGGGATGGGTCTTTTCAAGATTAGGCGAGGCGTTAACAACTTTATTGTGTGAGACCAGCACTGCGCCCAACCTTGCACATTTGACCGTGCTTTGTTTGCTTATGTCGATAGCATAGAACAAATAAGATTTTATCTTAGCCTGTGTCATACGCCAATCATTATCTCGGGGGCGGTATAGATTTCTTTCATGCTGTCATCGTCGAGAATGACCGTGTTCCAATCCACATAAGTATCAAAAGGACGTATTCTGATACAGTCGAATATCACGTGCTGTGCAAAGAATACAGTCTCTGCCGCAGTGTTAAGGTTGACCACATATTCGTTGTACTTGAATGGAATATCTACGTAACGTCCATCTGATTCCATCTTACGCGTGTAACCGCTGATTAGATGCGTCTCAAGAATGTCGGGGGCAACTTTACGTATCTGTTCAATATATTCAGCCGTCTCTTCGATACGAACACAATTCAATACAAACTTCATACCAACTCTTCAACCCCCACAACTTTTGTTTCAGAGAATTCTCTAACATAAACCTTGCCGTAATGTTCAAGCGCTGTATATTCATGCCGTCCTTCATAGGCATATATGCTGTACAAAACCTCGCCCTCTCTGTTGACGAATGTGACTTGGGCAGATGCGCTTCCGCTGTCTATTTCACCGTCGTATATCACATCAGCTATAATTCTATCTGTGTCATCATGTAAAGGGACGATATAGCAATGCGCAAAAGCAAATATGTTTCCGTGTAGTATAGGCGCATAAGTTTCAACGGAGAAATCTCTTTCTTTTCCGTCAGTTATAACTGAGAAATTGTTACCAATTGGCGAACTGCCCCTGAATTCACTGCCTATCAGTGATTTGAGTTCAAGTTTTTTAGCCATTGCTTCTGCTCCTGTAATGTTCTGCCATTCGTTTGTATACGTCTTCTGCTTTGAGATATCCAACAACTGTTTCTCCACCTTTAGCTTCTTCGGGGGTTAACAACCCCATCATTTCAAGTTCGTCGTTTCGTGCGCCATAAGAACCTGTAAATTCTATGGCATCTGCTATACAATTCTCATCGCACGAAGGATAGCAGATTTGCCACCCATCCCATGACCGCTCGAGCGTATGGGGGATGTCACCATCAGTCAGCATCTTGTCGAGCTTGAGGATTTCTTTGTATTTTGCCTTAGTTGTTCTTGTTATCATATCCGCTTATCTCTCTTCGCAATTTCTTTTTTGAAATTCTTCAGGAAAAATTCAGCGCTTTGAGCAAGGTCATCAAGCGTGCCCTCGTTGTCAATAATCCAATCATAAGATGAATTATACACATCGGCATCAGCGAGGTTGGAAGTTATGGGCATCACGCGCGAATTGTTAATAATCATCGTTGTGACAATGTCGCCATTATGCTCAAAGTAAGTCTTGTACTTGTCAATATCGTCCGATTCACGGATGTGAACAAACACCATAGCGTCTTTATCGTAATCCTCTATATCCTTAATTGTCATGATAAAGGGCGCGTCATTATAGGCGCTCAGCGCCATCTTGAGGTCACTAAGGAATCTACGTCCTTTGGTATCCTTAACCCCATCCCAGCCAAGTTCATGGGCAACCTGCTTGACGTAGTTGACCGAGGATATGTTCTGTATAGTGGGGTCTATGTTTTGGCAAGCCTTTACAAAGCTGTCCTTGCCACTTCCGCCCATACCGTTGATTATAATTATCTTTCTCATGTTATTTCACCTTTCTATCAAATACGTAGAATGAAACTACGATTATTACCGCTGTTGCGCCGATTATCAATCCGTTAATCATTGTTCTGCCCTCTCATCTTGTACAGCATATTGCCTACAGACGATTCAGAGCGTCCAAGGATGTTAGCTATTTCCCACTGGTACTTGCCGCTTCTTTCAAGGCTCTTAGCAAGGGCTATGTCATCAGCTGTATACGTTGATGTCATGATTTTATTACCCGATGTGCGCTTACCCATACCGCGCCTAAGTTCGCGCCACCTGTTCTTAACGGAGCACTCTGTGCGGTTAAGCTGAACACCTATCATCTTGTTGGTGGCTTCAGAACGCTTGAGGTTCATCAGCATGATGTCTTCGCTTCTTGTCCAGATTTTGTTAGATTTCTTCATTTTCGATGTTCTCCTGTTCTTGTTTTGATATATAATGGATTTCGCATCCAAACACGTCCCTAAGGGCAGTGATGGCTTGATTGGGGGTAATAGCAAAGAATTCTTTGTGAAGATTTTCTTTGTTCACACGCTTGTCATTAAAATAGTTGTGTATCTTAGTTTCTATGTCAAAGACGTCATCGGAAAATATAACTGCATGACAAATGAAGGGAAAGGGTACCGACGCACTACTCAATTCTGCAACTCTCTGAAGTGGGTCGATACGTTTTGAGCACCCAAGTTTGCACATTCCGGGCATTGCGGGTGTGTCAATTACGTACAACCATCCGGAGCGCGTATGTTGCTCACGGTAATTAACGTCTTGTTCACGCTTATCTATTTCTGCAAGGTGCTTTTTGATTTCTTTACGTTCTTCTTCGGTTGTTGCTTTACCAAGAGCCTTGTCGTATCTAAGACGGTCAGCGTTGATGTTTGCGCGGATTTTAGCTATCTCAGCGGCAAGTTTTTCTTCTTCGCGCATACGCCGTTTTTCTTCACGAATACGTTCCTTTTCGTCTTTCTCTTTCTGCTTTATCGCAAGATTAAGTTTCATGATGTCAATGCGTGTTCCGACATAATCGCTATTCAAAACAACACCAACCGTTTCAGCTTTTTTCTGATACGCATTGAATTTCTTGCCAATGGCGTCGATTGCTTTGTTCAGGCTATTGTAGGTGACGGATTTTTCTTTGCTGTCAAGATACGCATTAAGTGCGTATACAAGTCCTTCGCCGTAGGCTTTCTGCATGGTCTTGCCTTTAGCAACTGAATTGTTCAAGGTATAGGGGCGTTCAATCCACCATAATCCGTCTTTGTCTTCACCGTTTGTGTATTTGCAGTGAAATTCAATATCCCTCTGCTTTTCTTCACGGTCTTTTTCAAGTTGAATCTTGGCTTCTTTGTAGCGGGGAATTGCATATTCCTCCATGACGTTAATGCCATTGATTTCGTCCTTAAGATTGGCAAGTTCATCGTTAGCGGCTTTGAGTTCTTGCTTTTTTTCGACAACCTTGCTGACTTGGGCTTCGTATTCAGCTTTGCGGCTGTTGAAAGACTGTTCAAGGGCAGTACGCTTCTTTTCAAGGTCTGCTATGGTTTCGTTAAGTTCCGCAACCTTTCGTTTTGCTTGGAATAAATCTAAGATGCTCATTGGGCTGAGCCTCCTTTCGTTTGCTGTGTATATATTATACCACACTTTTTTGATTTTGTCAAGGGGTTTTTGAAAATTTCTCAAAAAATTTTTTGGAACCGCAGAAACGGCGTAGAATGGGCTTGAGATGGCAGAGAGGGTGGGTAGGGTATTTACTCGTCTACAGAACGTAAGGCTGATACAGGGCGATTTGGGGGCGTCAGGAACAAGTGAAAAAAGAGGTCGCGGAATCGCCGTGAAAAAAGTGGGGGCAAAACCGCTTGATAATTTTTTAACACAAAGTCATGCCAAAGAAAGAAACGAAAAGCACCAAAAGAGAAAGAAAGAAATAGCTATTAGATTTTCTTTATTAGCTTATGGGAATTATATTACTTGTATTCACGATTACTTGTATACACGATTAATTAGTTATATATAGGCTACGCATAATTATTATTTATTATACATTATTTTTTCTTTGGTACTTTCTTTTAAGTTTGACAAAGATGGGTGGGCGAAGATGGGGCTTTTTGAATAAATTATAAAAATTTTTTCGAAAAAGTCTTGACAAATTATCAAAAATGTGATATAATATACAGTGGGGGCGGGAAAGCAAAAAAAAGAAAGGGACAAGCATGACCTACAAAGAATTTATTGAAAGCCTAAAAGATAAACCCATTGAAGTTTCAAGAACAGAGCCACTATTTTTGGAGCGTCATCACATACTGCCGGTTTGTATGGGTGGAACAGACGATGACACAAATTTGATTTTATTAAGACCCGAGGAACATTATATTGCGCACAAATTACTTGTGATTGAAAACGTGGACAACCAAAAAATTGTGTATGCATGGAATCAAATGCTTGGTGGTGGATGTGATACTCCTGAAAAGTACGCAGAGCGCGTGAAGCGAAAAGTTAAACGTCTTACCGACCCTGAAACTCTTAACAAAAGAGCAGAAACGCGCAGAACGTCAAATGTTCGGTATGGTAAGCCTCCGCATCCGATAGACCAGTATACAACCGATGGCGCTCTTGTAAAAACGTTTGATTCTGCAAAAGAAGCAGCGGAAGAAGTTGGCTGTGCACCTCAGACCATATTAAACTGTGCATTAGGTTATTCAAAAACAGCCAAAGGTTTTGTTTGGAAATATCATGTGCTGGATGCCGGTTAATTTTATTTGCGACACAGAAAAAAATTTTTAAGAAATTTTGCCAAACCCCTTGACAAATCACTAAAAATGTGCTATAATATATACAGCGGCAAACGGAATAGGCACATTGGGCTGTGCCGGAAAGGAGAAGCAGTGTACTGGCAAGAGATGAGTTATTACAGAGTGCGTCGTTACAAGACAATAAATCAACGGTTACGTGAAGAGTATATCGATGAATGGGCGGAGGATTGCTATGACGTGGACGTAGAAATAGACCAAGACGATGACGAAGGAGATGATTGATTGGCATTAGACAAGATTTGCTTTATACGTTCTGTTGGTACAGACATATTCTATGACGCCGAAGAGCAAGTAATTCACAATGAAATGCTTAAGTTATACAAGCTACGTGCAAAGCCGACTATTCCCAAATGGAAAAAGACCACGGTCAATCGGATGCTTAAGCGGCGAAAGCAGAAGCTGACAGAAATTCTTGAATCCAAGAAGGGACATGGGCTTGTTCGTGAGATGAACCCTGCGAAGTTCAACAACAAGAGTGTCATAAGCTTGTTTGAATCAGAGCTGACGCGAGTGTGTGGATTGAAACCGGGCGAGCTTAGCGAGGACATCTTTTCTGTTGAATTTTATTTTTACCAAGTTTTGCATGACTTGATATTTAACGGATTTAACTATAACGGCAAGCATTATGTTTATTTTTCGTCAAGCGCGGGCGCGATAAGGAAGCATCGTGGATTGTTCATCGAGGAGCAACTGCTTGACCGTGTGTGGATGACATTGACTTGTGGTTTGAGCCGCGAAGAGGTTAATAAGCGCGGTGGTTGTATAATCAATAAATGGCTTGCTTATACGTCGTTGAACGGTTCTGCGACAGACGTTTGGGAAGACTTCGATATCGACAAGGCGATTGTGGTTGATGACCATGAGTTGATGGTGTGGGGGCAGATGGATTGCATTGATACTGCCACGTATGAGATTACGAACCAGTACACAAGTACAAGCGTTCCTCTCAATGATGGCGCATCGATGATGTTGCCGGAATGTGGAACAACACGAGTTTTGCGCGCTCCGTTTCTGAAAGGGCTCAGCATTGCTTTTCCGTTTGACAAATTTCTGCGTGAAAAATGTACTCCCGACCAATGGATTGTCAAAGATATATATGGCAAGGAATACAATATCATTGAGGACGATATAAAGTATATACTAACCAAGAGTTGTTTTAAGCTTTGGAACCGCTATTCAAGCTGGGATGAGTATAAAGCGAATTTCAAGAAGTATGGTTGTCATATGTGTTACTGCAACGAAGAACGTCCCTACGTTCCCAAAGCACAAATCAACTACCAGATGCTCCAGACCTTGTACGACATCAAGGACAACGAAATCGACAAATTGCTCAAATTCACCAACAAAGAAATTGACAAAGTTGGCGAAGATTACAGGACGAACATGAAATTGCTTGGGGCGATGTCCTATAATCAAACCCCGAATTATTTCCAACAGGGCTTGATGCTGTATCCCGAGTTGTTCCGCGATGCTTACCATCGTGAAATCTTGAAACAGACCAAAAAGAGCCTCGTTAAGCAAGCGAAGGCGGGAAGGCTAAGGGTGAATGGATATTATCGTCTTGTCTCGCCTGACCTCTATGCTTTTTGTGAATGGTTGTTCCAACATAAAGAGAATCCGGATGGGCTGCTGCAAGATGGCGAGGTCAGCATATCCCAGTTTGGCAACGGGGCTGAATTGGATTGCTTGAGAAGTCCACATCTTTACTTTGAGCATTGCGTGAGAAAGAACCGGAACGATGAGGAGACCAAGAAATGGTTTGTGACTAAGTGCTTGTACACGAGTTGTCATGACTTAATAAGCAAGATTATCATGAATGATTTCGACGGGGATTGTTGTCTTGTTATTAAAAACAACACACTCAACAAAGTTATTAATCGTCTAAAGCCAAGGTTTTACCCTCTAAACTACACAATGGGTCATGCTAATGCGGTTCAGATTACGCCCGAAAACATCTACAACGGCTTGATAGCGGCATTCAAATATGGCAAAATTGGTATTTATTCCAACTCATGCAGTAAGATTTGGAACAGTGGAGAAATCACAGATGAAAAGAAAAAAGCTCTTGCATGGCTTGTTGCTGAATCAAATTTTAGCATCGATGCTGCCAAGACGCTCCAGATGATCGAGCGTCCAGCCGACAAAAATGAAATTATCAAGCCCCTGATTCACGGCAAGTTGCCCCACTATTTCAAGTACGCTAAAGACAAAACCGATGACCAAGTTGAACCCCCCAATCAATCTTTCATGAACCGCCTGCCGGAACACGTCAATGGTTGGACGATGAAGAAGAATTCAAAGGGTGTAGAGACAGAATCAATCAAGATTAAATACTGCAAGACTGTAAGCAAATTTGATTATCGTATGCTGATGAAAGAGGGGGTTGATTACACTGTACAAGAAGACCATCCGGTGATTCAAGCGTATAACTACTGGAATGCGCATAATCAAGAAGCTAAGGATACTTTTGATGCTGACTGCAACTGCAACATGGATGATGAGAACTTGTACGCTTTTAAGTTTATTCGCGAGCAAATTCTTGGTCTTGGATACGGTGTTGATTATACAGCGAATTCGCTTATTGCGTATGCTTATACGGTTAAGCCGTCAAGTCTTAAGAAATTGCTTTGGTCTTGTTTTGGCGCAGAGATTGTGGAAAATCTAAAGGTGAACACGCCTAAGTTGGGCAAGATTTGTCCTATATGTGGAAAACGATTTAAGCCTGATACAAGTCACGGTGGGGCTGAACAACAATTTTGCTCGGAAGAGTGCTACGATGAAAATAATCGCGATATGATGTTTGAAAAATGGTGTAATTGCTGAAAACTTTGTAGTGACAATGCTGATTAAATCCATAAATTGTTGACAAATTGTGAAGCTATGACGTGGGGAATTTAAGCACATTAGGGAACATGATTCCCAGAAAGGAACTAAAATGGAAAAAATGGAACAAAACGAGAATATGGAGACAACTAAAAAGAAGAAGAAGGCGGGCAACCCTCATAGGTTCCCCACTCTTTCAAATACGGATTTTATCAAGATGCTGTCTAAGCTGACAGGACTTGATGAACACACTTGCTCGAAGTTCAAAGAAGCTTATGAGCAGATTGTTTATGAAACGCTGACACACGGATGTGAGGTCAGAATAACAAACGTCGGAACGCTTACGTTTCGCGATTATCCGCCGCTTCCTGAGCGTGAAGCCTATTCAACACTTATGGGCAAGCGCATGATGGTGCTTCCGACAAAAGGCTTCCTTAGCGCAGCTTTTAGACCGTTATCGAGGTTTAAGTCGATATTGAAGAGGGCAACTGCATATGGCGGTATGCCGCTTAGAGAATATATTCAGCGGTCAATTGAACTTTATGGTGAAAAGTCGCCATATTACGGCAAGGATGAAGAGTGGATAGAAGAGTTCATTCGCGAGAATGATGAGGCTAATATCGGGTACGTGCCTTATGACAGACAATGAATTCTATAAAGCAGTGGCGGTTTGGGCGAATATCAAAGACCCCAATACGGCAAAGCGATATATTGATTCTATCGCCGAGATAATTATCCGTCAGATTTATTACGACGGTGAGTGCAAATTCCCACGACTTGGCACATTCAAGCTCAAGACTGTCAAGGGAAGCACGCAGGTTGCCATGGAAGATGGCGAACAGGTGATTTATAACATCCCTGAGCATTACGTTCCTGTGTTTACCCCTACTGATGGATTTATTGATGATGTGAATGATACAGTCGTGTCCAAGGGCGGACGTAGACGTGCCAGAGAGAACAGGATATCCGAGGCTGACAAGAAGCGTATTGCGCGGCAGATAGCGCGTGAAAAGATTGATACCATGTCAGAGGAAAAGCGCAAGCAGGCTGAATACGATATCACGGAGATGATTAATAAATATGCCCAAAACTACCAAAAGCGAAATAGAGAAGAAGCTCCCGCCGACGAGTAAGGTGATGGGCTGGACGGTTGTAATTATTTGTGTCGCGTTTCTTGTATGGTGCTGTTATGAGATGCACCGACAAAATGACCTTTCTCCCCTTGCTTATATCGGAGGGGAAATCGGCGCAATACTTACTGCCGCATTCGGCTTGTATTGTTGGCGAGCTAAGGCAACCGATACGTTTAAGATTGCTTTGCTTAAAGCCGAAGTGGAGAAGCAGGAAGGCATAACGATTAACACAAACGTTCCGCAAGACGGCGGGATAGTAAATTACATGGGGGATGAATCCAATGGAAATTACGTTGAATGAAGTACTGTATATACTGATTACTTGTGCGCTGATGATTGTCGTTAGGTTTGGCGTACAGCTTATTCGTACCAAGACCTCGCAAATTAAAAATGGAGAGCTTCAGGGCGTTATTGATGGCATTGGCGATATTGTCATCATGGTGTCGCAGACGTTTGTTGATAGTCTCAAGGAAAGCGGCAACTTTGACAAGGAAGCGCAAGCTAAGGCGTTTGATATGGCTAAGACAGCCGCGCTCAATGGCATGAGTGAATCGATGAAGAAGTACATCGACAAGTATTGTGGCGGTCTTGATGAGTGGCTCAGAATTCAGATTGAGGCATGGGTCAAGAAGAACAAGCTTGAAGAAGTTGCGGCAAAGGGTTAACCAATGCAGAGAAATGAAAATGAATCGATTATCGCTTATATGGAAAGGGCAACACAAGCCCTTTCTAAAGGCGATATATCAGTAAAGGAGTGGGCTGAAATCGTAGCGGGTGATGGTGAAGTTTATTCGCCTGAGACGCTTCGTAGATGCTCGAATTTATTCAAAATGTTCCTTGAGCAGTATCATGTACTTGCTAAGGATGGTGCACCTTCAGAAGAAAAAGAAAATCTTGAGCAGATTCTTGAGGAAATCAAGAAAGAGAAGATAAAGGTACAGACCGCAAATCTTGAGTACAACGCTAATCTTCGCAATGACGCACGGCAGGATATGTTGAGCGAAAAGGTCGTAGACGCAATTCAGCGACTTGAACCTTTTGACCCGGTTAACGTTGCCCCAGTTGATTCTTTCACTGCATACATGGATTGTGTTGATGAAGGATTGTTGCTAATAAGCGACATTCATGCAGGCGCAGATTTTGAGGTTGTCGGTGCTGATGGCATGGTTATTAACGTCTATAATTTTGACATTATGCGTGCAAGATTTGAATATATTGCTGATTGGCTGATTAAGAACTATGACCGAAACGCCGGTATTCTTAACATAGGGATATTGGGCGATATGGTTGAGAACTGTTTAAGAATGTCCAGTCTTGCGAAATTAAAAGAGCCGGTTGTTGACACAGTAATTAAATTTTCTGAATTCTTTGCTGAATGGCTTGACCGTTTATCAAAAGCATTAGATATTCATATTATTGTCGATATGATTTCAGGCAATCATGATGAAATTCGTATGCTTCAGCAGAAATCGTATAACCCTGAGGAAAATTTTGGTAAGTTGATTGCCAGATACGTGCAGTTGCGACTTGCTAATAACGACCTTGTAATCGTTCACGATTGTGTTCCTGCACGAATATCCACTGTAGCACAACACAATATTTTACTTGAACACGGAACTAAATCAGCGATTAATACGTATCGTTACTTTACTGATGTTCAAGGCACATTTGTCGAAGCTATGTATTGTGGTCATCTTCATTCATGCGATACAAAAAGTCTCGGCGCATTTGACAGCATAGACGTGAAAATTCATCGTGTTGGCTCAGTCATGGGAATTGACCCATATAGCAATAGTTTGCGAAAAGGCTCTTTACCAAGTTGTCATTTAGCTTATTACAATGAGCAAGAAGGTGAAACTTGGTCAAGGAACATATACCTTAACAAAATCCTCGGGTGACCGAGGTTCATATAGATATTCCAACAAGAAAGAGAGGTCATCTATTTGTCGATTTATCCACTTGTTATAAGCAACAGAAGTATAAATTAACGAAAGGGGTGATTCGTCCGAGGCTCGCGTTAGTGCGTAGAGTACAGACATATCTACTGTTGGTTTGTCTAAAACAAATCGCAGTTACAGACTCGCCACGCTTAGTAACCTGTTTATTGATAGGTTAATGCGCAACCCGGCGAGTCTTTTATTATGAACTGAAAAGGAATAAAGGAATGGCAGAATTTAGTAAAATCTCCCAAAAGGTATGTGCCGATTGTGGAGAAATTTTAGCAAAAAATAAATTTTATGCTTCACCTCGAAAAGAAGGGGAATACGTTCCCATATGCAAAAAATGTCTCGACAAGCGTTATAAAACTTTTGCTGATAAAATCCTATCCATGAAGCCACGCAATGGTAGATTGGCGGCACTTTGGTGTACGCTGTTTCAAGCCAATATCCCGTTCTACAAGGAATTGGGGCGCGAGGTAGACGACAAGATAGGCGATAAGGATATGAGCCCTGTAGGGGCTTATATGACGCTCTTAAACAATTCCAACGCGCGATTTAACGACGCTCTTGATGGTGATACACCAATGGAGGAATACCTTAGTATGAAGAGCGTGATTAAATCGAATGCTGACGATAGAGACATGGTTGTTATTGATGATAATTCGCTAAGCGAAGCAGATAAGCGTCTGTTACGCCACAATTGGGGGGACTACCCACCTTCCGATTGGGAGTGGCTCGAAGGCGAATTACACGACTATATTGACGGCATAGAGGGCGTAGATGAGGCAGGAATAAAAGTTTATAGAAATCTTTGCAAAGCTGATTTAAGGCTAAAGCAAGCTAATGAACGCGGTGAGGATACCAAAGCAATCACCGATGAAATTCTTAAGTGGATGAAACTGCTTAAGATTGACAATTTTAAGTCAAATGAGCGGTCAGAAGTTGATAAATTTATTGATCGAATGGCGTGGAAGTTTGAGCAAACAGAACCGGCAGAGATTGAAGATGAAAACGCTTATCGCGATATAGCAGGATATGAAGCTATGTACAAAGAGATAATGCGGTCGATGGAGAATTTTGTAAAGGGCAGTAAGAATTATCCTCCGATTCCGAAGGATGAACAATGAGTACGCCTAATAGATTCTTTAGACAAAAAGCAGTTCAACAGGAATTGCAACTTGCGGGCAATGCAAATCTTGACTGGACGCGAACAGATGCTGCGAATAACGCGAAAAAATGGATAACAAGGTATCGTCGTAATTGGGATATTTTAGCACAAGAATTATTTGAATGGAAGTTATATCCAGTACAGTTGTTCAAGCTTCACATGATGGGTGTGGCGGATTGCTATTGGGATGTCTCAACCAGAGGCACGGCAGATTTTATACCTGAGTTAATTGAAGTATGGATAAATTAACTTGTAATCGGGCAAAATCGGTGAAAACCCTCCATTTATAAGGGCAACGCCGAGGTAAGCAATAGTTTAACATCTATTGCCACCGTAACGAGTAGAGATTGAAACTTTTGTAAAAAAGAATATAATATCTCCAAGAGTGTCCGAGATACACTATACAATAGGATCGAAACGTACTCTAAACTTATGGGAAAATGGTTTACCATAAGAGAGCAAGATAAAGAGCTTGCTGATAACACAATTGAAAAAGCTTTCTGGTTGGTGCGGGTGCATTATGTGCCCTTACATTATATCCTTATGCAGAAATTGTCATAACATCCGAAACAGTTGGTCAGGCTTCGCGTATTGTTGAGCAAAAAATCAAAAAAGAGCTTATCTGCAAAATGTCTCCTTATCTTAGATGGTTATACGAACATGAATACCTTATCATCAAAAAAGGTACGGGAGAAGATGGTTTTGCTTATGTTATTGAGAATAAACTAAACGGCGCTTCTTTGATTGTCGCGGTTTGTGCTGAATCGGCGCGTGGTATTCGTTCAACGTTCACTATCTATGAAGAGGCACGAAGACTTAAGAAAAATCTTATTGATTCTGTCTTTGAGCCTATGGGACACAATCGCCCTACACCGTTTTTATCGTTAAAGGAATATCAAACATCGCGATGGATTGAAACAGCGAAGAGCGTCTATATAACTTCTACACGCTACGAGTGGGAGTGGTTTATAAGGGCGTTCCGAAAAGCGGTTGTTTTACAGTATTCGCAGACGCATGAAAATTATGTTACCGTTGCCGAGGACATATTCACTGCAATTTGGGAAGGTTCGCGAACATGGGCTGATTACCGTAAGTCGAAGCGGCAAATGGCAAAAAGTGATTTTGATATGGAAATACTTAATGCCACACAGGGTATGGTTGAAGATTCATTCTTTAGTCTTAAACAATTTGTTGATGGTCAAGAAATTGAAGATGCCTTTGTCCCACCTACGGATATGCAAGTATTTACAGATTCCAAACCGACATTCCGCCCTAAAGACCCGATGAATGAAGTGCGCATTATTGGTGTCGACTTTGCGTTTGCGAACAAGACTGGCAAGACAGGTGTGGATAACGACAATACCATCATTGAATGCATATCAGGTATTTGGAAAGAGAATCATTTTGAGCGAAGACTTGAGTATATTACACAATGGGAAGCGTCTGATTCAACAGGTGCGGCATGGCGTGTGCGTGAGCTTTTCCAAGATTTTGAAGCAGATTATGTTGTGCCCGACTTACGTTCGGGCGGCGAAACTATTTACAACATTATGACCGAATATCGTGAGCATCAAAAGCGTGGATATTCATGGAACGCTCATGGCTTGACGGTGTCTAATAAAATGGATTACCAAGTTATTTCACAAGGTAAGATTGATGACCTTATTCACCGTACGATTGACCCTCAAGCAATTCCGTGTATCTTGCCTGTCATCGGCGGCACAGAGATTAACAGTCAGTGTTGGATGGCTTTGCGCCATCAGCTTGAATTGGGCAACATTAAATTCTTAACTTCGCTTCAGAACAAACAAGAATTGCTCGAAGATTCAGGTGAATATTTTAAGATATCATCCGAGGAATTGGCTGAAGTTCTTGCGCCTTATGGCGAAACTGACCTGTTAATTCAAGAAGCTGTTAAGCTGAATATTGAAATAAAACAAGACAAGGTCGTTCTTAAGGAAGACCGTAATAAGACAAAAGACCGTATCGTTGTTCTGTCTTATGTCAACTATATTTTTGACAAGATAGAAAATGAATGGAATAGACAATTACAAACCAAGGATGACATTAATTGGGATGATGTTGAATTGGTGTTTTAATTAAATTAAGAAAGGGGGAGTATAGTGGAAAACATAGAAAAACTCTCAGCCGAACAAGTTGAAGATATTACCAAATTCGCAATGGGATTAGCTTATGCCTCCCCTGCTTCTAATTTTTATTCGCCGTTTTTAAGTAATCAGCTTTTACAAAGTCTCAATACGGTTAAGATACCATCATATGATAAGATAAAAGAAGCGTTGGCAGATTATACAAAAACATCTGGTAATCTTAAGAAATATGTTGAGTTTGCTTCATACTTTGACATGATTTTTAAGCGGACGCTGTATTCTTATGTTAATGCGCTTTCTTTTGATTTGTCCTATGTCTGTACAGACGCTTGTACCAAAGAAGATTACGAAAGCAAAGAATATCTTGCCGACAAGCGCAGGGTTGAAAATTTCTTGTTAAACTTTGATTATAAGAAAGAATTTTATAACGTTGTGATGAATGTTATGAAGTCTGAATATTATTTTACATGGTTTAGAAAGACTAAGCCCGGTAATGGCAAGAAGATGAAGTATGCGCTTCAAATTCTGCCGCAAGATTATTGCATGGTTACAGGTTCTTGGGAGAAGGGCTACCTGTTCTCAATGGATATGATGTATTTTATTCAACCAGGCGTTGACTTGAATACATTCGACCCATCATTGAAAGAGACATTCCAAAGGACGTTTAGCAACCGTACACAGGAATATATTCCATCTGCACCGCTTGATAACCGTAAGGGTGTTTATGCGTTGTGGGCTGATGTATCACCTCAAAATGGGGCATGGGGCTGGAAATTTTCTACGGCAGATTTTAATTCAACGCCCTTCCTTGCACCGTTTACTAAAAACATAGCAATGAATAACGAGGTTGAATCTTTGCAGTATAACAAAGATTTAATTTCGGCTTATGGTATTCTTGCGGGTAGCATTAGACTATATGATGGTGCTAAATCAGGCGAACAAAAGAACCAGTTTGCAATTGACATGAAGACCCTTGGACAACTGTTGTCCATAGTTAAGCAAGGCGTTGGTTCGCAGATTAAGGTTGCAGCAATGCCTACCGAAGATACCAGATTTTACCAATACGAAGATAAAAACCCTGATATGTACAGCAGCCAGATATCGTCCACTGCCGCTACAGGTACAGGCATCAGCCGTGTAATTTATTCATCTGACCGCATGAGTAACGCTGAAATTGAAGCGGCGCTCAATGAGGTTTATTCTACAATGAAGCCCATGTATGCGCAATTTAACAACTTTATGGATTTCTTTGTAAATCAAATTACCAAGAAATACCATTTCAAATTTAATTTCACAGGGTCGAATTATCGTTATGAGCGCGAAGCAAGATTTGACCAGCTTATGAAGATGGCTGATAAGGGCATTGTTCTGCCCATGTCCGAATTTGCGTCCGCTACAGGTTATAATCCTGTTGTGTTTGAAAAGATGCTTCAAGAGAGCAAGTGGACAGGCTGGGTCAATGAGTATAGTCAAATGATGATGAACGTTAATACAGCCGACAGAGGTGATAGTACTAATGGACGTCCTGCAAGTGATAATTCAGAACTCAGCGATTCAGGCGAGATATCACGTGATAATGAATAACAAAGGAGAATTTAATTATGGCAAAGATTCCATGCGGCGGATTTGAGGTTGATTCAACTCTTGCCTTTAATGATAATACACTTGGTGTTGTTGGACTGACTGACAAGGAGCTTGTTCTTGCTTCTTCCACCAAAGATTCAACCAAGAAATTTAAGATTACCGTT